>Ga0307511_10008840_pt1 | contig 10054 bp, 7 predicted proteins | sample 13_EM_MG_FD_200266 | JGI IMG/M metagenome (GOLD analysis project Ga0307511, IMG submission 200266) | Populus trichocarpa ectomycorrhiza microbial communities from riparian zone in the Pacific Northwest, United States - 13_EM | ecosystem: Host-associated > Plants > Roots > Unclassified | place... | reverse complement strand
GAAAAAGGTGAATCTTCAGACCACGTACTAGCTGCCGCTCGATCCCACCTCCATTGTGAGTCTAGAAGAATAGATGCACAAGTATATCAAGTACCCTTATTTACGTAGCTTTCTTTTAGAATAACTAGTGAAATAGGTATACATATGTGTAAATCCTCAAGCCAAATCTATCCGGACATGTGTCAGGAGGGATGGGATGGGGAATTACCCTGAATATGTAGGATTTCATATCAGGTGTACTTCCAATGTATGATACAGTACAAAATGCTGAAATAGTCCCGTGACCCCAAGAGAGCTCCTCACGGTTAAACATCCACCCCCGCACCAAAGCGGAATTGAGGTTCGAGACTGGGATTCGGTGATTTGTCGATACTGGCCCTGCTGCCTGTTAGAGCTCCTTACCGTTAAACAACCACCCCCAGCACCAAAGCGGAATTGAGGTTCGAGACTGGGATTCGATGATCTTGTCGATACTGGCCTACTGCCTGTTAAGGGGATCGTTGGTAGCCGCGGCCCGGGATCGAGCCTGAATAAATAAGAAATTTTTATTGAATAAGGAAACGCTATCTGACACGAGATTAATTGCCTATTGTGTATAACATGAGTAGTATTTTCTCCTAGTCTGGTTACACAATTACAACTCCCCGTAGCCCAGTCTGTTGCGCGGAATGGGTGTTACATGTATATTAGCCTCGTCACCGTCTTTTACATTATATGTGAACCAGGTTAATTAATATATATAAATAGCATATATATATATATTGTGCGGGACTCGCCGTTACGAGTAATCCCTCGCTGTCGTATCGATATCTCGATATCGTCAATACCAGTGTATGTATATGATTGTCCCTATCAGAAGAGAAATCACCCCTACTTTTAGCTATTGATGGTTACTGGCAAAACTCATGGTAAATATAGCACTAGGTTCCTAGTTACCGGGTATATTCTGTCAAGATTACTGTGCATGTGTACTCCAATCTTGAACTAAAACCCCAGGTCTAGTTGAGGTTACTGAGGGTAACCTAACTTGCATGTTTCTATATGTCTCAAGTGCCTCTCCCCTGCTGCTAAGAGGACTGGGTATGAGAAACAAAGCGAATCAAAGTTTCTATATATATACCGATGCCAGCCTTTTCTCGTGAACAGAAACCCCGAATCTGCGAAATCACAGGCCTCCGAAATGCCTTGCCTTGAGTCAGCGTCAAGTAAGGCATGCGTACATCCATATATATATCCTAGGGGGGGGGGTTAATCTATATATATCATTACCCCAGGCCGGGGGCCAGTGTGTGGTATAGACTAGCATACCCATACCTCGTATATGGCTGGTACCGGTGCCTGCCGGGGCTAGGATGCGTAATACCCTTGTTACACAGGTGTAATTGAGCGCACTTCAATTTCCTTGACTAACAAATCCCGATACCAAGTACCCCTTTGCCCTACAACTAGTGTATCAAAAACTCTAGATGTATCTTGTAAAGTATTTCATGGGTAGTCTGCCCATGATGTAGACTATTGATGTGAAAGTTCTGCGAGCATGATTTTGATTTATATTTATCCCTTTCGGTTTGTTTTGCCAAGAAAGGTTGTGTGGTGTAATGGTAGCACGTATCGTTGTGGATCCTAGCTACGGCTGGCCTCAGCGGCCCCGATACAATCGCGGTTCGATTCCGTGCACAGCCAATTTCTTTTTTTCTTCGATTTTAGTTCGGCAGGGTAGTTGTTGGATACCTACAGTAGTTGTCTGCTTGAAAATCTTTTTTATCAACGAGGCAGATGGCTATAGAAAAAGATTGGCCCCTGCATGGGGTGCCGGGTTAGATGTGGGCTGGTCAGTCAGAAAGTGTTACCCTGAAAGCCGACTTATAGAGTAGCGTCAATCACTTGGAAACAAAATTCAAAGCATCACTTTTCTTGTCTAAAGGCTATAGCTAAGGGGCATATGCCTACCCGAGTACCACTATACCTCCCACTTATTGCTTTAATGGAGAATATGTCCTCGGGCCGAGTTGTGACGTGGGCTAGCTGCAGCGATGTATGTATATTGTATTACGTTTTTTTTATTGGAATGTGAGGTGTTTTTGAGGCCTAGGTACTATGGAATACTGTCTGCACATTATACCACGCATTAGGTATGTACTTGGTAGTTGATAGGTTAACGAACACCAGTACCCGCCAGTGTTACTACCTACATGTAGTCTGGTTGCAACAAACCATTCATTGCACAACCAGACTACGTAACGCAGCGGGTTCGACATCAAAAACCCGCCATGTACATGTTACATGTGATGTTTCGTCTCCTGCAGCATGCAAATACCTTTAGCCGAAAATCCGGCCCATGCATGCATGGCCATGCAGGGCTCAGGACATCATTCTAATTTAAAATCCTACGTGGGGCTCTGTGGATGATACCTACACCCGGAATATTCGGGCCCGGAGCTCCCTAATGTCACGATTACATGCTCTGTATGTCCGTAGTTAGTAGTGCGCAAACTGACATGCTGCTGTGTAGAGAACGTAGAGTAGCGTAATACCTAAATCAAGTCCACAAAAAAAGAATAATAACATACATACCTATATATTCCGCTGTACGCATCTAGATGGAGTCGATCTACCTTCTACCTCGTGCTGATCTACATGTGTAGTACAAAGTTCTTGGTACCTACTGGTTTTTTATTTGTTTTTACAAGGAACTTGAAGAATGTTCGCTCTTGCACTTGTGTGCATAATGCTACGGGGGTTATTACGCACTCACGGAAATGCAGCTGCAGGAAGTTAAGTAATCTAGGGGCGGTTTATTATATAAAAATGAAGTCCATCATAATTTGGAACCGGTATATCCAGCGTCCGACAGTGTAACCGGTCATATGGTGGAACCACTCAACTAACTAACGAGTGCTGGCTAGAGTCGACAGCTTGGAATAAATTAAGGAAGAGCATTGGGATTGAAGACAGTCAGTGCACGGAGGACGTGACTTGACTTACCACAGCTCATATAGTGGCATACGTACCATAGCTAATAGCATAGCCAAGCGTATTGAATTAACCCACCTAGGTTAGCTGGCCGGCTCCACGCAGACTATTAACTCCGACGGGCCTAAGCAACTCCGCGGTAAAATCCTCCACGACCTTCTTGTACAAATGTAGAGCACCTCTACTAAACCTCCCGTCCATCTCAAGACATCTGCATCTCCTCCTCTCAATACCACACCTCCTGACTGAATCTGGTTATGTCAGTGCCCTTTAATAATGCTCTCTCAAGAAATATGAAACCTCGAGCTCTACATTACATAACATTACCATCCGCAGATGTTACTCCAACTCCAGCATCAAGCTTTTCTGCATGTGTGTAGTTGACCGATAATCCCGTTTCCTGTTTGGGATAGGGTACGGTGCTTCTTATGCGGACTGGCGTCGTCTGAGTCGTGCAAATGTGTAACCAGACTAGCAGATGTGGTTATTCAAGTGAGGCTCTTGTCTCAAAAAATGCAGAAACGCCTGTCAATAGATCGATGTTGACTATTCCTTCCAATAAATTATTCCGTAAGGAGATTTCATCCGATGTGGTGCTGTGGTGCATTGGTGCACGGGTTAACTGGCGAACAAGGCCGAGCAACAGAATTTGTGTGGATCTTTGTTCGCCAGTTATTCCGGTTACCGAGCAATATGGACTACCTATGGACCGGCCCGCAGCAAAAGAACATCGACATTAAGTTAATGTGGCAAAATAATCAAGTGGGCCGCAAGCAACGAAGATGACAGAACTCGTATAGAACTACTATCTTGGCTGCATTCGGTAAACAATTTAGATAATCGCACATTCGCACATTCGCACTTCAGGGTAAACGCAAAGCTGAAGCTGCAAGTCTCATTTGCTTAACATAAAAAGAAACAACCGCCTGTTGGCAAAGAGCTCCGCTCATCGAACCCTCACCAATAATATTGAGCCTGACTCTCCCTTCTATTCCTCCCTTTTTCCTTGTTGAGGCATAACAGTCCAGAACCACCACCTCAAAGCCTCCGCGGAAGTAGGAATCCACATTTCCCGACCCGCGCAAGCCGCTGGAAAATCCCCCAGCTCACGCACGGCCGCGCCTCGGGAATCTGCCCATATGGAGAGTTAAAAACGTTAATGCCCGGCGTGTGATCGATCACCAGAGTGTCTGGATCTAGGTAGCGTATTGTAACCGAGTATGTAATGGATACTCTTCCAAATTTGCTTCTTCTTCTAGCAAAACATTCCTTTTTTGCTCCAACTGAGACCTCCCCTCTTCAAAGGCTTCTTTTTGTTCTCTTGTCGAAAAAAAAAAAGAACTATGGCGAAAAAGCAACTTCATAGGTCTCGTAAGAGACTAATATAATAATAGCCAGGGTAACCAAGCAGATGAACCAACGCAGTCAAAAAAAAGAGAAAAAAAGGGACACTAGATTCCACATATCCAAAAAAAAACAGTAGTCGCATCAAGATCTGTAGAATTAAACCACTGTAATATTCGGAGCGCGGGGCGGCCCGCGGCGATATCCGTGTCCGCATTCAATATGTACATATATTGCCCCCGAGTACACGTGTAATGTAGAGAATCCCGTGATCCTTTATCCCCACCTCAAAGCGATGGCGCTGTCATTGTAAGTGACATCGACAGCTGCTTTTGCCACACTCAAAGAATTGCTTTTCATCAATCGGGACATAGTTTCGGGATTTGTGACAACCAGTCCATCTTCCCCAAAAGTGTGAGCCCAACCTCTCTGTCAAATTCAAGATAGTGGCAAACCTACAAGGAACTGTCACAAGCCTTGAATGCTCCAAGTGGCGTTCACTGCAGTATCACATGCCCATCACAACCCAGCCTGCCCTGCAAATCTGATGACCTTACGTTTAGAAACACATGGTATATTTCCCCATGATAATGGTGCATCCAATTGCAGCTCAATAACTCGCGCCCAGACTAATGTCCCATCTAGAAGATCGCCGTAACGGGGATCTAGGAAGATGGGGGCTTTGAAAGACCGGGCGAATGATTGGGTGAAAATTCCCCATGGGGAATCAAGGGCGTAGGGTTGTTGAGAGCTCTTCAAATGCTACCGGTGCTTGATAGACTATGAGCGTGCGATGGTGTGAAGCTGGCATGATATTGTGGTAATCCACTGCAAGCCCCTCATGCTGACCGCCTCCGTCCATTGTATTCGAGTTGCTGCAAGCACAACTCCAGCCTTCTGCAATATGACCTCTTGCCGAGCCAAGCCTTCGACATGACCTGGGCCGAGCCCCGACTTTAATAAAAGATTGTCGACCCAAGATGTACACAGGTAACTGCATTGTCGTGATCCATTGTTGGTGGAGAGTTTCGAGGCCTTTTGGCGAAATTCTGTGTTGAAAGCACCCTGCCCTCAGCTTTATTATGTAGTCCACGAGAGGCCATCGTTCAGCACCTTATCTTGCAAGATAAGCTCAGAGCGAGTCAAGAACTCGATCTGTACACCCTAGCCATATCTCTCCAATCTGTCTCTTTCACCAATGAAGTTCGCCCTGGCACGCAATGTAGGGTATATGGGGGTATATGGGGTAGATGATGTGCTGTTGCGTATATCTACATTAGATCGCCGAACACGGGTTTTCCCACAGTAGTGGGAGTGAACTTGGCATGAGACTCACATTACCAGCTGAGTAGATCATTGCGAGACAAACATCCGCATGTCTAATCTAATCAATCTCATCAAAATCTAGAGGAGAAGGGTATTTAGCCACGAGAACGCCAGGTTTACCCCCAGAGGAAGTGGATGGATATTTCCGAATTACCCACACTTTAGCCTGTCCCCTTGTTCCTATTCTTCCCGAGCTTGGTACCTGATCTTGGCACGAGATCAACTTTAGCCGAATCGGCGAAGTACCACTGTCGAATGAGATTCAAGCAGTGACGTGCTGGAGTTCGCTGAAATTAGCTGACATTTGTATGTATCTCGAGGCTTGGGGTTCCCTTCTTTTTGTCTGTGCACAGAACAGTCAACATCCGTGAGTACTGGTGCCGACAAGGAAATTGCAAGGGTTTTCGACTACCAGAATTAACTATCTGGGCAATTGTGGACCTACACTGACCTCTTGCCAAGATCTTATATGTATATACCGTTAGCATAGCAGAGCTTCCTGGTTAGAAGACAACCAATGATGTAAAGCATACCGGAAGGAAAATAATTGCACACTATATCCTATGGTTCACTCTCACACTAGAACCCCAGCCCGCTCCTACCAATTACAATACCGGATTCGACGATATCTCAGATGACGTGGGATATCGATGCGAGCACAATCGGCTTGGGTTCAAGAGCTAGGGAAATCACCCTTTTCCAATTCCTTGGCTGTGGGGTGCAGATGATCCCAGAATGAGATACCTACGACAGCTGGACTGCTGGGTAACTCGGAGTTGCTTCCTAAAAGCTGAGATAGGTATTCGTAAGACTGTTTCGTCTGGAGCTCTACCGCTATAGCTATGACTTGGTGCGGCAACAGATTAGGTAGATGAATGATTGATATAACAAAAACTATGGGGGTTTGGTTGGCGTTGTACCGGCATTCGCACGTATTAAAATTGTAGCAGGCACGTCTTGAGATATTCTGGATCCAGAATAGCCCTATGAGTGCAGAAGTAATCGATATATACAGTAGGTATATATACCTATATAACTTAATATGCCCCATTAGCCATCAGGGGTCCCACAGTATGCATTACCGTTTTTGCGCTGGTTCCATGCAGACACGTTGGAACAGGGAACGAGAGATTGTGCAACAGGACTAATGGCGTGGTACCTATCAACCATGGGTGATGGGGAGTGCTACGAGTGGAGGTAGTGGAAGGGATGCCGGTGATATGGGCTGTGTAACGGGGAGCATCATGGGAATCTGACGGCTGTACAGCGGCGGGCTAGATCCTGGGAGTTGAGGGGGCGAGTTAGGCTCTCCAGCTTCTCATTTGAGTTGCAGTATCCGGTACATTTTCTACTGAAGCAATAAAACAATGCTAGGGATGCCAGGTGGGGCTAGTCTCCATTTATTTCACCATCATCATAGGAGAATACATACGCACTTCACTACCTCACACCTCCGCTCCTCACTACATCATCTCCTACCATGGTCTAGCTCTAAGCCAATATATATAGCACAACATTACCCTACAACTAGGCTATGTCAGCTTGCACTGGGGTCCGTCCGATACCATTTTCCCGCCCTGAAGAGGAAGTCTTGATTTCCTTTATGCCTCCCTTGACATGTATTGCTAGCTCTGAAAGACAGTCTGACACTATTCCTTAGGTGTGGTCTTAAAGCTTTAAACCAGATTGATATTAAGCAATTGGCTTGGCGTTCATGTGACATATGCACTCTCCGACCTCACTCCCTCCCCAGAGCCGTTACCTTAGGCCAATGACGAAAATCTATGTGAAAAATGTGGAGCGGATAGGCACGATGGAGATGGTTGCCCAGAGCCCGGGAACCGAGGAGTCTCCTCTGTGAATGTGGGTAATGTATGTATTAACTTTTTGCTGCTTATAGACCTATCTCTCAGTGATAACCACTAATAATTCTAATTAGATGGCACCATATCTTTTCTTGTCCAAAAGGGGTGTTTGTAAGCCCTATGATCACAGCTCCCGGAACTCTGCAAACATGCCTGGACAGGCACGCCCTTCCACAAATCCTGTACCAGTCCACCCACCGGAGGAGTGGGAGGACTCCACCACAGTAGCCGGAGAGCTGGATAGGCTCTTGGATTCGTACCGTTAAACTTTCGGCTTTATTATATGCCTTTCCTGTACGGAACAGGAAGGGGTCCATAGCTACTCCCCTGTATGTCTTGCAAAACTAGGGAATATCTCAGCGCCCATGGTAATTATATAAATGTTGCCTTCTAAATATATCTCGATCCTGTGAGAGTCATGGAGTAAACGAAGGACACTGGTCTCATATAATTACTAAAGTATTTGGAATAGCACAAATCTATGTGCACCCAAATATGGTACCTAGTGGGACTCCGAGGGTCGAAACTAGTAGGGCCTTTCGAGTAACTTTCCTCATGTGGTAGTCTCATGATCATCTGTCGGTGCGTCTTGGGACCATTTTGATAGGTTGTTACCCGTCAGGCTATGTATTGCTCTCAGTGGTAGGGTGGACTCATTTTTTTCGTTTTATGGTCATAGGTGTCAATTTCATGAACGTTTCTAGATCGGCTTCGAATATGACTGGCGGCTGGGTAGGTATATGCGTATATTTGGTGGTAGCACAAGGGTGACTGAGCCTCATTGCAGTAACATTTTTTTCTCTACTCCCGCACTTGCCTACTCCCCCACCCCGAACTAGCAAGCTCCCTAACTCCACTCCACTGCTAGCCAGGAGCCGCAGCAGCTGCAATCAACTCCATCCCAGGGCACAATGACCAGTCCTATAACCATTTTCTGCCTTATCCACGGTCAGCTGCCTGTAGATGCCTTTCCGGTGAAGGTCGACAGAGTGGAGACAGTCAGTGTGCTCAAGACAAGGAGCTCATCATGGGCAAGGCCGGAATGATTTAGGGGGACTCGACCCACGCCACCTCTATCTCTGGCATATATTTATCCCGAGATACTTCAGCAATCCCTGCCTGAAGATTTCAGCTAGAAATTAATGGCATAACCTTGTACATGTACAGAAGCCGCTGATGATCCACCCCCGTAACATCTTCTCAATCAGCTACTTTTCTTTCCTTTTTGTGACCAGCCGTTGTTTTCCTCCGGCTGGTTCCCTTCCTCCGAACCCTCCACCCCAATACAATCTCTCCCCACAGTGCTATTCTCCCTTTTGAATTAGAACTTTCGCTCCACTCTTATCCTACAAATATCCATCATCAATAGTAGTGAACGACCAACCACCAGTTCCTCTAGCTACCATACAACTTCCCATATGCTGCCCATGTGGCAAGGCACAGGGGTAGGCTGCTCCCACGTTTAATTTCGATTCAGATCCTAGATTGACCCAGAACACGGGATAACGGACGCTTTAGAAGCCAGAGATAGCATTGCTGAGGAGTTGATTGAGTGTAAGTGGTGGATAGAGGCAGGTACCTAGATTGTGCATTGGATGGCCTACACTTCCACTTCCACATTAAAGGTGCTAAGCAACGCTTAGTCAGGATGGGAAACACCGTTGGTGATCCAGATCCTTTGACAGCAGACCGTAGTCTAGTTGCTAATTCGCATGTCGCAAGGGTGCTGTATCTTCCAGGGAGCATCGTCCTGGATTTGGGTATAAATTGGTGGGATGCTACTCATCTTGAGCTCGAGGGACACACCCTTTCCATTTCCTTGGTTGTGGGATCGTCCCAGGATCAGATACTTTGGATAGTTGGGTAATTCGGACTAATCGCGGTTAGTTTGATTCCTAAAGGCTAGGATTATCGTAAGACTGTTTCGTCTGAAATTCTGGGCAAGATATGAACGGCGAGAGTTATGGAGCAAAGCCGAGTGCGCTCTTGTGCAATCATTTGGGAATGGTTGATTCACTGCTCGTGTACTAGGTGAATGCACCCTGCACATCGGTTGTGCCCAGGCTGCCGGGTGGCTTTCTCTCAAGTAATGGTTATATTGATTCAAGTCCTAACATGGTGTTGAGCCCCGTGCACTAGGCCAGATTTTGGTGAAAAATTTTGACTAATTGAACCGCGAAAAAGCAACTTCAGCTATGTGTAACGTGTGCTTTCTTCCCCGCAAAATACATGAAATTTGGACCAAGGCGTTGGCTCCCAGTTGGAATTACAAAAACAGTTTAGCTCCCCGCGGTTTGCCTTCCCCGCATTTTGCCTCGCTGCGTTGCCGTTCATCGAGTGCTGCAGGTATCCCCGCTGCTGACCAACCTGTAACTCTTCGACGTTAAGTAGAGATGCCGAAAGTCAATACCAATATCCCAACTACAAAGAAATGTCAAAAGGTGAGTCCTTCAGTAAAAATTCTTGTGGATAGAGTAAGAATTTGGCTCATACGGGTATTCCAGGTTCTGATGGATACCCCTGTTATAAATTTCCTTGGGGATATT
>Ga0307511_10008839_pt1 | contig 10055 bp, 10 predicted proteins | sample 13_EM_MG_FD_200266 | JGI IMG/M metagenome (GOLD analysis project Ga0307511, IMG submission 200266) | Populus trichocarpa ectomycorrhiza microbial communities from riparian zone in the Pacific Northwest, United States - 13_EM | ecosystem: Host-associated > Plants > Roots > Unclassified | place... | reverse complement strand
GAGGACTGGTGACGAGACGGGCGCGCGCGAGAAGTACGCGCACGCCCGGGATTTGGCGCAGGCGGGGCCTTCGGGGCCCGAGCGTGACGACTGGCTCCGCGACGCTGACGACGGGCTGCAACGCAACTAGCCACGTCGGGCTACAGACTGCGCGAGATCAGTTCCTTCATGATCTCGTTGGTGCCGCCATAGATGCGCTGCACCCGCGAGTCGGCGAACAAACGGCATACGAGGTATTCGTTCATGTAGCCGTAGCCGCCATGCAATTGCACACACTCGTCCAACACTTTCTGTTGGGTGTCGGTGATCCACCACTTGGCCATGGCGGCGGTCTCGGTATCGAGGGTGCCTTTGAGCCGCTTGTCGATGCAGTCATCGACAAATACTCGCGCGATGCGCACCAGTGAGGCGAGCTCCGCCAGCTTGAACTTGGTGTTCTGAAAGTCACTGATGAGCTGTCCGAAGGCCTTGCGTGACTTCGTGTAGGCGATGGTGGCCTCGAGGCCGCCTTCCATCCCGGCAACGCCGGCGAGCGCAACAATCAGCCGTTCATACGGCAAATCGGCCATCAACTGGTGCAGGCCGCTGCCTTCCTGGTCACCCAACAGGCAATCAACAGGCACACGGACGTCGTCGAAGAACAACTCGGCAGTGTCCTGTGCATGCAGGCCCATCTTGTCCAACACTCGTCCCACACGGTAGCCGGCCAGGCCTTCGGTCTCGACCATGATCAGCGACATGCCGCCTTTGCGCGCTTCGGGGTCTGTTTTGACGAGAAGCATCAACAAGGTGGCTGAGCCGCCGTTGGTGATGAATATCTTGGAGCCGTTGATCCGGTAGACGTCGCCTTCGCGGACGGCGCGAGTGCGTACCCCGCGCAGGTCCGATCCCGCGGCGGGCTCGGTCATGGCGATCGCGCCGATCAGGTCGCCGGATGCCAGGCGCGGAAGCCAACGTTGCTTCTGTGCCTCCGTGCCATGATTGAGAACGTAGTTGGCACAGATGCTGTGCACGCCTTGTCCGAAGCCGCTGATGCCGCGACGATTCAACTCCTCGTAGACGACGGCTTCGTGTCTGAAGTCGCCACCGCCGCCGCCATATTGCTGGGGTATATCCAGACACAGCAGACCGGTTTGGCCGACGAGTTTCCAGGTTTCCCGATCGACGTGGTGCTGGGCCCGCCAGCGGGCATCGTGGGGCAACATTTCGGTTTCGACGAATCGCGCGACTGTATCGCGGAATGCCGTCAGGTCATCGTCCATCCAATTGGAGAGTTGTGGCATCGCCATGTCCCACTAGGTGTATCTGGCGAGCTTACCACCGCGGCAGGGGAGACCGGCTCGGCTGTGCCAATTTCAGGCAGCCTTTCGTCCCAGGGCGTCGCGAAGTTCCGCGGTGTTGCCCAGCTCGTACCGTGAGATCAGCTCGTCCAAGGCCCGCATCTGATCGACAATCGTCCGGCTGGAGGCGGCTGCCTGCTCGACGAGTGCGGCGTTCTGCTGCGTGGTTTCGTCCATCTGCGCGACGGCCCGGTTGACCTGTTCGATGCCTATTGACTGCTCGCGGCTGGCTGCCGCTATTTCACCTACGATGTCGGTGACTTTCTTGACGGCAGAGACGATTTCCTGGAGCGAGCGTCCCGACTCGTCGACCAGACGGGTGCCTTCGGCAACCCGGCCGACGCTTTCCTGGATCAATGATTTGATTTCTTTCGCGGCGACTGCGCTTCGGCCTGCGAGGCTGCGCACTTCGTTGGCGACCACGGCGAAGCCGCGGCCCTGATCGCCGGCACGGGCAGCCTCAACAGCTGCATTGAGTGCCAGCAGGTTGGTCTGGAAGGCGATCTCGTCGATGACACCGATGATGGCGGCGATTTTTGTGGAGGCGCCATTGATGGTGCTCATGGCCGTTACGGCGGCGCCGACGACTGAACCGCCTTTTTCTGCCTGCTCCTGGGCGGCGATGGCCAGATTGTTTGCCATGCCCGCGTTGTCAGCTGTCTGCTTGACTGTGCTGGCCATTTCCTCCATGGAGGAGGCGGTTTCCTCCAGGCTGGCAGCCTGTTCGGAGGTACGTTGCGAGAGGTTGGAGTTGCCCTGTGCGATCTCTTCCAGCCCGGTCTGGACCTCGCCGGCGGTCGAGCGGACCTGCTGTATGAGCGTGCTCAGTGCGTCAATCAGCGAGTTGACGCCATTTGACAGTGCTGCCAACTCGCCCGTCTTGTTGCTGGCGTTGATGCGCTTGGTGAGATCACCGTTCATGGTCGCGGCGACGGCCGCTTTGGTTTCCTCGACAGCGCTGCGCAGCTGGGTGGCGAAACTGACCTGTTCGCTGATGTCCGTGGCGTACTTGACCACATGGAGCGGTTTGCCTGCCGCGTCGAGGATCGGGTTATAGCTGGCTTGCAACCACACCTTGCGGCCGCCCTTGGCGGTTCGTTGATATTGGCCGGCATCAAACTCTCCGCGGGCGAGTTTCAGCCAGAATGCACGGTATTCCGGGCTGTTACGTTCATCCTGGGCGACAAACATGCTGTGATGTTTGCCCCGAATCTCGTCCAGGGAATAGCCCATGGTGCGCAGGAAGTTGTCGTTTGCCGAGCGGACCGTGCCATCGAGCTCGAATGTGATGACGGCCTGCGCCTTGACGATGGCCGCGAGCTGGCCCAGCACATCCGCGCGGCGCTTCATTGTGGCGGTGATGTCGCTGGCGTACCCGACGACTTTGAAGGGGCGCCCGGTAGGGCCACAGATCGGATTGAAGGTGGCCTGGAGCCAGACCTCGCGACCGTCCTTTCCCAGCCGCTTATACTCGCCGGAATCGAATTCACCACGTCCGAGCTTTGCCCAGAAACTGCGATACTCGGCGCTGTCGCGCTGCTCGGGGTCAACGAGCAGGCTCTGGTGTTGGCCGCGGATCTCCCGCAGTGTGTAGCCGACTGCCGTAAGAAAAGTCTCATTGGCCGTTCGGATGGTGCCGTCCATGTTGAATTCAATGACCGCCGGCGATTTGCTGACGGCATTGGCTTTGCCTTCGAGATCGGCCAGGCGGCGGGTGCCCACCACGGTAAAGCCGAGAGCCCAGCCGAGGAGACGGAACGGATTGAGGGACATGACAGTCTGAACCTGCAATGGACCAATGGATTTGGACTGTCATCCGTGACCGGGCCTGCATTCATGCGCTGCAGTGCACTGCGATGAGTATCGACCAGCGCCGGGTGCCCCACCGGGATGCAGGTCTCATTAGGGCAACATAATATTTCGGTTACATCACACCTGTGGCGGTGACGCTGCGGTAACATTTTAACTAACTGATTTACTTGGAATCTGTATATGAGATCCCGCTATTGGCGGGGTATTTGCGGGTGGCTGAGAATCCAGGCCGCGATGCTTACCTACTCTCAACATCCTGGTTCTGCGGGCGGTGCCGCGGCGCCCTCCGTCCTCACAAGGATCCGCCTGGTATGGCTGCGGCTCGAGTGGCCGACGCTGGCTGTAGCGCTGGCCGTTTATGGCGGGTTCTTCTTGCTGACCGCCTTCTTCAGGGACCTGCCGCTCCTGCTGTCGGTCCCGCTGTTGAGTGTGTTGCTGGCCTGGTATGGCTCGCTGCAACACGAAACCATTCACGGACATCCCACGCCTTCCCGCCGGTTCAATGCAATGTTAGGAGCATTACCGCTCACGCTGTGGATCCCGTACACCGTCTATCGGGAAACTCACCTCCGTCATCATCGTCACGGCGGTCGTCGCCTGACCCAGGTGGCCTATGATCCGGAGTCCTTCTATCTGCCTACCGACGCGCTGTCGCGTGTCGGGCGCCTGCGGCGTTGGATCTATCGCGCCAATTGCACTCTTGCGGGCCGGTTGGTTATCGGCCCGGCACTGGCGGTGTCTGCTTTCTGGACGGGCGAGTTTCGTCGGGTCCGATCGGGGGATCGGCGGCGCGTTCGTATTTGGGCACGCCATGCGCTGGGCGTTTCTTTAGTCCTTACTTGGGTTGTGGGCGTGTGCCACATACCCTTGTTGGTCTATGCGGCCCTGATCGTCTATCCGAGCATTTCTCTCAATCACTTGCGCTCTTTTGCCGAGCACGTCGCTGATGCCGATCCGCGTCTGCGGACGCGAGTCGTCGAGGCACATCCATTTTGGGCGTTGCTGTTCCTGAACAACAACCTGCATATTGCGCATCACGCGAAACCGCGGCTGGCCTGGTTTCAGCTGCCGCACTTCTGGCGCCAGATGCGCGCGCCTTCGCATGAGGGTGGGTTGGTGTTTGACGGCGGGTATCGCGAAGTGATGCGGAAGCATTTCTTCCGGCCCTACATTCGTTTGGAATACGATGGGAGCTGACTGGGTAGCGTCGCTGCCCATGTATGATTTCCCGGAGTTGCGGGGCGCGCATGATGTGTTTTGGGGCGCGTTGGCCGCACGGCTCACCTCGGCCGGGTTGCCGCATGTCCCGCGGGATCTTGCGCACCACGTGGGACCTGGCGAGGTGTGGCGCGACCCGTCACTTCTGTTCGCCCAGGGATGCGAATATCCGCTGGCGACGTCTTTTGCCGACCACGTGCGGTTGGTCGCATCGCCTATGTATTCGGCGGCGGGGTGCGAGGGGGCTCGGTATCGCAGCGCTATTGTGGTGCGAGATGGGTTCGCGACGCTCGCGGATCTTCGGGGCCGGCGATGTGCCATCAATGAGCTGGATTCAAACAGCGGGATGAATCTGCTTCGCGCTGCCATCGCTCCATTGGCGACCGGCGGTCGTTTTTTCGGTTCGGTCGTGGTCAGTGGCTCGCATCTGCGCAGTGTGAAGATGGTTGCTTCCGGCGAGGCGGACGTCGCGTCCGTTGATTGCGTGAGCTTTGCGCACTTTCAACGTCTCTATCCATCGGTCGTTGGAGAATTGCGCGTCGTGGCATGGACTCCTTCCAGTCCCAGCCTGCCTTTCATTACCGCGCGGTCTGCGGGTGATGCAATGGTCCGGGCGCTTCGTTCTGCGCTCGCTGATGTGTTTGATGACGACGGGTTGGCGCCCGTGCGCGAGCAGTTGCTTCTGAGTGGCGTTGATTTGGCGCCGCAGGAGGGGTTTGATGAGGTGCTTGCGCTGGAGCGCGGGGCTGTAGAAGAGGGGTACGCGATTATTCGCTGACTTTAGTCGGAATTTGGCGAGTGATTCAATGTGCGCGGGGTGCGCACTTTTTTGATTAGCCTTTGGTTCCGCCGAAGTGATTCATGGTCATTGTTGACGTCCGTCTGCCTCGATCGCCACTATAGGGGATGGCGACAAATTCTAACGATCTTCCGATCCACTATTTCAAGGGCCGTGATGGCGTGCAGCTCGCCTATCGTGAGATGGGCGAGGGGCGGCCTCTTGTTCTCATCCACGGGTTTTTCTCAACGGCGAGCGTTAATTGGGTGCGATATGGGCACGCAGGCAGGATTGCGGAGCAGGGATACCGGGTGGTGATGCCCGATCTGCGCGCGCATGGGGATAGCGCCAAGCCGCATGAGGCTGCTGCGTATCGGCCGGACGTCCTGGCTGACGACGGGTTTGCGCTGCTGGAGCATCTCGATCTCACCGACTACGACCTCGGTGGCTACTCGTTGGGCGGTAGAACTACGGTGCGAATGCTGGCGCGCGGGGCCAAGCCAGGGCGCGCGATTGTGGCGGGGGCCGGATGGGGCGGTATCGTCAACACCGCTGGCCGCGGCGCGCATTTTCGTCACATCCTTACGAACCTTGGGACGTTTCAGCGTGGCTCTGCCGAGTGGATGGCGGAGGCGTTTCTCAAGACCGTCGGCGGTGATCCTGTGGCGCTACTTCATATTCTCGACACGTTCGTTGATACGCCACGAGAAGAGCTTGCGCGCATCGAGACGCCCGCGCTGGTGTTGATGGGTGCCGATGACCATGACACAGGATCTGGTGAGGAGTTGGCTGCAGCGCTTCCGCACGGCACGTTCGCTTGGATGCCTGGCAATCATATGAGCGCTGTTACCAAGCCGGAAATGGGGACGGCCATCGCGGCGTTTCTTGCGGCGCGCGAGACTGAGTGAGGTAATTGCGGCGTTTGGGCTTGGTGAAGCTACCGAACGGGCGGCCAGATAGTCTGCACAGCCGGTAATCCGAGCGCTGGACAGCCGGCCTCCCACACGCGGTCGGCAACCGACGCGCTGTGCCCGCGCAGGGGTCTCCCGCACGCGGCCAAAAGTTGCTACAACGCTTGCGCTGACGCTGGATTGTGGCCCTGGAAACCACCACAGTTTCCTGCAACCCTCACTGGAACTCGAAATGATTCGCTTATTTCGACTTTGGCGATTGGCAGCCACGGACTTGCGGGTTTTGTGGTTTGCCCTGCGGCATCGCCAGCGGCCTGTCTGGCTCTGGCCGGCGGCTATTGTGCTGGCACTGTATGCGTTCGAGCCGCTCAACTTTGCGGTTCCGGCACTTGGTGTGGTTGACGATCTCGTGCTGGTGCCGCTCGTTCTGCACGTGCTGCTCAAATTCCTGCCGCTGGATATCCGATTGGAATCCGGTATGCGACGCGGTTGAGGTACCGGCGCACGGATCCTCACTCTTTGTGGGGAGTTGGCGTTTCCGCCCAAGTGCCTGTGTGGGAAAGCTCCGGCGCGTAGGAGGGGCTTCCGTCGCTGCGAAACGGCAGCACCTGGTTGAATCGAACCGCCTCATCAACTTCAAATCGTAACAGTCGCTGCGCGCCCTTGAAGTTGCGTACCTCTTCACCGTCCCAGATTACGTTGGCTCGCGTGCGGAGCATCAGCACGTCGCCGCTCGAGAAGTCGGGAAACAGCAGGCCCGCCCGTGGGTTGACCTGAAGGTTGCCGATCGTGTTGAAAAAGAAATTGCCGATGAAATCGGGTACGGTCAATGTTGTATCGCCGTCGATGCGGACGAATCCGGGGCGGCCGCCCCGGTGGGAAACATCGGCGCCGTAGCTTTCAGCGTCTTCTTTACGAGGATTTGCCGAGGCGATGAAGAATGTGTCGGCGCGTTCGATCAGCGCTTTGTCGTCAGCAGACAGCCGATCGCCTCTGACGGCGCGCCGCGACGCGGGGCTGTCTGGTCTGTCGACGAAGTAAAGATCGCGGCTTTGAATGTACTGGGGGCAGTTTCCGTAACTCTGCATTACAGCGAGGGTCCAACCGTCAGCGCCCGATGCAGCGACTGTCCCGCTCAGGCGGTTCCTTCGCCGTGTAGACAGCTCGATTCCCAGCAAGGCAACGGGTGAGCCCTGGGCCAAATTCGAGGCAAGCGGATCGTCCGGGTGCGGCAGCGCGCTGACGCGCAGCTGCAGGGGGTCAGGAGAAGTGGCAAAACCGGGCGTGCCAGCAACAATCGACGCCCAAGGTTGCCCCGACGAGTCCACGCTGCCAACAACAATGAATGGCAGCTGTTGGAAGAATTCGCGATGCTGTGGAATGAGATGGTCGCGCACGAAACGCCGGGCCGCTGTCGCGAGCATCTTCCTGCGTCCAAAGCGTTCTTGGAGCGCGAGCTCCGCGGGGTGGAACGGTGACTCTGATGACATCACACTACGACTCCTTGCATGGGAACGAAGTTCGACAGCGCCTCTGCGCGCCGCAACCGCGCACGTGTGGCAGCTGGCAATGCCTCAGTAGCCGACAGTGAAGCGCATGCGGCTGTGTTGTGGGTGCTCGACCTCGTTGAGCAGCGCTATCGCGAAATCCTCGAACGAAATTGAGCTGTTGCCGTCGGCTGCAGTCAACAGCGAGTCGCGACCGAGACGAAATACACCTGTTCGTTTTCCCGCGGAGAAGACGGCGGACGGGCTCAGCATCGTCCAGTCCAGGTCGTTAGTTTTTCGAAGCGTTTGCAGAAATGCTTTGCCCGCCAACGATTCCTCTCGGTAGAGCGCCGGGAAGCCCGGTGAGTCAACCAACGCCAGGCCCGGTGACACTTCCAGACTTCCAGCGCCGCCGACGACCAGGTAGCGTTTGACTGCCGAGCGTCGAACCGCATTGATCAAACTGTCGGGTTTGACTTCCCGGAAAGGCGTGGCACTGATGACGACATCGTGTCCCTTGAGAGCTGAGACGGGCTCGTCAGGGTTGTTTGCGTCGGCATTCGAAACCGTCAGGTTCTTGTCCGGTGGCAGTCGCGCGGCATTCCGAGCTACGGCAGTTACCTGGTGGCCACGACTCAGGGCCTCATCAACCAGGCGTGAGCCGACATTGCCTGTGGCGCCAATAATCGCAATTTTCATCGGTTGCTCCTGAAACGGACGGAGTCGTCTCCAGGTGCCCAGAATAGGCTTCCCCGTGGGCCGCGATAAGATGGATAATCCGGTGATCACAGTCCTACAGAAATGGACAATCAAATGAGCACTACGCTTGCGGGCACCAATCTCAATCGCTTCGTGGTTTTTGTTGCGGTGGTCGAGATGGGGTCGCTGACCGCAGCCGCGGCCCGCTTGGGAATCGCCAAGACAGCCGTCAGCACTCACATGCAGCGCCTGGAGGCAGAAGTCGGGGCGAGTCTGTTGATCCGCACCACCCGCAAGCTTTCATTGACCGAGGCGGGTGAGCGGTTCTACGAGTCCTGTCGTGGCATCGTCCGGGATGCCGAGCTGGCGGTGCAGGCGGCCGGTCAAAGTGCCACGGAGTTGTCGGGTACGTTGCGGATCACGGCGCCGGTTGACTACGGTGCGAGTGTTGTGGCCCCGGTTGCCACGCGCTTGCAATTGCAGCATCCAGGCTTGCGAATCGAGCTGTTGAGTGGTGACCGGCTGTTCGATCTGGTGGGTGAGGGAATCGACCTCGCGATTCGTCTGGGGCGGCTGGCGGACTCGAGGTTGCAGGCCGTGCGGATCGCGACGTTCGAGCAATGGCTGATTGCCCATCCGGATGCGATCGGCAAACAGATTCCGAGTCAGCCCGGCGAGGTTGCAACCTTGCCGTTTGCCGTGCTGTCGGTCATGCCGCATCCCTCGACGTGGCACTTCACGGGGGCGCGCGGCGTCAAGAAGGTGGTCCAGTTTCAATCGACCATCACGGCCAACACCGCCCTGGCCACGCGGGCAATGGCGCTGGCGGGTTGTGCGACGGTGCTACCGGATTTCGTGGTACGCGCGGATGTTGAAGCGGGGCGGTTGGTTAGATTGCTGCCGAAGTGGAGTTTGCCGAGTGGGGCAGTGCATGCGGTGTTTCCGGCGAGCCGGTATCGGCCGCAGAAGGTGCGCGCGTTTGTTGTGGCGATGATGGAGCAGGTGGCGGGCGGCGTTACCGAAGCAACGCGAATTCCGCAGAAACCGCGGATGTTACCGGACGGGCTATGAGCGCTTCGTTGAGGACGACGACAGCTTGTTGCCGCCTTGCTTGAGCAGGCTTTCGGCCGGAATACCGAATTTGGTATGCAAGCCTTCAATCATCCGGAGCGTAAGAGTCCGTCTGCGCGTCAGAACCTCATACACACGATTCTTACGGCCGATCACCGGCTCCAGGTCCTTGACTGTCAAACCGGACTGCTCCATTCGGAACTTGATGGCCTCCACGGCATCGGGCAGATCCATCGGAAAGTGAGTGCGCTCATATGCCTCAACAAGCGTCGTGAGAACGTCCAGCCTATCCCCTTCCGGGGAGTTTGCTTTTGCCGTCATCAAGGATTCGATCGGCTTCAGCGCATCCCGATAATCGGTCTTCGTTCTGATCGGTTTGATGTCCACTGTCTACGTCTCAGATCGATTGCGCGTCGATGGCGTCATACTGCTGGTGCGTCCCGTGAAGCCGTAAAAGCGATCAGCCATTTCAGGGTCTCGAGCCCGGAAATGCGCCGTGACCAGAGCGCATAGCTACCTATTTCGTCGGGCGCCTTCTAGTTTCGTAACCCCACGAGCGGCCGTCCTCGGACTTCTCTTCAAGGCCGTCATTGTCGCTAACTTGTTGAGCTGGGACGCCGGGTACAAGAAGACCGGTCGTTTACTTTCAGAATGGACTTGACCAAGTGATCGCCATCGACCAAAAACGCGCACGAGGGCTGACCGGTCAGGTGTGAAGGCTCAGGATTGATTGGACAGC
>Ga0307511_10008835_pt1 | contig 10060 bp, 15 predicted proteins | sample 13_EM_MG_FD_200266 | JGI IMG/M metagenome (GOLD analysis project Ga0307511, IMG submission 200266) | Populus trichocarpa ectomycorrhiza microbial communities from riparian zone in the Pacific Northwest, United States - 13_EM | ecosystem: Host-associated > Plants > Roots > Unclassified | place... | reverse complement strand
TGGCATTCTTCCCAGTCGCTGATCGCGGCTCCCAGGATAGCTCTCCCGCAGAAAAGCCTACGAATACGAAAAAAAAAGCTGGCAAAAAGTGGTTTGACACCTGCTTCGATCAAATATCACAGCTATCGGCCAGCTTCACGTCCACATCATGCGAATAGCGGAATAGCGACTATCTAACTACTACACCAAGTTATATCCATACAGACATCAACAACAATCACGGTCCTGCTTCTTTGATCATGGAAGATGGCACTCGATCGTCTCGCCGTCGTCGTTTGTCTATTTCCCACTTGTCTCTGAGCTTTGCAGCAAGGAAGTTTGGATGGAGAACACTGCTGCCTTCTGCACGGAGTCGCCGCTCAAAGCGTGCGATCTTGTCACTCTGTGCTTGAAGATCGAACGTATGTTTCTGTGACCAGGTTTCTCAAAAAGGATGGAATGTGGGGGCAAGTCGTGTTTGACGTACCGCATCCTCAGCGCGCTTCGCCCGTGCTTCGTCTCTCAGTCTGTTCAGCTCCTTTCGTCTCTCTTCTTCCCTTTCGCGTCTGTTTAGACCAGACCTGGGTGTGTTGCCGCCCTGCAGAGGACATTAGCAACGTGACAGGGATTTGTGCGAGTCACACATACGGCTTTGAACAGGGATGCATATACTTGTTCGTTACTTAGGTCGAGGTCCTGCGTCCCTGAAAGAACAGTTTTCCGTTGCTGAATGGCAGGTACTGGAGGCTTTACAAGATCATCGGTCGAAGGGGGAAGGGGTGGTGGCTTTCCTGAGGTAGATGGTGCGCTGCTGGTTGCGGTTGTGCCACCATTGCCCTGCGGCTTGTTCTTCTTTATAGTTGGTAGCTTGCGTTTCTTGGGGACGAGTGGATCTGCGGGACCTTTGTCTGTGGTAGAACGGGTTGTGGCAGGATCTGCCAATGTTTGAGTGGTGGTCGCAGAGACCGGCTCATCGTTGGCGGTCAAGTCGGAGGAGTGTGTTTGAGCTGCGATGCTGGATGCTCGGGAAGTGGACGCTGTGGGGGCAGCTAGTTTCCGTTCGTCCTTGATGAAGATTTCTTTCTCCCCCTTGCTCTTTGTACTCTTTCCTCTTGTCCTTGAAGAGGCAGCTGGCTTTGCCTTGGTAACTGATGCTCTCCGTTTCGCCGTTGAGTCTGCCTCAAGGATGTCCTCGTCCTCGTCCTCAGCGTCATCATCTGCGTCTGGTTCATCGACGTCACTGTCAATAATGACGTCCTCGCCCTCATCCGAGGACAAGACGCGTCGTTTCTGTTTCTTTGCGGCCTTTTTCTTTGCAGGAAGGAAACGCTGGTCGTCGACGTCCATGATGTCCATGCTCAAGCACGTGACTCACCCGGTCTTTCTCTCATGCAGTCACTACGCCGGGTTCCGTTTGTTCGAGTGCTGGGGAGAGAATACCCCACCGACCGTATGACGAACATATCCCCAGCCATCGCCGCAAAGCTGCCGCTGAGACTGCACACGCGTCCAAACCATCCACTCGCCATCCTCCGCTCCTTCATCGAGTCGCACTTTCCGTCCTACTCACACCTTGACTCTCTCTCCCCGCTCGTCACTCCCAAACAGAACTTCGACCTTCTCTCATTCCCCAAAGACCACCCCGGTCGCTCGCTCACGGACAGCTACTACATCAACAAGGATCTCATGCTACGCACGCACACATCCGCACACGAAGTAGACGTCTTCTCTCGCGGAGAGACCCACTGGCTTCTCACAGCCGACGTATATCGACGCGACGAGATCGATGCGTCACACTACCCCGTGTTCCACCAGACTGAAGGAGCACGGATCGTGTCCGCAGACTCGCATGGCATGAATCAAATCCAGCATGACAATGGTGAACTCGAGCAACATCTCCGTCGTTCGAACATCATCATACAGGACATCCCCCATCTCTCCGCAACTAACCCATGTCAACCACATCACGATCCCGAACACACCAAACTGATTGCCACGAATCTAAAGTTATCCCTCAACAGCCTCATCCTTGGTCTCTTTGGTGGTCGATTAAACGCAGGAGAACCGCTCAGAATTCGTTGGATCGAAGCTACGTTCCCGTGGACGACACCCAGCTTCGAAGTCGAGGTCTACTTTCGTGGAAAATGGCTAGAAATTCTGGGCTGTGGGGTCATCCACCAGTCTACATTAGACAACTCGAGTGAGTAACCGCGCACATCCCTGGGACCATTCTGACGCGTCTACAGACGTGCCAAACAAGCTTGGGTGGGCATTCGGCCTAGGTCTAGAGCGTATTGCCATGATTCTGTTCTCGATACCAGACATACGCTTGTTTTGGTCTCAGGATCCCAGATTCCTATCTCAGTTCAAGCAGGGGGGGATCACCACCTTCAAGCCGTATTCAAAATACCCTGCATGCTTCAAGGACATCAGTTTCTGGTTACCTGGTGATGCGACCCTACACGACAATGATTTCTGTGACCTTGTCAGAGATGTCGCAGGCGATATTGTGGAAGACGTCAAGATGGTGATCCATGTGAATTCATTTCCAGATCATTACCGTACTGACCCTTCATAGACTGATACTTACACGCAACCCAAGACAAATCGAAAGAGCGTATGCTATCGCATAAACTACCGTTCGATGGATAGGTAGTGCACTTGCTCGTCCTGTCTGTCTGCTACTCACGAGTGTGCACAGGTCGCTGTCGAATGACGAGACAAATGTCCTCCATGCTCAAGTTGCTTCACGCCTTCAAGATGAGTTTGGAGTTGAGATTCGATGAATTAATAGTGCTCGTTCAATAATGTCTACGTGTGATAGTGCGTGCATGTCCGTCATCTCAAAGGCCCCACCCGAAGCAGCTCTGCAAGCATCACCAATGATTACGACGTGTCCTGGACAACACCAACCTGGGCCGCGCGCAATAACCGATCCTTGATCATGTAGCCGACCTTTTGGCACTCCAACACAGTTCCTGGCTCTTTACCTGGAACGGGTGCTTGGTAGAGGGCTTCTTGTCGGTTGGGATCAAACTTTTCGCCTGTGGGGTCAAAAGGTTTGACGCCATACTTGGCAAGGTTGGAAAGCAAGAGGCGATGGGTCATGTCGACGCCGTGGTGAAGTTCGACTAGGTAGTCACGAGCCGATTTCTGCGGCGGTGGTGGTGAGGAGGAAGAAGAATCGGGAGTAGAGGACGGGGATGGAGAGGGTTCGGCGTTGGGAGTGAGCGAGGAACTAGGCACTGATTTGATGGCCAGGTTTAGGACGTCAACGACCTCGAGGAGGTCGCCTGCAAAGCGTGTAATCGCATAATCGCGTTGCTGCTCCTTCTCGCGTGCTGTATTACGTTGGAGGTTGATGTAGTCGGCCTGGAGGTACCGTAGCCTGCTCTGCGATAGCGGTTGCGGTCAAGGGACAGCGAGAGAAAGGAACAGTGAACTGACGGTCAGGTCTGCAACCTCATTCTCTTTCTCCTTGAGTTTTTCGGGCAGCTCCGCTGGGTCCGTCTTTTCCTGCTCCGGCTGTGGTTGCGGTTGCACGGGTGACTCGCTGTACAGCCTGGCCCCGATGCGAGGATGAGCAAAGACGTGTCGCGAAGGACGCCCGATGGCTCTGTACGACAGCGAAGCCATGCTGGAATGGAAAAGACGCCTTGTGTAGTACATTAGTGCAAGAAGAAGAAGAAAAAAATACGGTCGGGTGTCCAAGTACCCAATTGGGAATGTTAGACTGATGCTATTGGGATTATCGACTCGCTGGCTTGCTTCTGCTCGCTTGCATCGATCCCATTTAACAGGGCGTCTGCCCATCGCCTGTGCTTATCTTTCCTCCTCCACCATGGCCTCCCAAGCTCCCAAGATCATCGACGGTACTTCCATCGCAAAGTGTGTCACCCCCCTCTCTCCCCTTCATCGTGTTCACCATCCTCCTCAGGTCCATCCGTGATGCAGTCGCCAAGAAGATAAGCTCATTCCAGGCGCAGTACCCGCGCTTCAAGCCTCAGCTCGTCATCGTCCAGGCTGGCGACCGCCACGACTCGTCCGTCTATGTTCGCATGAAGACAAAAGCAGCAGAGGAGGTTGGCATCAGGTTGACCCACATCAGTCTTCCGGAATCAGCCTCAGTCGACGAGATCGTCAGCCTCGTCAAGAAACTCAATGCTGATAACGAGGTCAGCGGCATTCTCGTCCAGCTGCCCCTCGGTCCCCATGTCGACTCCGATGGTGTCCGCACAGTCACGGAAGCCATCTCCCCCGAGAAAGATGTCGATGGGTGTGTACTCCTTCACCATCAGTCTTATTCCTTCGCTAAAATGACACGTATTCCACGCCAGTTTCCACGCGTACAACATCGGTCACTTGGCCTCTCGTGCATCAGCCCCTCTCTTTGTCCCGTGCACCCCTGCCGCCGTCATCCGCCTCCTCGAGTCCACGGGTGTCACTATTGCTGGCACCGATGTAGCCGTTCTCGGACGCAGCGATATTGTCGGAAATCCCGTCACTTCCATCCTCAGAAACAGGGATGCAACTGTGACCCAATGCCACAGTCGCACCAAGAACCTCGAGAACATCGTGAGCACACTCTCGCCATGGTTATCGTATCATATTTAACCCGATCCAGGTCAAACGGGCTGATATCGTCGTTGCCGCCATCGGCCGTCCAGAGTTCGTTAAAGGCTACTGGATCAAACCCGGCGCAGTTGTAATCGACGTTGGAATCAATTCTATCCCGGGTATCTCATAGTCTTCTATCTGCATAGCAACTAGGGATACTGATTAAATATCAGACGCCACCAAGAAGTCGGGCCAGCGCCTCGTCGGCGATGTTGAATTCTCCGAGGCCATCACCAATGCCGCACACATTACACCTGTTCCGGGTGGAGTTGGCCCAATGACCGTCGCTATCCTAATGGAAAACGTGTTCACTTCTGCAATGCGCCTGTTCGAAACAGCCCAGAAACGTGCGGTCAAACCTTTGCCCATCCATGTCTTGGCGAAAGTTCCAAGTGATATCGAGATCGCCATGGCACAGACTCCCAAACGTATAACTCACCTCGCACAGGAAATCGGATTACTTCCCGATGAGGTGGAGAGCTATGGCAAGTACAAGGCGAAGATCGAGCTTAGCGTTTTGGATCGCCTGGCACATCGCAAAGATGGCAAGTACATTGTCATCTCAGGGTAAGCGCTTCCAGTGTAGGTCATCTCCGCCAAATTGATTCCCGTGCAAGAATCACCCCAACACCACTTGGTGAGGGCAAGTCGACGACAACCATTGGTCTGGCACAAGCGTTGGCAGCGCATCTGGGTCGCCCCGCTTTTGCCTGTGTACGTCAGCCCAGTCAAGGGCCAACCTTTGGTATCAAGGGTGGTGCTGCCGGAGGCGGATACAGTCAGGTCATCCCCATGGACGAGGTATGACCAGGCCATTTCTCAACCGAGCTTTCATCTGACTAGTGCAGTTCAACCTCCACTTGACTGGTGATATTCACGCCGTCACAGCTGCCAACAACCTGCTTGGTACATAGAGCTCCTTCACGACCACCCCTTTCACTAACAGTCATTTAGCTGCTGCTCTTGATGCTCGCATGTTCCACGAAGCCACACAGACCGACAAGGCCCTCTACAGTCGCCTCGTTCCCACTCAAAAGGGGAAGCGTCATTTTGCACCGCTGATGCTCAAGCGTCTCCAGAAGCTTGGCATTCACAAGGCAAAACCTAGCCACCTCACCCCCGAGGAAATTAACCGTTTCGCTCGTCTGGACATCGACCCAGAGACCATCACCTGGAACCGTGTCCTTGACACTAACGATCGCTTCCTCCGCAAAGTCACCCTTGGCCGCAATCCAACAGAACAAGGCCACGAGCGTGAAGCTGGATTCGACATTGCGGTCGCAAGCGAATGTATGGCAGTCCTTGCTTTGACTACTGACCTAGCGGACATGAGGGAGAGGCTAGGCAGGATGGTAGTCGCAACAAGTAAACGAGGAGAGGCGATCACGGCTGATGATCTTGGCGTCGGTGGCGCACTTGCAGTCCTCATGAAGGACACCGTCAAGCCCAACTTGATGCAAACACTTGAGGGTACCCCTGTATTCGTTCACGCTGGTCCCTTCGCCAACATCGCACACGGAAACTCTTCCATCGTCGCTGATCGCGTCGCACTCAAGCTTGCAGGCACGGAACCGGGTGAGCCTTCCGACCGCGTTGGTTATGTCCTGACGGAGGGTGGCTTCGGTGCGGATATGGGCATGGAGAAGTTCTGCAACATCAAGTGTCGAGTGAGCGGTCTCAAGCCTGACGCGGTTGTCATCGTGGCAACGACCCGTGCCCTCAAGATGCACGGTGGTGGTCCAGAGGTCACTCCTGGAAAGCCACTGGCAGATACGTATACCAAAGAAGATCTCGTCATCCTCAAGGAGGGATGCAAGAACTTGGCGAGACATATCCAAAACTCACGCAAGTTTGGCCTCAAGGCCATTGTAGGAATCAACAGATTTTCGTAAGGTGTTTCGTCTTGTGGCATTTATTCGAGTGCTCATCATCGTCTAAAAGTACTGATACGGCTGCCGAGCTCGAACTGGTGCGACAGGAAGCGCTTGCTGCGGGTGCCGATGCTGCCGTCATTAGCAGCCACTGGGCAGAGGGTGGTGCAGGTGCCAGTGCGCTAGCTGAAGCCGTCGTCGTAGCTTGTGAGGGCGAGTCGAACTTCGAGTTCCTCTACGACGTCAACCTCCCCATTGATGAAAAGATCAACATTGTATGCAAGGAGATATACCACGCATCAGGCATTGAGTTGAGCGAGCTGGCCCGCAAGCAAATCGATACCTACACTCGGCAAGGCTACAGGAACCTACCGAGTTCGTCATAAATTCACTTGGGCATTTTTTATCACAATTCTTATCCTGGCCTTTTTCTAGTTTGCATGGCCAAGACCCAGTACTCGTTTTCGCATGACCCCTCACTCAAGAACGCACCCTCGGGCTTCACGGTCCCGATTCGGGCTGTCCGCCTTTCAGCAGGTGCTGGCTTCCTGTACCCCATTCTCGGTGACATGCAAACCATGCCCGGACTCGGCACACGCCCAGGTAAACTACTAATCGATCCCTTTGTCATTCATCGACCTGATGTAAAATGTTTTAGGCTTCTGGGAAGTTGGACTGGATCCAGAGACAGGACGCGTCGTCGGGCTTTTCTAAATGGGTTCATCTGTGGTGCAATGGAGCGAGAATGTCGTCTTTAGGTTCACCCAATGTTTATGCATGACGAGCTGTCTCGATATGGTTCAAGGAACGCCATTTCACGACCTGTATATGTTTATTCCTTTGGAGGAGAGAATTCTGTTCAACCCCCAGGAGATTTCGAGCATCTGTTACGTAGCTTATTGCATAAATTTACACACCGCACTTCATCAGATGGATTCCGCACGATATATGTACAGCGGGCAACTGTGTCACAACCACTGGAGACCACCAGGTAGCTTCACTGGAGGTAGTGGGAACAAGTAGGGACCATCTTGTATTGTGCTAAATGAACTGGGGGCAAGGGAACCACTTTGCTGGTCGTAGACGACTTTGTTGAGCACAACATCAACCACGCGACTGTAGGTGTTGAGCTGGCTGTCCACGTAAGAAAATGTATTGTTGTTGTTACCACTGCCAGTGTTTCCACCAGGTGAGATGGCAAAGAACCCAGCTGAAGCAGTTGTGGATCAAACTCCAGAAAACTCACACGCAAGTGAAGACTTACTCGCTAGTTGGCGTTCTGTGATATCAGTGCCGAGAATGAAAGGAGCGGGAAGGAGTTGTCTGTTGTAGGAAAGATCGAATGACGTAAGGACTGATCCAGCAAGTGATTAGTGCGGTTAACTTGTCTGCCATGATGCGACTCAGTGGGGGAACGTACACGACATGAATGTCTTGGAAACGTCCAAATAGGTAATGTTAATGAATAGCGGGTATTCGAAGTTGTCGACAACGACAGGAACTCCATTATGAGTCGATCTCACTGATCCAGAGGAGATCTGGGCAACGTTCTACACGCATCAGAGATGTATAAATTGTGAAAAGAACGCCGGTCCTGGCAAATACTTACTTGGGTATTGGAGTCATTCAAGTAATACTGCGTGTTGGTGTAATCCAAGTACTGCTCAAACACAACGTGATTCTCTGTTCCATCCCCGCTGATCACGAGAGAGTCGATGCGGAGCCGCCGTTGGGCTGTCACAGTGATGTTGACATCGGATGGACTCACGCTGCCATAAGTCTGCGTGTCCGCGTACGGCTGGGAATCATATGCGATCATCTGACCCGTCGTTCGCTTCCCAGAAGGGTGTGTGATGACCTGCAGCAGTCCCGAGACGTACCAGTTCGAGTTGATAGTATGGTTTGTTTCTGCGGACACCACATCGATTGAGACGTTGTGGGGAAGTCCGTCCGCGAAGACAGGAGCGAACGGCGTCAGATCAAGGAAGTAAGTCGGCAGATCGATAGCGCCATAGGACGTGATTGGTTTCCATACCGCGGGGTTGAAGCCACCGGTGAATATGACAGCGTAGGGGAAAGCAACACCTGCGAGTTGCCCATCCACGAGCAAACGCACTTCGCGAAAAGGCCCTCCTCCATACGTGGTGCCAGCAGGCAAATTACCAAAGTAGTCGTTGGCAGCGTTACTGTACTTTAAAAGTCTATTAACGAGCTGTGGGAGAGCATGATGTGACCAAGATAACACACCCAGAATTCTTCCTGTGCGTTTCCTGAAGCAGAAAGCTCAGCATAGATCTCGACCGTGTTTTGAGGCAGCGTGACGTTCAGCTAGAACAACGTAGGCGGGAGATTCTTCGACGACGGAACGCAGAAGACTTACAGAGAACGCAGGGGGGACGGACGCGTCATTGGCTAGAGTATCGGACCAGGTCGAGATGGGTACGATCAAGTTCGACTGTCCTGCTGTAGGATGCTCCTCTGAGGCCGCGTAAAAGGTCGCGTATAAAGTTGCTTTGGAAACACAGATGTCAGAAATACATACATGTACATGAAGCGTAGAGCTCCCCTAGTACGCGAAATTACGCACTGGCGTATTGCCCTGTCAGCTTGTCGGTCACGATGTTGTCAAGCTCAAGAAGGAATGGGCCGGGTTTCGAAAAGAGCGGAATGTAGCGCGTCACGTCTTTGGTGTACGTCCAGATGATGCCGTCGTGCGTGGGTTCGGGTGTCGAAGTACGCCAGACTGTTCGAGAAGCGTGAACCCACGCGCGTCATGTTAACTGACAATGGAAAACGCGTACTCTCTGTGTGCTGGAACGTAAATACAGCAAGGCGGTCATACTGGGTACCACTGGACGTGACTGTGAAGTCCAGGGTGACTGCTGCCCATGAACCGGCTTCGCCACAGTTCGTCGGTGGGCTTCAATTCTTACTGTTAGTAGAGCCTCAGTTTCTGAGCAACTAGATCTAGGAGCTCACGTATATTGTACGATCTCTGGCCTGTCGAGAATGTAGGATCATTGATTCATAAACGACTACTGACGGTCAACGCACTTGTAGTAGGAGTTCCCAAACGTGCGCCTGCGGGCATGGTCGCTCAAATCTACAAACTCGTTTTGCGTATCTTTCGTGTACTCACTCGAGGATCTTTGTGGTGCACGTCTTTGCGTCTCTGGGAACTGGCGGTGGTTGGGCTACCTGAAAGTCAACGACTCGGACCTGCGAGCTTGGAACGACTGAGAAGAAGAGTCCTGCGAACGGCAGGAAGAACTTCCACCGCGCCAACATCGCGGGGAGAGTTATCGATATTATGCCATCATCATCCAAAGCTTCGTCTGGAGTTTATATGCGCCGCAGGTCTAACGGCATCCTACGAGGCCGGCCGCGGGCATCAGCAAAAGAGGCAGAACCCTATTAGCGCTCACCGGAATAATTCGGGAGTAGATTGGACTTTGTGGACTCGTTCAAATATGGCATGATATCTGCACATTTATTTTTGCCGCGCCAACCCCGTTTTCCCACCCCATTTTTTCCTTTCCTGCGTTGGTCTCGCCGCGTTTTTCCTTCCCCGCGTTCTACTGAACCGCACTTCA
>Ga0307511_10008834_pt1 | contig 10060 bp, 16 predicted proteins | sample 13_EM_MG_FD_200266 | JGI IMG/M metagenome (GOLD analysis project Ga0307511, IMG submission 200266) | Populus trichocarpa ectomycorrhiza microbial communities from riparian zone in the Pacific Northwest, United States - 13_EM | ecosystem: Host-associated > Plants > Roots > Unclassified | place... | reverse complement strand
ACCCGCCCGGGATCACCGGGGGCGACGAAGAGGGCGTACGCCACGGCGAGCAGCAGCTCCCGCGCCGGCGGGGCGGCCCGCCGGTCGCCGAAGATGCGGTGCACGACCTCCGCGTGCGTCTCCGCCCGGTCCAGACGCGGGGCGTCGGCGTCCGCCGGGCTCACGCGAAGACCTCCACCAGCCGCACCGTCACCGCGTCCTCGTGCAGCCGCTGCCCCTTCAGGTAGTGGTTCCAGGTCCGGTTGTCGCAGCGCTGCGGGATGCCGTCGCCCGGGTCGAAGTCGACCAGGCAGTCGAGGCCCACGTCCTGCGTGAGGGCGGCGGCCAGTTCGTCGGCGTCGTACATCGGCTCCAGGCCCTGGAAGACGCGCTGCCGGTCGACCCGGGCGCGGGTCACGGCGGTGCGCACCTCCAGGGCGAGCGGGGAGAGCGCGGCCCACTCCAGCAGCACGTCGCCGTGGCACGGCTCGCCCGGCTCGCACGGGCAGGCCAGGTCCATGCCGCGCAGCTCCGGCAGGCGGGCGAGGATCTTCTCCCGGCGCCGGTCGCTCTCGTCGGCGGTCCAGTTGGCGCGACTGCCGCGCAGCCACGGGCGGAACTCGGCGATCACCGTCGCGCGGGCCTCGGGCTCCTTGTAGCCGATGTCCATGGCGCCCGCGATGGTGAACGGGTTGCCGAAGTCGGACGTCCGGTCCACGATCATGCAGTTCTGGGGCTTGCGCCAGCCGCGGTCTCGGCGGCGCTGGATACGAGTGCAGGTACGCATCGGATGCGGTCCTTTCACTGGGGGCGGGATTGGTCGGTCAGTGCGTCGGCCGCGCGTGGATCGGGATGTGGATCTCCCCGCCGCCGCAGTCGAAGTCGGCCCACTGGTGTTCGGGGGCGAGCGTCCATCCGTTGTCCGTTGCGGCGCGCACCGTCTCCCGGACCGCTTCGGTCCTGCTGGAGTAGTCCCCGAGGGCCACGGACGCGAGCGGCAGGGCGAGGTCGGAGGTGTAGGTGTCCACCGAGGCCAGCCACTTCCCGCCGCTCTGGAGGAGCAGGAGGTGGGTGGCTACCAGCCCGGCGCGGGCGGCGAGTTCGAGGTAGCGGGTGTGATCGGTCTGCATCACCAGCCCCTCGTACTCCGGGAAGTAGTCGCCGAGGCCGCGGTGTGCCTCCTGGTCGCCCTCCTGCGCCTTGCGCAGAACGGCGACGGCATCCGCGATCAGCTCGGGGGCAAGGACGTCGTCGGACACGGTGGCTCCTGTCGGGGCGGGTTCGATGTGGTGCACGGCGGCGAAGCCCTCGCGGAGCAGGGCGTCCGCGGTGGCCTCTCGCGTGAGGTCGTGCTGCCAGCGCAGCGTGTCGTCGGGCACGCGCCGGTTGGCCGGCCGCAGCGCGTTGCGGGTCAGGCAGGTGGCGAGGTCGGGCAGGAAGCGCAGGGCGACGACGGGGCGGCCGTGCCGGCGGGCCCGGTCCACGAGCTGCGCCCGCACATGGAGCTCCACGTTCGTGCTGTCGAGGAAAACCGTCGCCCCGGCGCTCAGGTGCTGCTCCAGGAGGGTGTTCTGACGCTCCACGGCGGCCGGGGTGACGGACTGGTCACCCGCGTCGCCGCCGATCTCGTGCCGCAGAGAGTCCAGGCAGACGACGGCGTCGACCGCCGCGGTGTCGGCGTACGTCGACTTGCCCGAGGCCCCGGGGCCGACCGCGACCAGCAGCGTGCCGGGTACCAGGTCGAGCGGCGGGAGGACCAGGAAGCCCGCGGGCTCCTCGTCGTCCTCGTGGGGCCCGTCCTGCGAGGCCAGTTCGGCGGTCGCCTCCAGGTCGAGGTGGCCGGTGCCGTGGTAGATGAGCACTGCGCCGTCGGCGTCGGTCTCGGTGTACGAGGGCAGCGCGTCGTCGTCGTCCTCGTTGCCGGTGCCGTACGTACGGCGGCTGCACTCGGGGTCGAGGCAGCGCCAGATGTCCTCACCGTCGACCGTCGCCGGGACGGTCGCGGTGGAGCACTCCGGGCAGGCGGGCGAGGACAGAAGGAGCCGGGGGCGGTCACCGCGCAGTTCGCGGACCGACCAGCCGCGCTCCCGCAGCAGGTCGGCGTAGGCGGACACGAGGAGGTGTTCCTCCGCCGCGGCGTCGGCGAAGGAGAGGCCCGTGAGTACGCCCGGGAACTGGGTGCGGTGGCCGACGCGGACCTTCGCGGAGCCGGGGGCGCCCGGGGAGCACAGGAACCCGGCCGTGGCGACCTTGCCCGTCGCGTCGAACTGCGCAGCAGGGTGACGGGTCAGGAGGAGGTCCTGGACAGCGGTGGTCACCGCTTCGTCGGGGTCGGGCATCCTGGTCGCAGTCGTCATCCCTGCCCCCCGGTCATCCGTTCCGTGGCGGCGGCGAGTTCACCGCGCTCGGCGGCCTCTTCCGTCTCGGTCAGCCGCCGCAGGGCGTCCGCCACGGTCACCTTCGGGTCGACGCGGGCGGCCTCCGTGAGCGGCTGGTTCAGCGCCTCGTACCCGGTGGTGAAGCCCTCGTGGTAGCGGCACGGCCGGTCGAGTTCGCCGCAGGCCGGGCAGTTCTCCCAGTCGGCGGCGTCGTACGGCTCGATCTCCATGGGCACGTCGGCGGTGGCGGGCAGCTCCAGGGCGGCGTGCGGCCGGGCCACGCCGAGGACGCGCTGAGACCAGTCCTCGGGCAGCGCGCGCACGTGCATGGCGAGCGCGGCGGCCACGGCGGGCTGGTGCTCGGCGAGGCGCTGCCACAGCGTGTCCGCCGTGGTCAGGGCGTCGGGCGGTAACGTCATGTCCGTTCCCTTCATGGTGAGTTGGTCAGAACTGGCGGCGCATCCAGGCCGGGAAGCGGCCCGCGCAGAGCCCGCAGGCCAGACGCCCCAGCACGAGGCGCCACCCGGCGATGACCGCCCAGACGAAGTTGATGTCCGTGGCCCCGCAGAGGGCACACGTGGGCTGCGCGGGGTGGCGGTCGGCGTCCGGCACGGTGTCCGCCGTGGTCAACGGGTCGGCGGTCATATCGCGCCCTTCCGGCCGGAGTCGGCGGACGGGATGCTGCCTTCGTGGCGCAGCAGGGTCTCCAGCAGGGTGCAGCCGGGACCGGCGAGGGCGAGCATGTAGGCCGTAGCCGGTTCCCAGGGGCTGTTGCGCACCAGCGGGTACCGGATCAGGGTCAGCAGGCCGGAGTGCACCAGCGGGTAGACGTCGGCGGCGGCGATCTGCTCGGTGGCGCCGTTGCGGTCGCAGTCCACCGGGCGCGGCGCGACCGCCCCCAGGACGGCCCACTCCGCAGCGGTCGGCTCGCGCAGCCGGGTCACCCGCAGCCCGGGGTCCTTCTCCTGACGGGCGACGTCGAATCCGGAGCCGGTCAGTTCCTCGGTCAGCCCCTCGTACACCGCCTCGGAAGCCGCCGGGTCGGCGTCGGCGGATGCCCGCCACCAGACCTCAACTTCCCACACGGTGCGCTGTGTTACCCGGAAGCCGGTGGTGCGCGGGGAGGCCTTGAAGGGCCGTCCCAGTCCGACCTTCGCCGAGCGCGGCGCGAGACGGGACAGGCGGCGGGAGACGGCGGGGGCCGACACCGTGGCGGCAACCACCTCGTAGCCGTTGCGCTGTGCGCGGGTCACCGCAGCCCCCAGCGGCGTCCGATGTAGTAGCCGAGGCCCCAGCTTCCGAGGGCCTGGACGACTATCCAGAGCGCGCCCCCGGCGAGGAGGCGGGGCAGGCTGAGGTCTTCGCGGCCGGGCCACCAGACGGCGGCCGCCGCGGCGATGCCGAGCAGCCCGGCGGGCAGCACGGCGCACAGGATCGTGCGGACGCTCACGGCCGTTCCCCCTCGTCCTGGTCGTCGTCGGCCGGGCGCGAACCGCCGTCCAGGTCAACGAACTTGACGTCCGGGGAGCCCTCCAGCATCGACGGTTCGGGCGTGAAGGACATGGACGTCTTGCCCGCGCCGCCGGGGTGCAGCCCCGCAGCCCGGGCGGCGCCCTGGGTGAACGCGAGACGGGCGAGAGCCTCGCGGAAGACGGGCACGTTCCCCTTGTCCATCCGGTAGGCGATGTTCTGGTGCCAGCTCGGGTTGTCCGGGTCGGACACCGGGTTGATGGGCGCCGGGGTGCCCTCCGGCCACCATCCCTTCTTCACCCCGCGCGGGACGGCGCGGGACAAGGCGACGGTCGGCCCGTTCAACCGGCCGATGACGGAGCGGAGTTGGTCGGCGTCGATGTGGCCGTCACCGTCCACGATGACCATCTCGGCGAACCGGCGGGCGCCGGCGGGGAGGGAGCGGAGGTAGCGTTCGGCGCGGTCGACGGTCCAGCCGGTCTGCACGGTGGCGACGGTCAGCTCCGCGCCCTGCTGCGCGGCGAGCGCGAGCACCCTTTCGGCGAACTCCTCGCTCGCGCCCTCAATGGTGATCTTCACTGGAACCTTCCGACGGATTCTTACCCGGTTCTCCCGGGTCTCCACCGGCAGTGTGCCCCTCCGGACCCCCCTCCGTCTAGACCGGGGAGAATCTGGCAAGAAATCTGCACTCGTTCGGGTGATGTGGTGGACCGGCGCGTCTCGCCTCGGATAATGTGCCATATCCGAGGCGATAAACCGGACATGACGACGCGTCAGCGAACCGGCCCGCCAACCCGGAAGGAATCGAACGCCTGTGTCATCGACTCCGGAACCGCCCCGGCGGTACGTCGTGGACCTCACCGCCGCCGACGGTGAGGCCGTCTTCGCGTTCCTCGTGCCGCGACTGCGCGCTCAGATGGACGAACGCTATGGCACCGACACCTACAAGATGGGCTTCGCGCTGGATGCCATCATCCGCAGTGCGGAGCACACCGTCGGCCATCAGTCCCGGGCGCTGGCTGCGGACAGCTTCCACGACGGCCGCGAGCGGCTGGCCTGCCTTCAGGCTCTCCAGGACGCCTGGAACACGCTGTGGCGGGCCGTCTTCCCGTGGCGGGAAGAGGAGGGGTACGACCACGCCCGGTGGGTGTACGTCGAGTACCACGATGCCGAGGACGCCGCACGCTACGACGCGATGAAGGCGGAGGTCGACGCGGAGCTGCGGGTCGAAGAGGCGGCCGCCGAGCAGGCCCCGGAGACCAGCCAGTGAACGCCCCGGACGCGCCGGCGGCGGAGGCAACTCCCGCGTGCCCGGGGCAGCTTGAGCTGTTCCGCCCGCCCGGCCCGCGTGTCGTCATCTCCTACGCCCGCCCCGACGGCGGTCCGCTGACCGACGCCGACTTCGACCACCTCGCCCGGCTCGCCCGGGCCGCCACGAGCCCGGAAAGGGGCTGAACGACATGACCGACCTGACCCGCGGCGAGGCCGCCGACAACTGGCAGGACGCCCGGCGCCACTTCGGGCCGGACTCCGCCGAAGCCGAGCAGGCCGCCGAGGTCCTGGACCAGGTCCTGAAGCTCCCGGAGGAGGGCGCCTGAGCGGCGCCCCCGTGTCAGTGCCCCGCCCTACCGTTCCGACCAGCCCCAACAGCCGAAACGAAAGGCCACCATCACCATGGACGACCGGAACAGCCGGGCCGCCGCCGCCATCGCCGAGGCCCTGGACGACGGGGTCGACGTCGCCGAGTTCCTCGCGCACGCCCTGTGCACCGTCGCCGCCCAGGAGGGCGGCATCGAGGAGGTGCTGCGCAACCGTTCCGGGTCCTGGGAGGCCGGACACGTCCGCAGCCTCATGGAGGGGACCGTGGGCCCGGACGGCGAGGGCCTGGCGATGTACCGCAAGGACGACGAGCCGGAACCCGGCCTGTGCGACGCCGAATTGCGCCTCAAGCGAGGCGAGTGGCATCTCGCCGTTCGGGTGCCCGGTCTGCTGGGCAACGGGCCGAGGGCCAAGGTGCCCACGTCGACAGGGGACTCCACCGTGCCGACCATCACCGCCCGCGAGTACGCGCTCGCCGGTCTCGGGTACACCGCCGCCGACCCCGGCCAGGCGTGGAAGTGGCTGGAAGTCCAGGAAGACCCGGACCAGCCCGCCGCCTTCATCGTGTACACGCAGGTCCGCCCGCTGGACCCGCAGGCCTCCGCGGACGGGAAGTGACCGCCATGATGCTCACCTCTGTCACCCTGCCCAACGGCACCGCCGCCGTGGTGCACACCTCATGCACCGGTTGGGGCGCGACCCTCATCGAGGAGTTCGGACTGCCTGCCCTCTACCGCATGGTGCTGGACGAGCTGCACGAGGACGCCGCCTGCACGGCCGTACGGGAGCACGACGGCGGCGTGCTGGTGGGCTCGCTGTCCGGCGGCCACCCGGGGGTGCTCGCGTACGCGCTGGCGCTGTGCACTGCCCCGGAGTGCCGCGCGGCCTCCGAGGCGTTCGAGAAGGAGTTCGGTCCGCACCCGGACATGGACTTCGAGCGGACCTGGGCCAGCAAGCAGGGAGCCGGGGACCAGGAGGACCGGGACATGGTCCAGGAGTACCTGACCGCCGAGATCCAGGACGTCAACCTCCACTGGCTCGCGCAGGTCGACCCGGACGCGGCCCGGATCTTCCGGCCCGGCTGTTTCACCGGCCTGCTCAACATCGAGCACCCGGTGCCCGGCTTCGAGGGCTTCGACCTGGGGAAGGCCCTGGAGCTGTACGCGGCCGCCAAGCGCGACGAGGGCCGGATGGACCAGTACGGCGCCCTGTTCGCCGGGACCGCCGACTACCAGTGGGACGCCTTCCTCCCCGCCGGCGCCACGACGGAGGCCGCCCGATGAGCAGTTCCGACGCCAGCGCCGCACACCTGGAGTGGCAGCCGTTCCGCCACCGGCCGGACTGCGCCAAGCCCGTCTGGGAGGTCGACCAGCAGACCGCGTCCGACAAGCGGCGCCCCCGCCGGGAAGGCCCGGAGCACGGGTGCCCCAACGAGGAGTGCGGCCACCACGACCACTACGACGTGATCACCCTGCGGGTGCTGTGCCGCTCCTGCGGCACGGTGCACCTGATCAGCGGTGAGGAGTACACCACCCGGACGACCACCACGGCGAGCACCGGCTACGGGCAGCCCCCCAAGAAGGTGGGCGGCCTGTGGCTCTACCCGGGTCCGCCGCTGCTCGACTGGAAGGACGCCGGACCGAGCGCCTACCTCTGCTCCCGGGAGAAGGTCGACCGGCTGTCGGAGGAGAACATCGTCGGCGCGGTCACCGAGGGCCGGGGCAAGCGCGGCGCCACGGTCTGGCACGCGGCCATCGGGCCCGACTTCAAGCCGCCCGCCCGTGGGCTGTCGGGCTTTGCGGTCTGGGCGAAGAACAGCGGCGACAAGCCGTTCGGCACCGTCGCCGCGGCGGCGAAGTGGGTGACGGCGGAGCTGGACGCGGCCGCCGCGACCGAGACCGAGGAGGACCAGGAGCAGTGAGCGCCACCGAGCAGATCGACGGCACGGCCGTCGTCACCACGTACTTCGAGGACCGGGTCACCGCGGCGGAGAAGGAGGTCGAGGCGGCCCGGGCCGCGCTCGCCGCCGCCGAGGCCAAGGTCGAGCAGCGGCAGACCGAGCGGGACACCTTCGTCCGGGACGGCTCGCTGCACCCGGCCGCGTACAACGCCGACTCCGGCCAGCCGGAGTGGGAGTTGTGCCAGTGGGCGCAGTCCCGCATCGGCCGGGTGGCCTTCAAGGACATGACGCCCGCCGGAGACGCCGCCTACGCCCGACTGCGGGCCGAGGAGAAGGCCGCCCACGCGTGGCTGACCGAGCACGGCCACACCGTCCCCGAGCCGTTCGGAGAGAAGGCATGACCGAGGAAAACACCGACCGGAACGCGGAGTTCATGGCCGCCGAGATCCACCGGCCGGACGACGTGCCGCACGGCACGCCACTGACCTCCATGGCGGAAAAGCGGACCGAGGCCGGTCTGCGGCTGCTGAACAACACCCTCCCGGACGACTTCCCCCACCAGGTCGAGCGGGGCACCGTCGGGGACGCGCTGACACAGCTCGCGTTGGGCGAGGCCATCAGCCGGACCATGGGCAACCAGCGCGGCAGCACGATCCGGGAGGCCCTGCTGCTCGGGGCGACGTGGGACGAGGTGGCGGCCGCACTGGACACCACCGTCAGGGCGGCGGCCGACGAGCTGCGGGTGTGGGCCGACGGTCAGCACTCCCTCTATCAGCGTCTCCTTGCGGAGGACCCGGACAACCGGATCGGGCTGGACGACGAGGCGCACGCGGCGATGATGGGCGCGGTCGACGCCGCCGTGGAGCGGGCCGCCGACGCCCGCGATATCTACACGGATGAGGCGCCCCGGGGGCGGGAGGCCATCGCCGCCGTGCCGATGCTCGACACCGTGGGCGAACTGCGGTCCCTGCTGGAGCAGCTCCCCGACGAGATGCCGCTGTCCTTGGACGACTACCACCGTGCCCTGCCGGGCGAGGGGGACCGGGTGCACACCGTGCATCCGCGGCGGGTCGCGATGGTCTCCGGTCTCGGCACCGAGCACGAGAGCCATCAGCCCGGGCTGATGCTCACCCAGGTCTACGTGCCCTGTGGGGCCAGTGCCGAGGAGCAGGCCGCCGTCGCCGCCCGCGACGACCTGCCGCCCGCCTTCGCCGAACTCGGCCGTGCCGCCTACTACTTGGGGCGTGGAGACCTGGAACGGGGACTCGGGGACGTCGCCGTGGTCTTGGGGGAGGCCGCCGTCCTGGTGGGCGATGACGCGGCGGGGTACGTGGCGACCGGCTCGGAGTCGGCGAACGCGCTGAACGTCGAGGCGGATCGGATCACCCACACCGCCGCCCGGGTGCGCAAGCTCGCCGACGAGGTGGAGGCCGCCAAGTGACAACCGCCGAGGAGTACGGGACCGCGCTGGAGCCGGTGGAGGTGGTAGACGCCGAGCTGGTGGACGACGACGCCCCCGGCGCCGGCGAGGTCGCCGTGCACGACCCGGTGGCCGCCGTCCTTGCCGCACTGGACACGGATGCCAAGGAGCACCTGAACGACATCCGGCCGAAGAAGACCAAGGACGGCTACGCGCGGGACTGGGAGATCTGGGGGGAATTCCACGGCTGGCTCGCCGAGCGGACCGGCACCCGCCTGCCGCTCAGCAAGGTCACCGTGGGCACCTTCGTGTCGTTCGTGACGTACCTGGACCAGGTGGTCGAGGCGCCGCCGAACACGATCGAGCGCCGGATCGCTGGCGTCACCTCGGAGGCCCGCAGGTACGGCTACACGGTGCCCAAGGAGGCCACCGAGGCGGCCCGGAGCGCGCTGAAGCCGCTCCGGCTGGACAAGCGGCGCCAACAGCGAGGCCGCGGCAAGGCCGCCGCCCTCACCCCGAACGATCTGCGGAAGATGGCCAACGCACCGCGCGAGCGTGCACCCCAGCCCGGAGCCCGGCGGCGGCACACCATCGTGGTTTCGGACCTGACGCGGCTGCGGGACAAGGCGCTCAACTCCCTGAAGTTCGCGGTCGCGGGCCGCAACGAGGAGATGTCCGAGCTGGACGACCCGGACATCGAGGCCGTGGACGAGGGCCTGATGGTGCACATCCCCTCGGTGAAGGGCCGCCCGGAGCGGGACGCGCCCGTCACCTACGGCGAGGACATCGACACCTGCCCGGTGCGCTGCTGGCGCGCGTACCAGGAGGCCAAGTTGGCGGCCGGCGCCGTCCCCGGGGGACCGGCGTTCCTGCCCGTCGACCAGTGGGGCAACCAGGGCACCGCACGCCTGTCGCCGGACGGGGTCGGCCGCGCGCTCGCACGCTGCGCGAAGTACGCGAGCCTGACCGGGCGCAGGATCACCGGGCACTCTGCCCGGCGTGGTCTGGTCACCACCGGCCGTAAGAAGGGCAAGCGCGTCGAGAAGCTGCGCCGTCAGGGCGGGTGGGCCGCCAATTCCCCGGTGTTCTGGGAGTACGTGGACGAGGGTGAGGCGTTCGAGGACGCAGCGACCGAGGGGATCGGCCTGTGAAGTCGGCTGCATCCCGCTCTGCCGCCCGATTACGCCCGCTGGACGGCACAGGCCGCGGTGCCGTCCGGCGCGCAACCAGCGCAACCCCTCGCTTCCTGCCCGCGCCGGTCGGTGCCGCGGGGAGCGGGGGTCTGGGGGCCGGCGAAGGCCCCCAGCGACCACG
>Ga0307511_10008833_pt1 | contig 10060 bp, 6 predicted proteins | sample 13_EM_MG_FD_200266 | JGI IMG/M metagenome (GOLD analysis project Ga0307511, IMG submission 200266) | Populus trichocarpa ectomycorrhiza microbial communities from riparian zone in the Pacific Northwest, United States - 13_EM | ecosystem: Host-associated > Plants > Roots > Unclassified | place... | reverse complement strand
TTTCATAAATTATTTCAAATAAAATAAATAACAATCAAAAGAATGAGGATCAAATTTGATAAATAAAAAATTTCAATTAAAAAATAATAAGGAAAAGGTAAATAACAATTATAAAAATAAGGACCAAAGTTAATATAAAATTAAATTCTAAAGGATTAAATTGAAAAAAAATTATTCAAAACAAAATATATATAACAATCAAAACTTTGATGACCAAATTTGATATAATTAGTAAATAATATAATATTTCTAATTTTTTTTACAACTTTCGGAAAGTGTTTTCCGCCTAAAATAAAAGAAAAACACTTTCGTAGAAACCAAGTTAAATTTTTCTTTAACTTAAAAATATTTTCCATTGACCAACTTTTCTAATAATAAATAAATACAAAAAAATTTAAAAAATAAATTTTTAAAAACTATTTTCCATTAAACAAATATTCTATTATTAAATTTAATTATTTAAAGATGGTAAAATTTACACAGATAAAAATAATAGAGGTACCATCAGCAACTCTGTCCATCACAAAATCACACCATAAAATTAGCATGTACAGCCTGTAAAAGGGATGTGCCTTTTCTAGTCTTGATAGTGGATGGAGCAAGAGGTACCGGCTCTAAAATTCAAATTAATTTTTTAATATTTTTAGTTTGTTTTAATAGATTGATGTTAAAAATAAATTTTTAAAAATAAAAAAAAATATTTTTTTAAAACTTTTTTAAATAAAAAATATTTTAAAAAATAATTACAATCAAAATTATACAAACCCTCTAAAATCCCTGCTGCTTTCTCTTTTTCTTCCTCGAAATTAACAAGGCAGGGGGACAGGAATAAAAGCTTTCTTTCCGCATGGACATCCTTCCTTCAACTTCAAGAGGTAAGACGCTGGGTTTTTCTTGTTTGAAAAGTGGAGGAACCAGTCAACGTTAAATCTCTGCAATAATCACACTTTTCGTTTCTCGTTTCTCTCTCAAAATTAGATCTTAGCTAAGCGACAAATGAATAAGGTTTTTCAGATGACATTCTTCACATGAACTAGCCCGGTCATGTGATTAAAAACTTATATTATTTTTTTTCAAATTAAAATTTTTTATGTTATTTCCAGATCATTTTAATATGCTAATATTAAAAAAAATTAAAATAAAAAATATTATTTTTATATATTTTTATAATAAAAAATATTTTAAAAAATAACCGTTACCACATTATCAAATACCCCCTAAACAAGATAACTTAAAGTTAAATATTAGATAATACTTTTAGAATCTAGCATAGTGTGTCAAGTATTTATGATAAAAAAAAAATGATTTGATTTTTAATTGGAATTGCAATTAATCATTATCTTTTAATTTAATATCAAACTTCTTTGAACAATTATCATTTCTTATATCGTTAAAATTTCACCGTGAAATTAATCGAGATACGCGCAAATTAGCCCAGACACCCACGTTAATAATAAAAAAAAAACTTCAATTAACTCTTCACCTCAAATCTTTTTTTTTTTATCTCCTGTCAAAGTTAATCTTAACATTTAAACAAAGAAGAAAATGGCCTTTTCATTTCATGCAATTCAAAACAAAATTGTTGAATAACAACATAAAATAAGACTTTTGGTATTTGATTTAAAACAAGACTTTGGATAGTTGATCTTTCTTTTCTAAAACAATTCGTTAACGAACGAATATAGTAAACATTCATAGAAGACAATCCTCCTTCCTAGTCATTTCCACCCCCAAACGTATTTAATTTCCCATTCACTAAAATGATAATCATTTTATTTTATTTTGAGTCATCATCGAACAAGGTTACTGTTAGAGAATAATATAAATTATATTCTGAGACCTCACCTAAAAACTTAAGTTTTTAAGTTAAGATGGTTCTTTGATATGGTAGCGAAGTCTTGATGACCAAGTGGTCTTGAGTTCGAATCTCATTATTCTTATTTATTTGATAAAAAATTAAGCACAATGTAATGTGGGCCTGTGCAAGTTTCAAGCTCAAAGGGCTTTCACTTGAGGGGGTGTGTTAGAGAATAATATAAATCATATCTTGGAACCTCACCTAAAAACTTAAGTTTTTGGGTTGAGATGATTCTTTTACGGTTACAACCTTGAAAGAACAAACTTCATTAATAACAAATTAAAATAAGTTTAACAATAAAATAATCCAAACCATGAATAGATAGATTTCAAACAAAATTATTAAATTCAGTCTAGCTTGTAACTCTAGTCTATGACCCAATTAAAGACTCGGATTACAGGTTTAATAGGTTGATCCATGTCGATTGAAATTGTAAAAATTTAAAATAAAAAAGAAAGTTATTATTTAATAATTTTATTATATATTTCACATTCAATTCATTCATGTAGAGTTTATAAAACCATACAATAAGACATGTTATAGAAAATGCTTGATCATCTCCTATAATTAGATCTTAAAAATAATTTTATAATTGTCTTGACTTGTTCAATTTTTTAATCTTGATTATTTCCTTAACACGCATCCTCAAATTCAAGATAATTTTAATTTTTATGTGTTTGACATACATTAATACATGGCTACTAATAACTATTTTTCTTCTTGTGATTGACCAAACATTTTTTTTCAAGATTTAACATTTTCAAGTAGCTTCAATTTTGGCTCACTAATCCTTTGTCATTTTTCATCTCCTCAAGGAAGAGTTTTTTTTTTTTTAATTTATGAGTCTCTCTTGTATCACATTATCTCTCATACAAGAACTTATCAGCTTGCACTAAAGCAATTCTTGGTTTTTTTTCTATTTTTTTAATAAAAAATCTCAATTTTTTTACTTAGCTCTATCATCTTGTACCTTTTTTTTTTCTTTCATGTCATTGCTCATCCACTCTCTTTTGGATTTTTTTTTTTACACACATGCTTTAGTCTCTCTAAACACCTATTAGATCAAACTAACTCTGATATCATTTAAAAATTTAGAATAAAAAAGAATGATATCATTTCATAATTTTATTACATGGTTTACATTACTTATATATAGAGTTTATATAACCATGCAACAAGGGACATATAAAAATATGGAATAAAACAAATTGTGCAAAATGCTTGTTCATCTTTTTTAATTAGAAGGTAGAAATAATTTCTTTATTACCTTGATTTGTTCCATTCTTATTCTTTGATCTTGATTATTTTCTTAAGAGAGATGATGTTTTAATTTTTTTAAAAAAAATTAAAACATTATTTAAAAAAAATCGAATTATATTTTAATCAAATTATAAATTAATTCATTAAGTCTACTTGGTAAATTGGAAGTTGATTTTTTTAAAACTCAACCGAACTAGAGACCGGGTCCAATCAGTTACAGGTCCACCCAAGTTTTATGACCATGCTTTCTTCTGCATGAGATGATGCTAAAGTGCGCCGGGGAAGCAAAGACAGACCTTTGGAGTGAAAATGACAGCAGAAGCATTGATAATAGTAGAAGAGAATGACGTGCACTTACAAGTGATTGGTAGCCCATCTGCAGTGCCCTGAACAGCTGAAGAATGAAGGCTTCCTTTTATCCATTGGTTTTTCCCTCTCTTTCCTTTGAACGTTCAACGTAAACCCTAAAATATTTTTATTTTATTCCCTCCAATCGAAGAAAATGAAATATAAAACTGCTTTTTCCAATGTGTTTATTTACTTAATAATAATGATGATAATAATAATCTATTCTTAATTTTAAATAAATAAAATAAAATCATAACCAATCGTGAAAAACTTTCAAGTAAATCTAAGGAAGAACAGAATACATATGCTACAACACTACAATTTACATGGATTTTTTTTTAAGTTAGGACAATATACTTAAAGTTTTGGTAAAATAACATTTTTTTAAAATTTTTTTGGTAAAATAGAATATTTTGATCTTTTCATGCTTCAAAAATACGACATCAATTAAAATTTAAACTCTCCTACATTGAAGAGCACATAGACCAGACGTGCTTTCTATCTCCAATCCGACCAACACCATAACTATCTCTCTAAAAAAATCCACTAAATACTTTTATTTTGCCCTTAAAACAACCAAAAATAAAACTCATTATAGTCTCTAGGCATCCTTGGATATTTTTGTGTTCAAAATCCACCGGTGCTACTGCACCAGCCCTTTTTCTAGTTCTACAAGCAAGGTAAACATTCTACATTACTATGAATTTATGTTTTGTTTGGTTTATGATGAATTTAGAGTTTGTTAATTAATAATAAATTAGTTAAGAATATCATCAATTAAAGTTGATTTGATATAGTTAAATATGAAAATAAGTTGAATTAATTATTTTAATTAATTATGTATTGCGTTTAATTTTGTTTAAGTTTCTGAATTAAGGATTTTGTGTGTATTGCTGGAATCAGCTAATAATGTAATTAACCACGCTTGATGATTTCATGCAAGAGAGCATGAATGCGGTAGAATTATGATGAATTACATATTTTATTGATAAGTTGATGAATTTGGTATTTTCTTGGAATTGTATTAATTTACTATGAATTTGAATTTGATTTAATGCAATTGAGTATGAAAATATCAATTAGATTTTGTATAATGAATTATGTTTGATTTTTGGTGAAGTTTGCTTTAACATTGAGTTTTGAGATTTCTATTGAATTTGCTATGAGTTTTTTCAATTAGGGTTGAAGTAATGCAATTTAGTTAAAATTATATTCAATTAACCAGAATTTGATTTTTTTTTTATATAGAATGTCTTACAACATATTTATGTTATGTTATTATAGAGACATTATTGTTCATGATGTAAACAGTGGTATCACATATAATGGCTGGAGTAGTTTATTTTTAAATAGTAATTTATGCATGTCATATGTAGAAATGAAAGAAATCATTTGTTGTGGGCTTGAGTGAAATTATAATGATATTGATGTTGAAATAACTAGAAAATATTATATTGATGAACATTAGTTTTATCATTTATTGATTGTGTGTGATGATAGTTTTAAAACAATAATTAATTATTTCATCCAAAGTAGTTTGAACATGATGGTATAGTATATGAATAGCTGACCAAAACATGTGTGTATCCTAACTTTTGTTGGTCCTTCAAATTCAGTTAATGGAGGTAAAAATAGTTTATTATCAGATGATTTGCTACAAAGGATATATGATATTATGTTCGACAATTTATTTACTGATCAATATAGATTTTACTATTATGAGCCTAGTGACAATGAATATGATAATACATTAGAACCGAATATGATAGTAAATGTTGATGGTGATGTTAATGATGAAATCATACCTCCTGTTCTTGAATTTGAAGATGCTTCTGGATCTAATTTTATTGTTTATAATGACCAGACACTTAGTCATAGACATATGCCAGGAGGGTTGATTTAGAGGTTAGACAAACATTCAATAATAAAAATGAATTGATTAACACAATTAAACGGTGTCATATTACACATTCGCTTGAATACCGAGTCCAACAATCAAACTCTACATTTGTTCAATTACAATGTGTGCAAACATATGAATATAAGTGACATTGGCATGAGGGATATCATAAAAGGTCGGATTTATTTGAGATAACAAAGTTAAAAAAACCATGCACATGTGTTTCGACCTTTGTAAAAAAAGATCACCATCAGCTTCATGCAAATTTTATTATTAATGCTATATCAACCCTCGTTATGAATAAGCTTTCAATGACGATTGCAATCATACAAGATTAAATAAAATTGCATTATAAGTATAAAATATTTAATTTAACATTAATATTAGGTTGGTTTCATGCTACGAGAGAGTCACAAGGGCGCATCAGTGCTTCGTAATTTGATATAAAAAAAAGTTGCGTTGGTGGTTCAATGTTTGCCACACTAGACTTGAAATATTTGGAGAAAGGTTAACTCTTGATAATACCACGGTAGAGGGCGAGACCACTTTGACAGGTGTTGGACCAGAATCCAGTCGTGCTATTGATGTGTCCGGATCATCTAGTAAACAACGTAGATGTTGATAGATTAGTTATATATTCATATATTTTGAGATTTTAATTACTTGAATGTTGTATTTTTGAAGTATTTTAGATTTATTTTGCTTGTATATATTTTTTTTTATTTTTGCATTCAGAAGGCTACTTGTGATTATGAAATGTAAAAATTTATTAAGTTTAGTTATTGTGATTTTTTATAGGTTTTTTTAGACTAGATAAAATTTTAGATATAATTCTTATATAAGAAAAATTATGTCCAAATTTTGTTAAAATTATAAAATTTAAATTAAAAATCAGATTAACAAAGTAAATAATAAATCTCATAAAATAATAACATCAAAATCATTAAAAAAAAATAAAACACATTTTTACTCTAATAATAGAATTGGCTTTTCTGAAGTTTGCAGGGGAATTTGACTAAATGCTACAATTCTGAAGTTTTAAACCGTGACAAAAGTTATCATCCACAATGTTTAATAAATATCACAATTTTTAACCACAATTTTCTTTAAATATCACAGTTTTAAACCATGACATAACATCATTAAAATATATTATTTCACAAAAAAAATATATTGATGAGGTGTTAATTCACAATTTATTTGCATTTTATATACTAATTGCCCGATTTGTCCAATTTTCATTCCCAGAAAAGAGAGAGCGCTTCTACAATACAATCTCTTTAAAAAAAAAATTGCTAAAATACGATAGAGGGAGAGAGTAAATGGAGGTGATGGTGGTGTGGTCAGGTCAGATCATACAGGTAGCTAGCCTGAGTGAGTGAGGACAGATAAAAGCTAAGCCTTAGGCTTGTTAAGTGACCATGGACTTTTATATGTAAAGAGAGTGAAGGGCCCGGAGCTAAACAAGCATTTCATTGGGTGGTGCAGCTTAAGCTGGTTTTAGCAGCAGGCATGTAATGTAAACAGCGTCGTTGGTTTCGCGGGTGGATGTATGATACTCAAATCTTCTCAGTTATCCAAGAGAATCAATCGCGGAGCTCCCTCTCAACTTTAATCAGTAAGCCACCATGCTAGCTGCTGCCACTACTACTGTCTTTATCATCATCACCAATATCGCCGCCATTTTGGCTGCTGCTGCTGCTGCTGCATTTGAGCTGGCTTTCTCCTCCTTGGTCAGTGTCACCAAATAATCTGTTGCAGGTCTTGAGGTTATCATTCACACCGTCTATCTCATGGTGGGTGCACGCGATGGAGTCACCAAGAATAATATTGATGGGCTGTTGATCGTGCTTGTGGCCAATAATGGGAAGAGGCTCCGTCTGTTGCCTCCCGTCTCGAGGAGGAGAGAAAACAACTGGCAGATGGTGGTCCATCTCGCATGGGAACTTTGAGTTCTTAAAGTGCTCCTTCAACGCTTCCAATCCCTTTCATCATTTGTACGAATTTTATTTTTTTTGGAACCATAATATAATACAATTAGGACAAAGCAATACATACTCCAATATTGCTCAAGCTTTAGAGATTTTGAAAGAGAAAATAGGAAGTACCTGAACTCTAGCATAAGTCACTGCACAGATTTTCCTAGAGCTGAAGACCTCCCAATGTTGATTATGAAAGGCCTTGTAGAGCCTCCATGCTGCCTGCGGGGATGTCATGTTCACGAACCCATATCCCACATTGCATTTGTTGCTGTTTTCAGAAACAAAAATATTCAGCAATGGTACAACACCAGAACCTGAGTATATGAAACTCAGTTGTCTTGAGCATTTGCTTTTACTTGAATGCCAAAGAACCCTAACCTCGCACAATTGAAGAATGAAAGAAAGGAAATAAATGAAGGTAACGTAAAAGGGAATCACTTGAAGTCAATTGGAAGATATAAAAAATCATAAGAAGACAAGGGCTGGTCATCCCCGTTGGCTATCTGCTCGTTGCAGTGAATGCAGTGATTGTCCAGCATATTCAACAACAGCTTCTGACTGCAATAATTCATTAATAAAAAATTCATGAATCACCTCTCTATATATAAATACTCCTAATTAAAAGATCTTAGTAAAAAAATCTCTCAAAGCCTCAAATAAATAGTAATAAAAAAGCGCTGCAACATTATTAGTTTATTGATTAGTTGTATAGTGTAGTAGAAAAGAAAGCCAACCTGTACTTATTGGGTATGTTCTTGATCATGACAGTGGTCCTGGAATCACTACCGCTGGTTTCCACCATGGATTCATCACTTATAAGAAAACGACTATCAAGCTTCTTCGCTTGCCTTGATCCCTTCCAAGACTTGGCACTCTTCTGTTGCTGCTTTGTAGATGTAAAAGACTGGCTCTTTTTCAAACTTCTCTTTGGAGGGCCACGATAAGCAACCTTCCCAACAATTACGTCTCCACCCAATGACAAACACCCCAAAGAAGCTTCAATTGAAGCCTCAATAGGGTTTCCTTCGCTAGGATCACCAGACGGTTTCTTTCCAGCTGAGGATTGAGTTTCCGACAGAAATGAGCGAGGGGAAACATTTGGAGGTGAGCAGCCGGAGGAGAATCTATGAAGCAATGGTGGAGGTTGCGGAGACACAAAGGTTGCAACTTTGGAATGGCGAAGGTTGGTTGTGGAGTCAAAGACAGGAGTAGTAAAGGAGTTTTTGGAAGTGGCCCTGGGCCTGGCATTAAAAAACTTCTTCCCATGCCCACCAGGGCGACTAAACTCAATATCAACTTGCTTTCCATAAATTTCCTTTCCATTCATCTCTCGAAGGGCCTTGGCTGCATCTCTAACATCGTAAAACTCTATAAACCTTTGGTGCCTCTTCAAAGGTGTCTCTCTCACCTCCTTGACAGCACCTGCCAAATGGGAAATTAACCAAAAAAAAATCAGCTTGCTAGCTATAAAAAATAATCCAGGAAAGTGACCCATCACATTTAACAAACTGACTTGAAACATGACCAGAAGAGAGGGAAAATCTCTGTTTTATTTTGGAAAACAGAAGAAGACAAATAATTTACCAAAAGCTTGGAAAATTTCTTTAAGGCTTCTAGTAGAAACATTGGGATCCAAATTGAAGACCACAAGGGTCCCTTGATTCTGTCCATCAGGCACCTCGTTACACGACGGAATAATAAACTGAGCCCAAACCACACAACCAGCAATTACACCACGCGCCGGCGGTGGTGGTGTTGGTGCAATATTGAAGCTAATGCTCTCAGAATTTTGAATAAAGAAGTTCCTTAGCCTGGCTTGATGCAGCATGTGCTGCTCTCGTATCTCCCTCAAGGCTCTCTCTGCATGTCTTAGATCGTAGAAATGAACGGTCACAGTCCCATAACCAACTCTTTCCATCTGGACCCCTCTAACTTCTCCAAAAACCTCCAATTCTCTCCTAATCAATGACTCGTTCACTTCGCTCGGCACCGAACTCAATACCAGAGTCCGAGTTGGCGCCCCGGTAGGAGGAAGAGGGGGAAGAGGTTCCACGCTAACGTACGCCGGAGGTATATGATGATCATACTGAACGAAACCTACAAAGTCGCTAAACGGCAACGCTTGGGGGGTGTAGGTGTAGTAGACTTGGTGCGGAAGCTGAGGTGGTGGTGGTGGCGGCGGCGGAGGCGGCGGTCCGAAAGGAAGAAACTTTGGGGAGAAATTGTGAAGGTTATCACGTCTAGGCCTGAACTCTTGTGCTCTTGGGTCTAGGTTTCCCGGAAACTGAACAGAGCCGTTTTCTTCCATGGTGATTTTCCGATGATTTAAGAGCGGTTAGCTTAAGGAAAACAACGGGAAAGACTGGTTTCCCGGCGATGCAACTGCTAGAAAAACACAGGGTAGTACACTAGTAGCAATGCATTTGCTGCCTCTCTCTCTGGTTTGTTTTGTCTCTCAGACTCTTTCTTTCTTGGTTGAAATAAAAAGACCAAGTAAATGACACTTTCCTTTATCTCTCCTTTCTAAAGTTGCAAAGAATGTCCTTTGCCTGCGTTTTTCTGCGTAATGACGACATTACCCTTGCAGGCTTACGGTGGTAATGGGATGAGTTTATTGATGATTTAGGTCAGTGTGCTTGGGAAAGTGCTAGAAGTTAAGGTTCAGTTTAGCTATAAGGATTATTTTTTTGGGTAATGTGATTAATTATATTT
>Ga0307511_10008832_pt1 | contig 10060 bp, 8 predicted proteins | sample 13_EM_MG_FD_200266 | JGI IMG/M metagenome (GOLD analysis project Ga0307511, IMG submission 200266) | Populus trichocarpa ectomycorrhiza microbial communities from riparian zone in the Pacific Northwest, United States - 13_EM | ecosystem: Host-associated > Plants > Roots > Unclassified | place... | reverse complement strand
AGGGAGGGTCAGTTAGAGATTGCTGACCTCAAGGCTCGGGTTACGTCCTTGGAGAGGATGGTCGAGAAGTTGACTAATCCTCCTCTGGCTGTTCCGAGGGAGGCGGTCTTTCGTCCTGCGTCTCCTCCTCTTCCGGACATCGGTTTCCCGGATGAGATTCCCGGTCTGACTGTCGATCAGGCCACCGTTGATCAGTACGTAGATTGGCAGTCTTATGACAAGACTTGGCCTCATGGTGGGGATGTTGCTGACGACGAGTTGGATTTTGATGGGGTTGGGGAATCTGATAAGGAGAACGAGTGGGTTGTGACGGCTTCTTCCTAGTAGATAGTTCTTTATCGGTATTCCAATACTATCTCCTTTCCTCGTCTTGATGGTGTGAAAAGATAAGATAAGAAAAGATAAGATAAGATAAAGCCATGTCATGATTTGAACGAGTGTTTGGGCGCTTCGAACTTAGAAGAAAATGAGTGTAAGGGTGAAAATCGTGACAGTCTGGCGGGCCAGAGCAGTCACCTCAGAGGCTGCTTTGGTGCCGGCAATCGTTCAGAGGGATCTAAATGTCGTCTACAATGTAACTGATCCAGAGAGTATTAACCAGGTCACCCCATCAGCTTTGTATTTGTTTGCTTCGCAGCCATACCACCGCAGCCATGAGTCCCGCAGTGGTGCAGCTACTGATGTCACCTGAGATGCCTGTTACAATATATGATCTCCATTTTTGGCCTGTTCTGTATGAGTACCGGATCCTCAGGACTATATATACAGAGGTCATCGTGTTCTCCGACCTGCAATTCCCTCCTCCTTACGTCGGCTTCTCTATTCTCTACATTACAATCTATCTGTAATACAATACAACCTATCTGCAACAATATGATGGCACCACCGTCGTCCCGCATTATCCCAAGGGTATTTTCCCTTTTTGATGGCTCTCGCGATTCCAATGCATGGTATCATACTACCTACTTCTCTCCCCTCGATTCCACCAACACCTCGATCCCTGCTAACGTCTCCATTTGCAAGTACATGGTGTTGGTGAACCCCATCTACCGAGAGGGCTCTCTGGCCTTCATCGTCACAAAGGCTGTCTGCCTCCAGTGTATGTAATCACAATGATTACAACGAACTTCAACTTCACAAAGGCTTCGCGACTTCTCAACTTCTCAACTTCTCAACTTCGTGGACAAGCAGATGGTCGAGAGATCAACCAGGCTCAGATTAGATAAATACTGGAGGTAGACAGGGGTAGCAGTTCAGCTTCTCGCTTTTCTGAATTCCACCGAAGCGTTGTCATTTATTTCTCCTGTCTGACCCTCAACTTAGTGCCGCTACCCCCGGGGTAGCTTCCGGTGTATGCATATTAAGATTACTTGCTGCTGCCCCAAATCAATAATCCCTGATTGACATCCAGGACACATAGTCACTCCAACATGACGTCAAATTGGCGTTACAACATTCTTGGGTTGCCCCGCTGTCGGGGCTGCACTTTGCTACTGATCTCAGATCTAGATTGGTTCAGTGATAGGCTTCCCTGTGTTGATGATGGATGATACACAATAGTTGTGACAGATCTCTTCACGTATTTGGAAAAAAATCTGGGTCCGCTATTTCAATTTTTTTCCTTTTCAAATTCAACATGTCACTCCACTGTGAGCTTTGTATCGTGTTACGACCTTCCGCAGTCAATCTGTAGCCACATCACTAGAGTAATTTGCTAATATTTTTCGTAGTCACTCCATGGCCACTCCACCACTGACACTGCGATCTATCCAGTGGGGTCGCTCCACTGCAGATCCTGGATTGATGTTTTGTGTCTGCGGTCACTCCACATGAACCCCGGAACTTCAATTATTTACAACTACTAGACTTTTGGCCCTATGCGTCTGTGACAAGGCCAATATCTCACGCAACTTGAAAATTGATGACAATCACATGCCGGGGCGACACCCGGAAATCTTGTTACATATAAGTACTGTTCAAAGAACTCGGCCATCCCACTGCGTGCAAGCGTTCGTCAATGACTTGTGTTAGCTCCCCAACCATGACTTCGTGGGTGGTTCCACATGCTAATTTCGAACTAGTCTCCTCAAGCAGACCATGTTTACCACTGACGATCACCTGCACAGGATGAATTTCGAACTGGTGGAGGACAACCGGCAGCCACTGGGCATCGAGTCCAGCCCCAAGACATGTCCGGGGGTATAATCAACTTGTCGACGGGCTATACCAACCTTACTTTATGTCACTCCCCCCCTTGATTCCCAACCACCATGGACGAAGAAGGGAAGATGAAGGTCGCCTGGTGAACGTCCACTCCCGATGGTATGAGAGATGGACTATATTGGCTCGGCATCTGCTTGACTGGCCTGGAACGGCATCCAGGATGCCCTTTGGATGATTTACATGTGACCAATGCATCAGAACGGTAATCCCCGCCTCAACCTTCACACCATGTACAAGTGAAGGGCCACCGGGGGCGGTACCAGCCCGAGGAAGTACGTAGGGGATCCCTGTTGACCAGGAAGTTCGACTCCCGGACTTGTCACATTATCCGGCTACCGCTTATAGCGAGCCGATGATCTGGTGGCACTTATCAGCAGCCGCTGATGTCCGAAGGGCACTCTTTGGCAGCCAATCAGTAGATAGACCAATGTGTGCCAAACAGCACCACACATAACACAGCATGGTCTGTGCGCACATCAATTATGTATAAATATGTGTCCCCACCTATGCAATACATCACTTCGCTTCTCTCTTCTCTTCTCCCACCATCCTCTCCTCTCAACACTCTCCCAAGGTAAGTGTAAGGCAGTATGGCAGTATAATTAGAATAGACCTGCCTGCTCAACAATCCCGCCACTACTCGGATCTGATTGTTTCCCACTTGTTTGGTTATCCACCTCATCTAACGTATGCGCAAACCGATCCTGTTCCAGTAGTTACCTCTACCCTTATTATTGGTGTTAAGTCTGGGGCCGAGCCGGAGCTGACACCACTTTGGCGTGGGGCAGTCCTCCCGACGAGATGCACTCTCCACTTTGGTCTTTAGAAAACAATAGTTCGAGGATTGACCACGCCGTTCTTTTACTGAGTCTTCCTGTCACACCTCAATCCTCCTCTTCACCTGTGGATTGAATGCATAGGTTCTGTCAGCACTTTCGCTACCTCCAGCATCCTTGTGAGATCGTGTCACGGATGACAAAGCTGACACAGACGCTTGAGCCGTAGTGAGGTCCACCGGATACAATACTATCCTAACGATGCCACGTGAAGACTGAGATTGGGATTCGGAGGCACAGATGTAACCTCCCCCGAACTTCACTCTGCGACCAACCGACACTCGGTACTTAGTACCCGCACCTTAAGCTTAACCAATCGGACTGGGTGACCTCGATACCACCGTACGCTTTCAGCTTTGGACGACACGGTTCACTCTTCAAGGAACTGGAGACGGAAGTATCCCGGAACTGTTCGACATCCGGATGGTTTCGCCCATAACCCTAATTAGGCAGGCTCTGATCGAGATCGCCTGTATCGTTTATCTCCCCCCCCCCGCGAGCAATGCCGGGGCCATTTCACACACCCAGTGGTGAATCGACAGACTCTCCAGGCCGGAAGCGGCTCCTCTCCTCAACGTGACCGAGCGCGCATTTTAATACGTTCCACGATATCTGACACAGGTTTGGTTGTCCAGCATGGGTCCAGAGATCAACATCGATTCGATACTGGCCTTGGAGAAGCGAATTGAGGAGGGTCTTGGAGACGTCATCCAGCTCAAGCGTGCTCGAAACTCGTTATTGAACATATCCACACGTGTCCCGCCCGAATTACTCGGCCAGGTCTTCCGTTGGAATGCCATCCCGGATGACCGCGGTGACTTGGAAATAGGCTCTTACAACTTCCTCCTCGTCTGTAACCACTGGTTCGAGGTTGCCTCTAGCACCCCAGAGCTTTGGACCTATTGGGGCAACACGCCAAAACTGTGGTTGCAACGTTACCAACGCTCCGGAGGCGCTCCACTCGACCTTGTGTTGCGCACGCACACGTACGTTTCGGAAGGGAGTGTTTTAGATGCCTCGCTACGAGACGCGCTCCGAGATCACGCGCAGCGTGATTCAGTGCGGTCTATCCACATTCTCGGCGGGCCCACGGATCTCCAACGCTCCGTTATTTCCTCATTAATCCCCAACGGCGAAAACATTCGGGACAACAGTATCGAATCGTTGAGGGTGGAATATACCACCCTGGACATCTCCAGTTTCCTTGCCCGCTACCGTTTCCCCAAGTTGCGGGATCTCCGCCTCATAACAACCGCCACGATCTCATCCTGGGACCACCTCAAGTTACCGGGCGCGCCGCTTACCACTCTATCGCTGGAATTCATCCAGAGCTCGAGCCGCCCGACCACATCCCAATTACTCTCAATCCTCACTTTATATCCAAACCTCCAAGACCTTTTACTACGCGAGACGATGATCCCCCACGATTCCGGTGATGGACTCCTCACGTTTCGAGCACCACTGCGTTGCTTGAAGAAACTCCGCTTGACGGGAGCTTGCTGTCACGTTTTCCAGCTACTGCAACAGTTGGAGTACCCCGATACGTTAGACTCTGTGGAATTGCATCTCTTAGAGTGTGGGGGGAAGGCTTCGGAATTCCTTGGATCGTACCTCTTGAACCGCATCCGACGCGACGACCGGTTCCAGGGCAGACTGGGGGTCCAAGTTTCATGCGGGCCCTATTCCAGTTCGTACGGTATCAGTGCCGTTGGCAAATTCAACATTCCAGGCATGGTGCCGGGACACGGTTACCCTTCTGTGTCCTTGTCGTCAGGATCCAGAGACAAGCTCCCTCAGGGCGCAGGCGAGAAACTGTGCATCAACCTCATCGCGCTCACACCCCGGAAACGTGTGGTAGGTTTCATAGGGGTGCTCGACACCCATGCCATGAGGGACCTGCTCATCATCATGCCGAACATCGAGAACCTTTACCTCCCTGGACCGATGGATTTCGACATGTTCCTTCGGCCGGATCCGCTCTCCAACAAGAAATTGCTTCCATCCCTGCGACGCCTATGTCTGGACTCCTTCACCATACGGAATGGTAACGGCTGGAGACCCCTAATAGCTTACCTCTCCCATCGGATGTCAGGCGGTCAAGCCGTTTCCATCAGGCTGTGCGGGGAATATTATCCCGTTCCTCCAGAGGTGGTGGAGGAGATAAAAGGGATTGTCAAGGAGTTTAATCTCGGCTACCATGGGGGGCATGAGTGGTATTGACGCACGAGTCGGCGTCGGAGAGATCATCTAGGTGGTTGGTTTGAAGCTGGAGGCTTGGTCCGGCAGATTCAGATGTCGTCGCCGATGTAACCGGTTATATACAAGTATTATCTAAGGAATTCAGCTATCCACTTTGCAACTGGATTTCTGGAGGAGCACTGATTCCGATATTGGCTTGCCAGGCCCTCTCAGCTCATGCATAGTAGTCCCAACGGAGGGCAGAAGCTCCTCAGGCACGGAACAAAATAATGATTATACAAACAGCCTTCCTGCACGAGCTACGCCGCGACCCTACCGCCCCTTGATGCATCAGCCATAGCTTTCCCCCTCGCACGCACGCACACATTCGTGGGTCTTTCGTGTTTTATACGGGCAGTTGCCGCTCCCTTCTCTCCTTCCACTCTCCAAGATAGTTTCGTTTGGGTCTTAAGTCCGAAGGGGTCGTGTCTCTTAGTAGAGCGCAACTTTTTATTTGGCAATAATACACAAACGACTTCGTTGGCGCAGGACATCACCACACACTCTTTCGACTTCGACGACACCGTTCACTCAGCCAGGAAGCCGAAGGACGGTAGCGCCCGGCACTGCCTGACACCCTTCTGGGGGATGATTTCGCGCCGACGCTCAGGCAATCCCCGATCGCTTGTATTACATATTCGTCTTCCCCCCACCACGACGAGCGATGCCTGTGTCCAGCGATGAGTCCCCAGGCCCCCCGAGTTGCCAACAATCATCGTCTTCGATGTGAGTTAACACACCCTAACGCATTCTATGTACAATGCCTGACGTGGGCTGGGTTGTCCAGTATGGGTCCGGAGATCAACATCGATTCCATCCTAGCCTTAGAGAAGCAGATCGAGGAAGACCTAGGGGATGCCATACAACTCAAGCGCGCTCGAAATTCGTTGTTGAACATATATATCCTTGTACCTCCGGAATTACTCGGACAAATCTTCCGTTGGAACGTCATCCCGGACTACGACCGTGGAAACGTGCAGGGTGGATCTTACAACTTCCTCCTTGTCTGCCACCACTGGTTCGAGGTTGCTTCTGGCACGCCAGAGCTTTGGAGCTATTGGGGCAACAGTCTGGAAGAATGGTCGTGGCGATGTCAGCACCCTGGAACCGCTCCCGTCGACCTCATGTTGGACGCAGATACCCGCCGTGGTGAAGTGTACACCGTGGACGGTCCCCTACGAGATGCCCTCCGGGATCGCGCCACACGCGGTTCCGTACGATCCATCCGACTTGGAGGCTCGAACACGGATCTTCTAGACTCCGTAATTTCCTCATTAATCCCCGACGGCGAAGGCATCCGATGCAGCAGTATCGAATCGCTGACACTGGAATCTACCGACCTAGACATATTCAAGTTCCTTACCAACCACCATTTCCCAAAGTTGCGGGTACTCAGCCTCCGGACGAATGCAAGAATCGTACCCTGGGACTACCTCAGGATACAAGCCACGTCCTTGACCACCCTATCGCTCGGGTTCCGCAAAGCCCAGAACCGTGTAACCACGTCCCAATTGTTTTTGATCCTCGCATCGTACCCGAACCTTCAAGACCTTTCGTTGCACCAGGCGATGATTCCAGAGGATGTCGATGACGGATCCACGTTTCGACTTCCGCTGCGTCGGCTGAAGAAGTTGCGTTTGGGGGGGAATTGCCATAACCACGTCCTCCGGTTACTGGAACGCCTGGAGCACCCTGGTAAACTGGAGTCGGTGGACCTGGCGTTCTTGAGCTGTACAAAAGAGTCGGTTCCAGAATTCCTCGAACCATACCTGCGGAACCACATTCGGCATGACGACCGCTTTCAGGGCCGACTGGGGGTCCAGGCCTGGAGTACGGAGGCTCACATCTCACTCTGGGTCTACGTCCTAGACGAACTTAATAATCCGACCATGCTACCGGGGCACAGCAACCCATCCGTGTCGTTTGGTGTTGCATTCGCGGACTGCCTTCCATCTTGGGACGTGGGTGATAAGCTGTGTACCGACCTCATCGCGGTTATCCCCAGAGAGAACGTGGTCCATTTCGGAGGGGACCTCGGCCCGCGTGCCATGAGGGACCTGTCCGTCACCACGCCGAAAATTGAGTACCTATCCATCTATCCATCTCTACTCGTCAAGGTTTTCCAGCTGGATCCACTTTCAAACACGAAACCCTTCCCGTCCCTGCGACGCCTATGTCTGGAATCTTTTAGCCTGCGAGATAACAACGACTGGAAATCCCTCTGCTGGGAATCCCTGACAACTTACCTCATCCATCAGACGTCGGGGGGTCAAGCCATTTCCCTCTGGCTTCGCGAGGAACATCCTCCCATTCCTCCAGATGTGGCGAAGAAGATCGAGAGTTTAGTTGAGGAGTTTATTCACCAGTAACCCGGCGGGGTTGGGGAGACCTTTCAACCGGAAAATTAGTCGTGTAGATCTAGGTTTCGTCCACAGTGTAGCTGGTTACATACAAGCTTCATTCAAAGAGTCCAGCCATTCAACGCGTAATTGCGCCAATTCCATTTTGCGCCATGCCTGTCTGATTCCAAATCTCTATTTTTGGTCCAGAAACAACACACGAAAGGTTTGCTGGTGCTCATAAGTTGCCCTGGAATACTCCCCGGGCTTTTTTTTCTTCTTCGTGCCCGTATTGTGGGGGTGACCCTTCTGCGAATCATCGGACCCCCCCTCCCCGAATCTTCACACCAACAACAGAACACGTTCCCAGATCCCAACGGCATGCAGATGGTAACTTCAATTGGTGAACAGGGTGCTCAAGTAGTTTTGATCGTCACTTCCTGATCAGGATCATCTCCCTGAGCTTCCACCGAGTGACCAGAACCCCGGCGTCTACCGGGGTGAGTGAAGGGTCACAGGTGTGAGGATCCCGGGCATAGCTATTGGACAGCACAACAGCTACTCCGCGTAATAAATGGACCCCAACTACAATTTACACTTGGCCCGGGCGAAACAGAGCAAAGCCCACCTAGTCACTAGTAGTAGCTCACCCTCTTTGATATTTCTTGAACGCGTCCGATCACAAACAACAACCACAAACAAACACGTCCACATCCGCTCACGACCACAGAGTTCTCCACACGGGACTCAGCGAGCACCGTGATGCTGAAGGCTCTCCGGGTATCCACGGCCCTCAACTCCCAATTCCTCGCAAGCCGATCTGTGGCTTCGTCTCTCACATCCGGAGTTCGAGCTCACGCTACCAGGTCATATGCTACCGAAGCTGCTCTTCCGTCATCCGCTTCCGCGAACGTCGTGACCTCTGTCGGGAAGGGCAAGAAGGGTGAAGTTCCTGAGGGACCTTTGAGACCTCAATTAGGCGTCGCGGTGAACCCGAACCACGGGTTATGGTCATTCTTTAGGAAGAAGGTTGGGAAGGATGGAGTGAGCAGTTATGAGACTCTCGAGAAAAAGGACAGCGTTGTTGATTATTCAGGTGTGTTTTTTCCGTTTGTGGCCTTTTTTATATACTCGTACTGACCTGGAACGCGTGTTCCGTCCTTTCATTTTAACTTAGGTCGTGCGTGGAGTGCCGCCGAGCTTCGACGAAAGAGTTTCAAGGATCTTCATACCCTCTGGTACGTCGTCCTGAGGGAGAGGAATTTGCTAGAGACGCAGTTATTGGAGATGAAGCGTTTGGGTGTCCTTTTGGACCTGACACCGATCAAGCAACACATGTTCAGGGTAAATAAATACTTCCCCTTCCGAATCTGGATCGACCTTACGCTTCATTTTCTCTTTTCTAGTGTCGGAAAACGATGGCTCGTATCAAGTACGTCATCAACGAACGTCGGTTGACGTACGAAGGGGCCGTACAAATCATTGAGGGGGGCAACGAACGCGAAGTGCTCTCTAGAAGAGAGCGGACTGCTGCTCGACGAAAAACGGCACTTAGCACCGAGGCTAAAAACGCAGAAGAGCAGCAATCCGTCGCCTCAGGACCCGAGGTTGTGGAGGAACCCGTTATTGTTCACAAAACGGCGGCGGAGAGGGCGGCAGCTGGGTTGGTTCAACCAGACTTGGTACAAAGGTAGATTAGATTAAATGGTGCTATTAATTTCACGGTATCACTCCAAATGCAACCTACAACACCTCGAGGTTCTGGCCATTCGAAAGCTGAAACCTAAATTATGAGTCCGATATCCTCCGGAACGCTCTATTCCACTCTTTCATCTCTTGCGAGACGTAACAGTCCTTTACGAGGGGAGCTTCATAAGTCTCCAGTTGGCGTTTGCCTTTCCTGAGGAGGTGCTCTACCGCGCTGATTTGGCGTGGACTGACAGAGGCGGCTTGGGTCCGGAAGGTGTAACGGATCAACAAATCGAATTTCGCTCGCGTTTCCACAGGCTTCGTCCTCGCGATTCGGAGTGCCCTAGGCCGCACAGGATATGCCAGATTAGTGAACGTGATTACGGAAGGAAAAAGAGAGATGGAAGAGCACCGTTTGTAAAGGTTTAGCACGTCCCTTTGGAGACCTGACTGAGGGCGCATTGCTGACTTTAGTTCGCTGCGGAGAACCGAATGGCGTATTTGGTCCGGTCAGTGAGTTTGAGCTGTCAGCAAGATCCTCCCGGTCAAGGCGGTGGCGGACCCAAATGAGAAACGTGCTATCGGAGGACGGGATAAAGCAGTGTGACTGTAAGGTCCGGCCCGGCTACTCCACCCGACCGGTTCGAACGTGCGGGTCCAGACCCGACGCACGAGTTACTGCTATGTTTTTCTCACGATTATCTTATGTTTTCTTGGACATTTAAACTAGTATAT
>Ga0307511_10008830_pt1 | contig 10062 bp, 6 predicted proteins | sample 13_EM_MG_FD_200266 | JGI IMG/M metagenome (GOLD analysis project Ga0307511, IMG submission 200266) | Populus trichocarpa ectomycorrhiza microbial communities from riparian zone in the Pacific Northwest, United States - 13_EM | ecosystem: Host-associated > Plants > Roots > Unclassified | place... | reverse complement strand
ATATTCAGCAGTTGCTGAATGCGTGTCTGGCCGGGGGCGGTACCGGTGGGACCGCCTGCGCGCCGTTCTCACGCCAGGCGAACGGCAACCTGAATCCTCCGGACAACTTCCTGGCCAACCTGGGTCAGATCACCACCTCGGGTGAGGACATCAAGTTCAACTGGTCTTCGCAGCCGTTCCCGTTTGGACATTTCTCGGTCAGCACCCAGGCGACTCGCGTCAACACCTACGGTGCGGTAGACCAGGACGGCAACGTGGCTTTGCGCGCGGTTGGCATCGAAGTCAACAACAGCGCGATTCCGCGGTGGCGCATGAACGCGCAGATCGGCTATGGCATTGCTGACGTCGAGGCGACCTGGTCGATACGTTTCCTCTCATCGGTCAGCGAGTACTGCGGAAGTGCGATCAGCGCTGCTGTTCCCGGATGCGCTGAGGGCGAAACGCTGCACACTCTGCCCTCTGTCACGTATAACGACATCAACGTCGCGTGGAACAATGCGTTCTTCCTGAAGGATCTGACTGTCTCGGTGGGAGCGGTCAATGCGTTCGGCAAGAGCCCGCCTGTTTGCTACACCTGCAGCTTGAATGGGTATGATGCTGGCACCTACGACCTCCCGGGTGCCTTCTGGAATGCTCGCCTCAAATACAAGTTCTGACAGTGACTGTTCTGCGGCCTCCGCGGGCCGCACTCGCCGCTCAATTGGGATCATCCGGTTGAGCGGCGTTTTTATTTGTGGACTCGGCGTGGCGTGTGCCGGCGCCGCGACCAGGCCCGTCGCGCACGACTCCATTCCCATGGAACCCTCCATTGCGGAACTCCAGCAAGGGCTGACCGCAGGCCGCTTCGATGTTCCCGCCGTGGAGCGTCACTACGAAGGTCGAATCAACTCCCTGGATCGCGCCGGGCCTCGACTCAACGCCGTCATTGAGATCAATCCGCAGGCTGCGAAAATCGCCGCGACGCTGCAAAGCAGCGCGGATCGCGCACCGCTGCTGCGCGGTGTTCCCATCCTGATCAAGGACAACATCGATACCGCGGATGCCATGCAGACAACCGCCGGGTCACTGGCGCTGCTGGGCTCGAAACCGGTGCGTGATGCCTTCATCGTCAGTCGGCTGAGAAAAGCCGGCGCCCTGATCCTCGGAAAGACCAACCTCAGTGAATGGGCAAACTTCCGCTCCACGCGCTCCTCGAGTGGTTGGAGTGGACGCGGCGGACAGACACACAACCCCTACGCATTGAACCGGAATCCCTGCGGCTCGAGCTCAGGATCGGGAGCCGCCATCGCGGCCGACCTGGCCGTGGTCGCGGTGGGAACGGAAACCGATGGCTCGATCGTCTGCCCGAGCAGCGCCAATGGACTGGTTGGAATCAAGCCCACCGTCGGCCTGGTGTCACGTTCCGGCATCATCCCGATCTCAGTGACCCAGGATACGGCCGGACCAATGGCTCGCTCCGTGACGGATGCCGCGACCCTGCTGACCGTACTTGCAGGCTACGACCCTGACGACGCGGCTACTGCGCCGATGCAATCGCGCCCGCAGCTGGACTACAGGCAATTTTTGAACCGCGACAGCCTCAAAGGTGCGCGAATCGGCGTGATGCGGCAAAACGCAGGTTTTCACGATGAGGTTGACGCACTGTTTGAGCACGCTATCGAAACGCTGCGCGCCCAAGGCGCGATCATCGTCGATCCTGCCAACATACCGACGCAAGGCAAGTTTGATGCGGACGAGCAAACCGTTCTGCTGTACGAATTCAAGGACGGCCTCAATCGCTATCTGGCCCGACGGGCGGCCACTCCTCGGTCACTCGCCGAGTTGATCGCGTACAACACGAATGAAAAAGACCGGGAAATGCCGATTTTTGGCCAGGAACTGTTTGTGAGTGCCCAGGCCAAGGGAGCACTCAACAGTCAGGAGTATGTGGAGGCACACGAGCGCGCCAAACGTCTCGCTGGCGCTGACGGTATCGATGCCGCGCTGCAGAAAGACCACCTCGATGCTCTCATTGCTCCAACCATGGGCCCAGCCTGGATCACCGATTGGGTGAACGGCGACCACTTCCTGGGCGGTGGGACTTCCAGCGCACCCGCCGTGGCTGGATATCCGCACATCACGGTACCTATGGGTCTCATACATGGGTTGCCGGTGGGTTTGTCGCTCGTCGCAACAGCGTGGAGCGAGCCCAAGTTGATCGGCTACGCATATGCTTTCGAACAGGCCAGCCACGCGCGGCAGCCGCCGCATTTCACAAACGTGACACCTTAGTGGGAACATAAGAAATCGTTTTAGCCGAAGTTGTTGGTACAACTTCAAAACCACTCGTCCTATAGTGTCAGGGAAGGGGGAACCTTCGGTCGACTCGCTCGACCGGCTGCAAAAACAGGGAAGTAAACATGACGAAGCTACTGTCCGTCGTGTCGGCGCTATGGGCTTCGACCGCCGCGCTGGCGAAAAGCACCTCTGCAAAGCCCACTCGCATTGTCACTGTGTTGTGGGCGATCCCCGTCGCAGTCGCAGCAAGCATGGCCGCAGCACAGACAGCGCCGGCCAAGAAGGCGGATTCAGCCGACACGCTGGAGACCGTCATCATTACCGGGTCTCATATCCGTCGCACGGAGTCGGAGACGCCGAGCCCCGTGCAGGTGCTCAGTGCTGAGCAAGTCCACGAGTCAGGCTACACGAGCCTGAAGGACGTATTGAATCAGCTGACTGCCAATGGTCAGGGAACCTTGTCGCAGTCGTTTTCGGGTGCGTTCGCCAGCGGCGCCTCCGGAGTCGCGCTGCGGGGATTGAACGTTGGAGCGACGCTGGTTCTGATCGATGGCCATCGCACGGCGCCGTATCCAATTGGCGATGACGGTGTCCGCTCATTCGTCGACATTTCCAACATTCCTTTCGACACGATTGAGCGGGTGGAAGTGTTGAAGGACGGCGCATCGGCCATTTACGGTTCGGACGCCATCGCGGGCGTTGTCAACATCATCCTGAAGAAGACCTACGAAGGCGCTCAGGTCAGCGCGGATGGTGGCACCTCGTCGCACGCGGACGGAAACACGTACCACGTATCCGGCCTGTGGGGCATGGGGAATCTCGGCTCTGACGGTCACAACTTCTACCTGTCGGCTGAATTTCGCCAGCAGAACCAGATCCGGTTCATGGACCGCGGCGGTGTATTCACCCAGCGTGATTTCACCTCCACGGGCGGACTCAACACCAATCTGGGTGCCGCGAATGAGCTGACCGGCACGACGCCACGCGCGGCCTATCCCGGATTCGTAGTGGATCCGGCTACCGGCGACATCGCCGGGTTTTTCCCGGGCTGCAACGCGACGAGCTTCGCTGCGAACCAGTGTACGTACCAGGATACCTGGGACCAGATTCAGCCGGCGACGAAGAACTACAACTTCGTCGGCAAATTCACGCAAACTCTGGCTGAAGGGTGGGAGACGTCGGTTCAGGGAACCTACTTCGAAAGCAAGGCCCAGCAGCTCGGCCCACCCGCTCGTGCCAACACGGGTGGTTATCAGGGAACGGGTGTGGGACCCGGAATCCCGCCGTTCCTGCCGGACCCTGTGGGCCCGACGACCATTCCCAGCACGAACCCCAGCTTCCCGGCTGGAACGGGTCTCACGTCAGCGCTGCTGCACGACACTTTTCTCAATCTCGGCCCGACACTCACCCAGACTGATGCCAAATCCGTGCGCGTCATTGCGGATGTGAACGGCCATGTCGGCGGTTGGGATGTGGAAGGGTCCGTCGGCTTCACCGAAGTCAAACTGTATCTGGATGGCGAAGGCTACACGGACCCTGCGAATCTGCAGACCGCTCTGAACAGCACGACCGCACCGTTCCTGATCGATCAGCCCAACAGTGCGGCGGTGAACAACTTCGTTGCTCCGCCGCTGCATATCGGCGACACATCGAAGCTGAGCTTCGGACACCTGGGCGTCACCCGAAACATAGCCGATCTGCCCGGCGGTCCGCTGGGCGTGGCGCTCGGCGGCGACTACCTGCAGCGCTATCAGCATGCGACCGCGCCGCTGCCAGTCCAGAACGGCGACTCCGCCAACTTCAGCAACAATTTCACGGTCGGTCTGCAGCAGGTAGCCTCCGGATACGCGGAAATCCTGGCACCGATCGTGAAGCAATTCGAGCTCGACGCGGCCGTTCGCTACGATCACTACAACCTGTCAGGCGGCAAAGCGAGCCCGAAGATCGGCTTCAAGTTCACCCCCCTGCCCGAGCTCGCGGTGCGGGGCACCGCCTCCAAGGGCTTTCGCGCTCCGGGACCCGCCGAGAACGGCAAGGCCGGTCAGTCGTTCTTTGCGGGCACGGCCAACGACCCGATCCTGTGTCCCAATCCGGGCAATCCCAACACGCCGGGTAATTTTCCGACTCAATGCGTCGTGAGTATCCCCGGCTTGCAGGGTTCCAACCCGAATCTGAAGCCTGAGACCTCCAAGGCTTTCACCTTCGGTGTGGTTGCCGAGCCGTTCAAAGAGCTCAGTGCAACAGCGGACCTCTATTCCATCGAGATCGACAATCAAATCGTTCCCGGTGGCGGTGGAGTCATCGTCCGTGGCAACAACCTGAGCCCGTTGCAGTATATAGAACCGGATGGTACGCAACAGTTGGTTGCACCGCCGGTCGCGCCCATTACTTATCAGTCAATCTCGTACGTCAATGCCAATACGACCAAGACGGATGGCCTGGAGCTGGGTCTCGATTATCACCATGTGTTCGACGGAATCGGTGAGCTCAGGTCCAACGCCAACTGGACCTTCATCCGCAGGTACGATGTCACTATCGCCGGCAAAACGTACTCCCTCGCCGGTACCCATGGGCCGACCTTCTACTCGGGTGATACGGGAAATCCCAAGTCGCGCGTGTCCTGGTCGAACTCATTCGGCAGAGCAAACTGGTCGCTGACGGCAACCATGAACTACATCAGCTCGTTCAGCGTGATTGACCCGTCAGCAACGGCGTTCAATCAAGCTCCGCAGGACACATGTCTCAATTCGCTCAGCAATCAGGGCGGTGCGGCAGGCGTTGACTACTCGAACGTGCTGGGCAACGGGATCATCCCGCCACAGACGAGCTGCACGGTCAAACACTTTACGACTCTCGATCTCTATGGAAGGATCGATGTGACGGAGCATCTGAACATCCACGCTTCGATTCTGAACGTTACCAACACGCACGCTCCGCTCGACTGGGCGACCTACGGCGGGGGCGGAGGGGTGGCCCCGGGGACGGGGTCGGTGCCCTGGAATCCATCGTTGCATTTACAAGGCGCGATCGGTCCCTTCTTCAACCTCGGTGTGACCTACAAATTCTAAGGATCTTAGTCTTCGCGGGGGCGGTAGGCTTCCATCAGTTCTTCCTGTTTGCGCGAAGGGACTGGGTCGTAATGACTCAGTTCCATCGCGTAAGCGCCCTCGCCGCCGGTGAGGGCCTTGAGTCGCAATTGATATTCTGACACCTCGGCCAGCGGCACCAGCGCACTCAGGGTCGCGCGTTGACCGGGCAGGGCGTTGTTGCCATTGATGCGGGCGCGCTTCGTTCTCAGGTCACCGGTGATGTCGCCAATTGAGCTGGCGGGAGCGGTGATTTCGACGTGCACAATAGGCTCGAGGACGATCGGGCCTGCCTTCTGAAGCGCATCGAGCAACGCCTTGCGCCCGGCCGACACGAATGCAACTTCCTTGGAATCCACCGGGTGATGCTTGCCGTCGAGCACTGTTACGCGCAAATCCTGTAGCGGAAATCCAGCGAGGGCGCCCTCGGTCAAAACCTGCCGGACGCCCTTCTCCACCGCCGGAATGTACTGACCCGGAATCGCGCCGCCCACCACCTCGTCGACAAACTCAAATCCGCGCCCGCGCTCCAGTGCCTCCACGCGCAAGGTCACTTCCCCAAACTGTCCCGCGCCACCGGTCTGCTTCTTGTGCCGGCAATGCCCCTCGGCCGAGCGAGTAATGGTTTCTCGGTAAGGGATGCTCGGCGGCCGGGTCTTGACGTGTACGCCATACCGCTCACTCATGCGCTCGAGCAGCACACGCAAGTGAAGCTCACCCATCCCATAGAGGACTGTCTCGTTGACTGACGGGTGATGCTCGATCCGGACACACGGATCCTCGGCGAGGAGCTTGTGCAGAGCATCCGCCAGCCTCTGCTCGTCGCCGCGGCGCTCGGGCTCGATGGCGATGCCGAGCATGGGCGGCGGAAACTTCACGGCCTTCAGGTGATATTGATCTTCATCGTGCGAGTCGTGCAGCACGGCATCCAGGTGCAACTCTTCGATCTTGGCCAGGGCGCACAGGTCACCCGAAATCGCCACCGGGATTTCGGTCGTATCTTTTCCGCTGATCCGCCACAGATGGGCGACCCGGACGGGTTTGCGCGCGTCGCCGACATACAGCTGGCTGCCTTGCCGAAGCGTCCCCTGGTGCACTTTCAACAGGCCTAACTTGCCCACATAGGGGTCGATTGCAACCTTGAACACGTGAGCGATCACGTGTTTGTCAGGGTCAGGTGAGACCTGCACGCGTTGCATGCCGTCGCCCAACGGCCCCTTCAGAAAAGGGGGTGGGTTTCCTTCCGCCGGATTCGGCATGAGCCGTTCGAAGATGCTCAGCAGCTCGGCGAGCCCGGCCCCCGTTTCCGCGGAGACGAAACAGACCGGGATCAGGTGGCCCTCACGCAGGGCCTGCTCAAAAGGGTCGTGGAGCTGCTCCGGCGACACTTCCGCGTCCTGCTCGAGATACAGCGCCATCAGGCGCTCGTCCAATTCGATGACCTGGTCGATGATCCGGGTGTGGGACGACTCGACGGTCGAGAAATCGGTCGCGGCGCCGCGGGCCTGGAAAAAACAATCGACCACGGTACTACCCGCGTCTGCGGGCAGGTTGAGCGGCAGACATTGCGCTCCGAACGCGTCGCGCACTTGTTGCAACACTTCGGCCGGCTTGGCATCGCGGCAGTCGATCTTGTTGATGATCACCAGCCGGCACAACCCGCGATCGCGCGCGAATTCCATGAGCCGCTCGGTGACTGTGTCGACGCCGCCGGTGGCGCTCACCACCACGGCCGCGGTTTCGACTGCCTCCAGGACGGAAAACGTTCGCCCCAGGAAGTCGGGATACCCCGGGGTATCGATGAGGTTGACGTGGATCCGGTCGTGGTCGAAACCGTAGATGGCGGTATCGAGAGTGTGTTGGAGCTTGGGCTCCCTGCGAGTGGCGGCACCCGCCTGCAGGAGCAGGGATTCGAGCAACAATGTCTTGCCCGCGCCTGCCTGACCGACCAGGCCGACGTTCCGAATCCCTTGAGTCGTATACGCCATAGCGAACGCCCCTGAAGGAACACAGGATGCTGGTGGGAGAGTGTACTCCCGGAGACGCACATGCCCAATCCGCAACCGAAGCCCGAGCCCGCACCCGTGCCGATCACCCCGGCAGATGAGCCGGAGCCCATCCCGGGCGACCCACAACCCTCGCCGGACCAGCAGATCCACGATCCGCCCCTGCAACCTGAAAAAGATGCCCCCGAAGAGATAGTGTTCGACGCAGACGAGGTGCGATGATTTGATTGGCGCGGACCGCAGGGCAGCCGGGCTGGGCGCCCCGTGGCAGCCGCCAAAAACCACGCTTTTTGGCGGCGGAAAAGAACCCGGGCTCCGCGCGGCTGTGGCCGCGCCAGTCAAATCATCGCGCCCCAGACAACATAGGTGATGAGCTAATGACACCCGAAGAATCGGAGCGGCAGCGCCGCAAGATCCAGAAACAGCTGGACGAAGCCTTGGAAGACTCGTTTCCGGCCAGCGACCCGGTTTCCATTGTGACGTCGCAGGAGGAGGAGGATTGGGGCGCCGGCACGGGCGCGGGGTCCGGCGAAGGCGCTTCGGCGCCGGCGGCAACGCCGGCTTCGAAGGAGCCAGCTCGCTAGCAGTGTCGGTGGGCTCGCTGCCCGCGCGGGCCGACTCAGCGCACGTCAGGGCGCCGTCAGCTCCAGTGTCGAGCCTGCCTGGTTGACGGTGTTCAGCACGATCGGTCGGCGCCAGACGCGCTGGACGTAGTCGAGCACGCGACGGCTTCGTTCCAGGTCCAGCCCGCGGCCATCTACCGAGTTGTCGTGTGTCAGCTCCAGCGTGCCGTCGGTGCGAACATGAGTCGCCGACACGGATGGCGCGCCGAAGTTGTATTTCGGACTGAGTACCGCCTCGTGCAGGGCGCCGAGGTCGTGGTCGAGCACTTTGACGTGGCCGTCATTGCGCGCACTGAAGCGGAACAGCCCGAGCTCGTCCGCCAGGTCACGGGTCAGGTGGTTGCGGATGAAGCCGAAGTCATCGTCCTGTTCCATGATGTGGCGGGCCGCATCCATTCCATCCCGCTCGACGATTTTTTCCCACATCGAAAATCCGAGGTGGTAGGGGTTGATATGGAGTGCGACCTGCTGATCGGCTGCGACCGGCCGCACGACATCCGAATGACACTTGATGGCGTCGACGTAGGCCTGTTGAGGCACGAAGTCTGCCTCACGCAGCAGCCGTGCGTGCCAGTACGAGGCCCATCCCTCGTTCATGATCTGGGTTGCGAACACCGGATAGAAGTAGAACGACTCCTCGCGCACAGCGAGGAAGATATCCCGCTCCCAGCTCTCCATCTCCGGGGCGTAATTGGCGACAAACCAGAGCAGATCGCTCTCCGGGTGGGGCGGGATCGGCGCGCGCTTCTTGATCTCCATCCCCGTACTCGCGGCCGTGGGATCGAGAGACGCAAAGCGCTTTCGGAAAGCATCGTCGACGAGCGCCTTCGGCTCGGGGGCGTATTCAGAATAGCGTTCGCGCCGCAATGCCTGGTCGACGTCGATGTGTTGCTCCAACGCGAGCGCCGCATCGAGCACCGCCTCGACGCGTTGCATTCCATGTTGCTCGATCGCCTGTTGGATCTGGCGCGCATGGTTGGCCGCGTGCTCGACAATGTGCTCGCTAACCTGGCCCTGGCATCGGCGGAACATCAGATTGTTGCGGGAGAAGTCGGCGTGTCCCAGCACATGGGCCGTGACGAGTATGTTCTCAGCGAGACCGTTGCTCGCGGCCAGGTAGGCATGACCCGGGTTGCCGGGAAACACGACCTCGAAGAGGCGCGAGTTGCCCATGTGGCGCTGGATGAGCTGGTAGATGTACCGGACCCCGAAAGACCAGTGCGGCATACGAACCGGAAGTCCGTAGACGGCAATCTCCATCATGAAGGAGTCGGGGACGGCTTCGAACTCGACGGGATGAAATTTGAGGCCCGAACGTGCCGCTAATTCCTCGATGCGCTGTGTATAACTCTTCCAATCGTCGGTCATCGTAGGAATCTCACGGTAATGGGTCGTAACTACGTGGCATCCAGCGCTTTGGCCTCGGCGCTGAAGAAATGACGCACGGCGCCCCAGACATCGTCGAAATCGTTCAGTGCATAGCTGCCGGCGGCACATCCCGCGGTGGACAGCTCGGCAAACAGTCGTCCGGTCTCTGTGGCGAGCTGACGTGACAGCCCGGACGAAACTTCGACGTAACCCGTGAAGCAGGCGTCGCCTGTGATTGACGACAGGGTTTGGCGCGCCTCGGCGCTGTCACTCACCGAGTTGTCACCATCGGAAGCGTAGAACAGATAGATATTGCAGCGCCCGGGGTTGTAGCGCGCATCGATGATCTCGCGGACCTTATTGAATCCGGTCGAGGAGACAGTTCCTCCCGTACCGCTCACCTGGAAGAACTCGGGCTCGGTGAACTCCCAGGCCTCGGTTGTGTGGGCGACGAACACCGTTTCCAGCGAGCGGTATTCGCGGCGCAATCCTTGCACCACCCAGAAGAAGAAGGTTTTGGCCAACTTGCGGTCGCGGTCCGACATGCTGCCCGAGACATCGAGCATGAAGAACACGACCGCATGGACCGCCGGCTGACGCCGCCGCGCAAGCTGCCTGAAACGCAGATCTTCGTCGATGAATGTTGGAGTCGCGGCCGGGTTGCCACGCCGCTTGACCATTTCCTTGAACGAGCGCCGCCGG
>Ga0307511_10008829_pt1 | contig 10062 bp, 8 predicted proteins | sample 13_EM_MG_FD_200266 | JGI IMG/M metagenome (GOLD analysis project Ga0307511, IMG submission 200266) | Populus trichocarpa ectomycorrhiza microbial communities from riparian zone in the Pacific Northwest, United States - 13_EM | ecosystem: Host-associated > Plants > Roots > Unclassified | place... | reverse complement strand
GTGTCATCCAGCATTGATACCGGCTGACACGACGCCTTCGCGAGCAGGCTCGCTCCCACATTTGAGCTGTGCAGGGCTTCAAGGCCTTGGTAGCGGCGCGACTTTCTGCCCTTGCTCCACCGCCCAACTTACCACCTGCGCGGTCAGTTGATCACTTGCCTGGCCAAACCCGGCCACCACCGCAGGCACCTTCACATCGCTCAGCGGCTGACGCACTTCGAAGCGGCGACTGGCGAGAATGCGCTGGTCATACCCGCGCACCAACAACGCATCCAGCCGCACAACGACGCTGGCAGCGGTCCCTTGATACTCAGTCTGGAACGCTTGCAGACTACCGCCCAGCTCCAGGTCCGCCTGGAAATTGCTGTCATCGGTGCTCAACAACGCCACCCGACCATCACGCTGGAAACCATCGAACAGACGATTGCGCAGCAGCACCGGCGCCGGATCGCTCCAGCGTGACGCCTTGTAGCTGCTGATCAGGTCGCCTTGCGGTATTACGGCGATTTGCGGACTGTTCAACGCCTCGCTGGCCTGCGGTTTGGTGAGGCGCAGTGACCAGCGTTGCGGCGTGCCGTGACTGGCCGAAGCGCTGCTCTGGGCCGAGGGCAACCGATAGACATCGGACGGCTCGGGCTTGGGCAGGATCGAACAGGCGCTGGTCAGTGCAAAAGCGCCGAGGAGGGCGATGTGAGTCAGCTTCATGGCGTGAACTCCTTGTTCTTGTCATTGCCCAGCAAGTAACCGCTCGGGTTGGCTTCCAGGCGCTGGGAAATCGCGCGCAGCGAGGTCAGGGTGTCGCGCAACTCACGAACAGCAGGGGCCAGGCCATTGAGGCCTTGCATGCCGCTGTTGAGGGAGTCCTGGTTGTTGGTGAGCAACGTGTTGATGGTCGCGCTGCTTTGCTCCAGCGACTTCATTGCCTGCTCCGCGCTGCCGAACATGTGCTTGCCCTGATCGTTGAGCAAACCGTTGGCGTTGCGCATCAGCGCCGACGTCTGTTCCAGCATCGCACCGGCCTGCTTGCCGACCGATGCCAGTTGCTGCATCGCCTGACGGATGTCACCACGCTGATCGGCGATGGTGCCGGTGGTTTGTTCCAGGTGCTCAAGTGTCTTGCTGATGCGCTCGACGTTCTCCGACGAAAACATCTGATTGGCGTTGTGCATCAACACGTTCACGCCGGCCATCAGGTCGTTGCTGTCGTTGAGCAAACGGGCGATGGGCGAGGGTGATGCCACAATCGTCGGCAAGTTGCCGTCGTGGCCCTTGAGCGTCGGGCTCTGCGGCGTGCCACCGCTGAGCTGGATGATCGAGGTGCCAGTGATCCCGGTCAGGGCCAGTTTGGCCTGGGTGTCTTCCTTGATCGGCGTATCGCCGCCGAGGCGAATCCGCGCCAGCACCCGACGCGGGTCTTTCGGGTCCAGGCGCAAGGTCACCACGTCGCCGACCTTGATCCCGCTGTACTGCACGGCGCTGCCCTTGGACAGGCCGCTGACCGCCTCGTTGAAGACGATCTCGTAATCCTTGAACTCGGTATCGACGCTGGACTTGGCCAGCCACAGACCGAAGAGCAGGGCGCCTGCCACCACAATCACCGTGAACAGGCCGATCAATACGTGATGGGCTCGGGTTTCCATGTCAGACCTCATTCAACTGTTGAGCGGCCGTCAGCGCCGCGCGGCCGCGAGGGCCATGGAAGTATTCGTGAATCCACGCGTCGTCGGTTTCCGAGACCTTGTCGATGGCGTCCGCCACCAGTACTTTCTTCTGCGCCAGTACCGCCACGCGGTCGGTGATGGTGTAGAGCGTGTCGAGGTCGTGGGTCACCAGGAACACACTCAGCCCCAACGCATCGCGCAAGGTCAGGATCAACTGATCGAAAGCCGCCGCGCCAATCGGATCGAGGCCGGCGGTGGGTTCGTCGAGAAACAGGATGTCCGGGTCCAGCGCCAACGCCCGGGCCAGCGCCGCGCGCTTGATCATGCCGCCGGACAGCGAAGCGGGGTACTTGTCCGCCGCCGACAGCGGCAACCCGGCCAACGCCAGTTTCACCGCCGCCAAGTGTTCGGCATCGTTACGGCTCAGGCCAGCGTGTTCGATCAGTGGCAGGGCCACGTTCTCGGTCACGGTCAGCGAAGAGAACAGGGCGCCTTTCTGGAACAGCACACCGAAGCGCCGCTCGACCATCGAGCGCTCGTGCTCGGACAGGGTCGGCAGGTTTTTACCAAAGACCTTCACTATGCCTTCGCTAGGCTGGCGCAGGCCGACAATGCTGCGTAACAGCACCGACTTGCCACTGCCGGAACCGCCAACCACCGCGAGGATTTCGCCCTTGTACAAATCCAGGTCGAGGTTCTCATGCACGCTCTGACGACCGAAGCGATTGCACAGCCCACGAACTTCGATCACCGCCTCGGAGGGCGCTCGGGGTAGACGACTCACCAGCCCATCTCCATGAAAAACAGCGCGGCCACGGCGTCGAGCACGATCACCACGAAAATAGACTGCACCACGCTCGACGTGGTGTGCGCGCCCACAGACTCCGCGCTGCCGCTGACCTTGAAGCCTTCAAGGCAACCGATCGCGGCGATGAGGAAGGCGAAGATCGGCGCTTTGACGATACCGACCAGAAAGTGCTGAACACCGATGTCGGTTTGCAGCAGCGACAGGAACATCGCCGGCGAGATATCCAGCGCCACCGCGCAGACCACGCCACCGCCGACAATCCCCGAGAGCATCGCCAGAAAGGTCAGCATCGGCAGCGCTACCAGCAGCGCCAGCACGCGTGGCACCACCAGCAACTCCATCGGGTCGAGACCCAAGGTGCGAATGGCGTCGATTTCTTCGTTGGCCTTCATCGAGCCAATCTGCGCGGTAAACGCACTGGCGGTGCGCCCGGCCATCAGGATCGCGGTCAACAACACGCCGAATTCACGCAGGAAGGAGAACGCCACCAGGTCCACGGTGAAGATGCTCGCACCGAAACTCGCCAACACCGTTGCGCCGAGAAACGCCACCACGGCGCCCACCAGAAAGGTCAGCAGGGCGACGATGGGCGCGGCGTCGAGGCCGGTCTGTTCGATGTGCGCGACCATGGGCGTGATGCGCCAGCGCTTCGGGCGCAACAGCCCACGGGCGATGGTTTCCAGAATCAGCCCGACGAAGCCCAGCAATTGCAGGGTGTCTTGCCAGACGGCGTCCACCGCGCGGCCAATGCGGGTCAGCAGTTGAATGCCGACGCCGACTTCCGCTTCCTTGATCGGAACGCAGAAGTCCGTCATCGAACAATAAACGGTCTGCAGCAGTGCACGATCGGCGACAGACAAGGTGCAGTCGGGATGTTCGGCGGATTTGCCGAGGCGGTCCGAACCGAGCAATTCCACCAGCAGCGATGCCCCGGCCGTGTCGAGCGCGCCGAGGCCGTTGAGGTCAATGTGGGTGCTGTCGTCGTATTGGCCGCGAAGCTTTTCGCCCAGGTCCTTGAGTTCGGCGTAATGGGCAAGCGTCCAGTCACCCGTCACCCGCAACTGTGCGGGGGAGTGAGCGGCGTCCAGTTGGGCATTGCCGGCCATTGTGCTGCTGGTCATAAGCTCCGTGCTTGTTCGGCTGTTACGCAGATCTACGTAATAACACGAACCGCATTACTTTTCTTTGGTCGGTGTGCTGTCTGTGATCTTGAAGCGCAACACCCCGATCAACTGGCCGTCTTCGGTCAGCACCCGCACCTGCCAGTCGCCCGCCGGGTTACCGGGGAAGTTCTGCTTGTGGGTCCAGGCGCGATAGCCTTCCTTGCGCCCGCCGTGGATGTCCAGCGCGATACGGTCGACCTCTTTACCGTTGAACTGCCACACATGGTAAATGCGCTCGTCGAGACCGCGCGGGGCGTTGATCGCCGTGTAAGCGTACAGGCCATCACCACGGATCTGCTCGGCGCTGACTTCTTCCAGGCTTTTGCCGGGCGTGCGGTCCTGCAATTGCGTGCTGATCGCCACGTCGGTCATCCACAGCGTCGCCGGCGGCACCCACGAGCGCAGCACCCAACCAACGCCGCCGATACCGACAGTGATGCTCAGGATTGCCAGCGCGTTGCGCACCGTCCGGATCGGGAAGATCGACGCCAGGCTCGGGAACGACAGCACAACAGCCGTACCCAGCGCCAGTTTGAAACTTTGGGAGGTGGTCAGGTGCAGGATGACGGGCAGGGCGGTCAACAGCGCCGCGAACAGCGTCAGCGTGTGCAACGCCAGGAACGCCCAGCGCCGGGGCGCCAGCCATTTGTAATAGAGGGGATCAATGATGGAAATCAGCGCGGCGATGCCCAGCAGCCCGGTGAAGAACAACTGGCCGCTGTTCCAGGTGGTGGTGATGAAAAAGAACGGCAGGACGAAGAACAGGCTTTCCTGATGGATCATCTGCGTGGCGTAGCGCAGCAACGGCTGGGGAATTTCCCGTTTGAAGATCCGGGTAAAGAGCTGGGTGAGGCTGTTTTCCAGCATCAGCCAGATCCAGCTGAGCACCATGATGATGGTGATCCAGGTCGCCAGGCCTTGCTGACGATCCACCAGCATGAAGCTGCCGACCCCGGAGATGAAACCGCCGAGCGCAATGACCCCGGGATAGCGCTTCATCAGTTCGAGGATGCGCTGTACGAACAAGGTCAGGGTAGGCATTCGGCGATTCACACTAGTCGTAGGAAAAATCCCGGACAGGTTACCGCCGAGGAGGCGGTGTGGCGAGGGTCAAACCGCTTTCGCGGGGACACGCCGGACCGTAGGAGCGGGCTTGTCGGACCGCCGCACTGCAGCGATGGACTCAAGGGCGCCGCGTTTATCCAGTAAACACGCGTTATCGTTCACGATCATCGCCGGCAAGCCGGCTCCCACAGGGGGCGTTAGTGTTTGCGATGGACGCGCCAGGCCAACAGCCCCAGCACCAGCAACGCGAACACCCCGGCAATCGCCCACATCACTTGGTCATAACTCATCAACGGCTTCTCGATCCGCAGATAACCCGGTTGCAAGAGCAATTCGCGCATGGCCTTGTTGGCTTCTGCCAGCGTGACCCCCTGGAGTTCCTTGGCCGGGTTGGCGAAACGGCCGTCTTCGTAGTCACCCAGCGCGCTCCAGTAGTAATCGGCCAACGCACTGTTGCCTTGCACGGCCCAAGCCTGCCGCGCGATAGCGGCCTGTTTGAGGCGGTTGAAGGTGTCGGCATTCAGCCCGTCCTTGAGCAACCCGGCCTTCAACTCATCCAGCACCTGTTCCGCCTCCGGCACAGCGTCGCGCTCAAGGTCGGCGTTGAGGCTCATGAAACCCACCCCGCCAAACACTTCGCGCTCGGCGGAGGGGCCATAGGACAACCCATGGGCAAGGCGCATCTGACGATAAAGCGCCCAGTCCAGATAATCCTTGAGCAGGTCGAAGGTTTCGTCGTGTTGATCTTCCAGCACGGGCTCCGGCACCAGCCAGTGCAATTTCGCACCGCCGCCGACGAAGCCGTGACTCAACGTGCGCTCATGGGCCGCGCTGGCCTGGATTTGCGGGAGTGGCGGGTGATCGGTTGGGTCAATGGCGTCAAGCTCGCCCCAGGCCCGTTCCAGATAACCCGGCAGCAAGCGATCGAGATCGCCGACCACGATCAGGGTCATGTTGTTGGGCGCGTACCAGGCCTTGCGTACCGTCTCCAGTTGTTCGCGGGTCAGGTGATCGACCTCGGCGCGCTCCGGGCATTTAAGCCCCAGTTCCACGGCCAGTTGATTGCTCGCGGTGTGGCCCAGGTCCTGACGGTCCAGCCACCGTTGCAAATGCGAGTAATGGCCGCCGTCTTCGCGCTCGACCACTTGCTTGGCGGCGTTGATGGCGTTGTCGTCGATTCGGGTCTGGGTCAACAACGCCAACAGCAGGTCGAGGACTTTGCGCTGGTTTTTCGCCGGTGCTTCGATGACAAACGTGGTGTCGGCGTTGCTGGTGTAAGCATTCCACTCACCGCCCAGCGCCTGCATGCGCTCTTCCAGACCGCCTTCGCCGGTGGCGTCGATGCCACTGAACAGCAAGTGTTCGAGCAGGTGCGGCAGCTCCTTGTCGGCACAGCTGAAATCATCGATACCGACGCCGACCACCAGGCGAATCGCCACGTGCCCGCGTTCGGTGCCGGGTTTAAGCATCAATTGCAGGCCGTTGGGCAGGGTATAGCCCTCGACCTGGAAGCGGTCCAGGGCAAACGAAGGGAATGATCCAAGCAACAGACAGGCGAACAACAGACAACGCATAACGAGTTTCCATACGGCTAGCGTAAGTTCAACAGACTTCAGGCAACTGTGGACGTTCAGGGTGAATGCGTGATGTCAGCCAAATCGTCAACGGCCAACGCACCGGTGTCCGATGTTTCCAGCACCACATAGGCGCTGCTGCAAAACAGAGAATTCAGACGCTTCATGTCGGCGATCAACTCCAGGTGCAGCGAGCTGGTTTCGATACTCTGCACAATCTTACGTTGCAACCGGCTGACGTGAGCATGGGCCAGGCGCCTTTCCTGTGCGCGAAAGCGACGTTTCTCACGCAGCAACTGGCGGGCACTTTCCTTGTCGGCGCTGAGGAACACCGACAATCCCAGACGCAAATTGGAAATCAGCTGACTGTGCAGCCCCGCCAATTCGTCCAGGCCGACCTCGGAAAAAGACCGGCGCTGCGAGGTTTTCTGTTGCTGCACCTTGCGCAACATGCGCTCGATCAGATCGCTGGCGAGTTTGAGGTTGATCGCCAGTTCGATGATTTCCGCCCAGCGCCGACTGTCGTGTTCGCTAAGGTCTTCGCGGGGCATCTGTGCCAGATAGAGCTTGATCGAACTGTAGAGCGCTTCCACATCATCGGTCAGACGGCGCATTTCCTGGGTGACGGCGGTTTGCTTGCCTTGCAGCACATCGAGCATGGCTTCGAGCATGTTGTCGATCAGATCGCCGATGCGCAGCGTTTCGCGGGCGGCGTTGGCCAGCGCCAGGCTGGGGGTGACCAGCGCCGTGGGATCGAGGTGCCGCGGTTTGGCCGTGCCATTGATTTCCGGGCGCTCCGGCAAGAGCCAGGCACACAACCGCGCCATCAGACCGACCGTCGGCAGCAAGATCAGGCAGCGCGCGGTGTTGTAGAGCAAGTGGAAGCCGATGACCATTTCCTGGGGGCTGAAGTCGAGGCTGTCGATCCAGTGCACCAACGGGTCGAGCACCGGAATGATCAGCAGCAGGCCGATCAGCTTGTACAGCAAGCTCCCGAGCGCCACCTGACGGCCCGCGGCGTTCTGCATGCTGGTACTCATGAACGCCAGAATGCCGCTACCGATGTTGGCGCCGATCACCAGGCCGATGGCCACTGGCAAGCTGATCACACTGGCGCCGGCCAAGGTCGCGGTCAGCAGGACGGCGGCCAGACTTGAGTAGGAAACCATCGCGAACAGGGCGCCGACCAAGGCGTCGAGCAGGATGTCGCCGGTCAGCGACGCAAAGATGACCTTGACCCCTTGGGCCTGGGTAATCGGCGCCGCGGCTTCGACAATCAGTTGCAGGGCCAGAATGATCAGCCCCAGACCGATGGCCACCCGACCCATTTGGCCCAGGCGCGTCTGTTTGCGCGACAGGAAGAAAATCACCCCAAGGAAAATCAGCAGCGGTGACAGCCACGACAAATCAAACGTCAGCACCCGTGCCATCAGTGCGGTACCGACGTCGGCGCCGAGCATGGTCGCCAGCGCCGGCATCAGCGCCATCAGGCCTTGGCCGACAAATGAGGTGACCAGCATGGCGGTGGCGTTGCTGCTCTGGACCATGGCGGTCACGACGATGCCGGCAATGAACGCCAGCCAGCGCTTGGACATGTTCTGGCCGATCACATGGCGCAGGTTGGAGCCGTAGACCCGCAGAATGCCGGTTCGGACGATGTGCGTGCCCCAGATCAGCAAGGCCACGGCAGATAGCAAATTGAGCAGGGTGAGCATACGGGCCCCCTGTGGTGGTAGCGCCCCAAAGGAGCAAGTTGACGGTGCCGCGACTTTCTACGTTGTGTACTTAAGCTGTAGTTGGCTAACGGTCTGCGCGCCAGCATCGCATAGCTAAAGAGACGATTGAAACAAAACTGTCATGAAATCAGGACCTGGCGGCCGCACAAAAAAATGTGGGAGCAAGCCCGCTCGCGATGAGGCCGTCACATTCAACATTGCTGTTGACTGACAGACCGCTATCGCGAGCAGGCTCGCTCCCACAGGTTTTGCGCACAGACTCGGGTTACTGGCCCGGAATATCCTTGCGCAGTTTCACCGGGTCCTGCTGTTTGCGCTTTTTCGCGATCGCGGTGCGCATCTTGATGTTGATCGCTTCCACCGCCAGCGAGAACGCCATGGCGAAGTAGACGTAGCCTTTTGGCACGTGAACGTCGAAGGACTCGGCAATCAGTACGGTACCGACGATCAGCAGGAACGACAGCGCCAGCATCTTCAGCGACGGGTGCTTGTCGATGAACGAGCTGATGGTGCCGGAAGCCAGCATCATCACCAGCACAGCCACGATGATCGCCGCGACCATGACCGGTACGTGGGAGACCATGCCGACGGCGGTAATGACCGAGTCGAGCGAGAACACGATGTCGATGATCGCGATCTGGATGATGGTGTAGAGGAAATTGCCGCCCTTGCCGCCCGGCTCCTCATTGGTTTCGTCTTCACCTTCCAGCGCGTGGTACATCTCCTGCGAGCTTTTCCACAGCAGGAACAGACCACCGAAGAACAGGATCAGGTCTCGACCGGAAATACCCTGGCCGAACACTTCGAACAAGTCGGCGGTAAGGCGCATGACCCAGGTGATCGACAGCAGCAACAGAATCCGCGTGACCATGGCCAGCGCCAGGCCAAAAATACGCGTGCGCGCTTGCATGTGCTTGGGCATGCGGCTGACCAGGATCGAAATCATGATGATGTTATCGATACCCAGAACGATTTCCAGGGCGGTCAGGGTGAAGAAGGCAACCCAGATTTCAGGGTTGGTCAGCCATTCCATGTGTATTCCTTTGAGGATGTGTTAAACCAGAACGGGCCCGGGCTTCAAACAGCGAAGCCTGGACCCGTTGTGGTGAGTCTTGGGCTTATAGAGTGCTGAACAGCGGAAAAATCCCCATCAGCAATGCTGCAACCAGTATGCACATGCACACCAGCACTGCCCATTTCAGGGTAAAGCGCTGATGGTCACCAAAGTCGATACCGGCCAGGGCCACCAACAAATACGTCGATGGTACCAGCGGGCTCAGCAAGTGGACGGGCTGACCGACGATCGAGGCACGTGCCATTTCAACCGCGGTTATACCGTAATGACTGGCTGCTTCGGCAAGTACTGGTAACACGCCGTAATAAAATGCGTCGTTCGACATGAAAAACGTGAACGGCATGCTCACCAGCGCGGTGATCACGGCCAGGTACGGGCCGAGGAAATCCGGGATGACCGCCAGCAGGCTTTTCGACATCGCATCGACCATGCCGGTGCCCGACAGGATACCGGTGAAGATGCCTGCCGCGAAGATCAAACCGACCACCGCCAGCACGCTGCCGGCGTGGGCCGCGACGCGATCCTTCTGCTGTTGCAGGCAAGGATAGTTGACGATCATCGCAATACTGAACGCCACCATGAACAGCACCGGCAGCGGCAACAGGCCAGCGATCAGGGTGCACATCAACGCGAACGTCAACGCGCCGTTGAACCAGATCAGCTTCGGACGACGGGCATCCGGGAACTGCGAGACGCTGATTTCGCTGTGGTCGATTTCGTCGCCCACCAGGTGCAGTTCACCCAGACGCGCACGTTCACGTTTGCCGTAGAAGTACGCGATGGCCAGGATGGCCAGGACACCGAAAGCCATCGCCGGAATCATCGGTACGAAGATGTCCGACGGGTCCACGTGCAGCGCACTGGCTGCACGGGCAGTCGGCCCGCCCCACGGGGTCATGTTCATCACGCCACCGGCGAGGATGATCAGACCGGCCATGATCCGCGGGCTCATGCCGATGCGGCTGTACAGCGGCAGCATG
>Ga0307511_10008828_pt1 | contig 10062 bp, 6 predicted proteins | sample 13_EM_MG_FD_200266 | JGI IMG/M metagenome (GOLD analysis project Ga0307511, IMG submission 200266) | Populus trichocarpa ectomycorrhiza microbial communities from riparian zone in the Pacific Northwest, United States - 13_EM | ecosystem: Host-associated > Plants > Roots > Unclassified | place... | reverse complement strand
TTTTGTTTGTTTAGATTTTGCTATGCACTGATTTCTGCTCGCTCACATCCTTGAGTTTCTGTGGCCAATGCTCGCTCACAACTGTTTCACTCTCGTAATCCAACATCTTGATAGAGAATTTGACGTTATTTTGTAGTTAGAAACTATACTCTAAAAAGCAAAGATTTCCAACAACAGATTAATTATACTTAATCCTAAGTGCATACATGTGTATGTATTTTATGTATACAACAAATAGAGTTGTTCAGAGATGTATGGTCCTTGGAGCAATCAGCAATGCATTAGCAGCAGATAAACTTATGAAGACGGTTAGGTCAACCTGAGCCTCTTCTTGTCTCCATGCAAGAAAATATGCGTATAGACATCCATCAATCTTGTATGCAGCCAGCAAGGTAAGAGCCGTCTGCAGCAAATACAATTTTATTATAGAGAAAAACGTAATCCATTGTTTTTGATGAGTTCAGAGCGTTGATTTTGAAACCAGTGATTTGAATTTTGTTATAGAGAAAAGCATAGTACTAGTTTTTTTTTAAGAGAATTCTAATCACCTACTAATTTGGTGAAATAAAATCCCAATTCTTCAAATTTGAGGGGATTTTAGTATGAATTTAAAATCTAAACGTCTAACAATTTTCCAGTTCGAACTAGCAAGGGGCTAGTGTGCTTGTTTTGCCGGTTGAGCCACCATTCTGCATTAAATGCCCTTTCGACATTAATTCATAGACTAATGACCGAGACTAATCCTCGAGAGCAACAGCGCTGTCTATCTTTACTGGCAACTACGATGTGTTTGGCGTTTTTCCCAGGAAAACCAAAGACATTGCCATGATTACATACACTGAATTTTCCAGTCTGCAGTCGAATTCCTAATTGGTTATCTACGATACATTATTGTAATTTACAATTGCTTACATACACTGAATTTGCTGTTAATGATGTCTTAGTCTTTATAGATTAAGTTATTTCAGAGAGAAAGACAAATCACAGAAAATGCCACCCTTCAATCACTTTTCAAGGAAGTGACTCGTACTTGGCTGCCACTAATTCTACTGATTTGGAAGTGCACCGCGCAGACAGCCAAATTCTTAAAAACCAGGCCTGTCTCGTGGTTCATTCAGCACCCTGATTGGCCAAGCAAGGAGCTTACGAGCTCAAAAATGTGAAGGATCAAATCCTGAACTAAATAAAATAATAAACAATGAACATTAATTAATCGGATCAATTATTGTTGCAAGTAAGAGAAGAAAAGTTGATGCTCCGTTCTATAAAGGAAAAGGAAAGCAAAAAAACACAAGCTTTTCCCTCCTTTAGATTTCTTCCTTGACTTGCCCTCAAATGTGCTAAACAACTTTAGATTTAAATCTTAAGCTCAATTCAAACGTCGCATGAGAGTACAGAATATTTAAGAGAGAGAGAGACTTGACCGGTGGGAGCAGTAAATGGAATTTTGCTGCTAAAAGAAATAAATTTAAGATTCCATTTTCAATCCCACCCTTGTGTGGCCTAAAATGGAGCACCGTCTTGATAAACAGTGAGCTAGCAATATCCAGGCACCTTCATCCTTGCCAACCTCCTTCCCGGCCCTGATCCTAGCTAAGCTCACTTATTTCTCTTGTCCATTCTGTTCTCTGTCTATACATATGCACCATGTTTACATGTGTACGAATGTGTGCGTGCAGTAGTACAGTAATTATAACAAAAAAGAAAGAAGACGCAAGGAAGTGAGGAGTTTGTGCTAGAGATGATGAGGGTTGGTCAAACAAAAGAATGAGAAGCAGATCATCATGCTAGACAAGAAAGTAAAGAAAAGATTTTTGCAGGTACCTTTTTTTTATGAATGTTGGTTCTAGTCATGCTGTGATTTCTTCAATCTTTGATATTTAATTTGGGGGCACTTTCTTCTGTGTTTTTGAAAAAGGTAAAAACGTTGTCTTTTAAGACCTCCAGTCAAATCCTTCTGAATCATGGCCAGATTCCGGTAGAAACTGTAGGGATTTAAGGAAAAGTGCTCAAGATTTAAGAAAATAGGACCGTATATGACAACGCCTAGCCATCTTGCAGCGATACTGAAAATCTTGCCCAATTTTCCTTTTTTCCAGCAGTAGCCAAAACCCAAAAGTCCATTGCTAATTTTCTCCTGTTGTATTATGTGGACAATTTAATTGCCTTGTATATGGTGTCTCTAATCAAGGTTTTCTTGATAAATATCCTGTCATAAATTAGATGTCACCATCAGTCTTTGATTGATTGAAATTTGTGAACTAATAGAGTTAAATCATGTTAACTGATCATGATCAGGTAGTTTCCATCACTTAAAGGAATTTCACTCCCAAGTAATTTTGGGCCAGTGGATTTATTTTATCATGTTCTTATCACTACTCGCTCATTTTCCTGCATACAAGATCTTTGTAAAAGTTCTGCCTTTCTTTATCTTGTTACAGTCATAAACGAAAGACGGCTATGCTTAGTCACATAAATGATCTCGCGGGAAAAAAATTATGTCATGGAGAGAGCTGAAGAGATCCAAGCCTATCTCGGAAACAAATTCCTTACCTGTGTCAAGCCCATGCTCCCATCTCATGTTTCTGGGGGATTTTGGCTGGTAGATTCTTATTTCCACGTTCATATTGGATCTTGACAAAATATCAGGACTCTTGACATACCTTCTTTTCTCTTTATGGTTTGATTAAGGGCTTACCAAGAAAGTTTTGTCATCTGCATTTGCCAAATCATGATGCCATAATCATTTTGGTGGATGAAACTGAAAAGGAGTATCAAGTAGTATATATCGCAGAAAGGACTGGGTTAAGTGGAGGGTGGAGAGGGTTTTCAATCGAACACAGATTACTTGAGCAAGATGCTTTGGTTTTCCAGCTGATCGAACCCGACAAACTTAAGGTCACCTTTTTAAACTTGTTCATTTTTATTCCTGGTTTGATAATTATGAAGAAAGTTAACTACCTAAGCATTGGCTTCAATACAACTATTCTGTTAAGCAACATGTGTTAGTCTGCAAAAACTAAAGTAAAAATGTTGGATCATAGCCATTGTAGCCATGGAAGCTCAGCTTTGTTATTGAAATTATTTTTTTTGTCAAATGATGGAGATTTGGTACTCACTACCCCAGCTTCTTCTCTCACATCTACAGATCTACATTGTCAGAGCAAATCGATTATCTGAAACCGATGGTGCTCTTGGCCTTATGCATTTATCCCATGCAAAACGAACAGATTTTGGTAAGCAGCGTGCTTCTCGGTCAGCCAGGATGCTTCCGTTATCATTAAAAAATGCTTGCAAAAATAGATATTTGCTTGTCTTTAGGCTGTCTTCAGTTTTGTCCTCTGAATCATTCAAACAAAGGACAAATAGATGGAAGTTCTGCAGTTGTTTTCTCTAATCTTATCTACCAACGTTGTTTCCCTCGAACTTTTCAAATGATCATGCAGGACAAAACGTCCCTGAAGCCTTTTCCGATGGCAGTTCACCGATAGATTAACGAGGAATCCCTGATGTTAACAGATACTAATCTCTGTCCCTCAGTAAATCAATCTGTGTATGACAGTAGCTCAGATTTTTTAGAAGATAAATACAGTTTCTTTCCAGTTAGCTCAGGAGTAGCCGAGTAGGACCATAAATGCTGTTTGCTAGTAATTAATAATCCATCTTTACGTACCAGCACCATTGACTATTTACGCAGTAAATTTGGCAATATCAACAAGACGATCACGAGAGAGAGAAAGGCACATGAAAGGCCTTCCTCCACATATGCAATGAATCACTGTGAAGATAACTTGCAAACAATTTCAAATTGTATTACAGGGGAAGCGTCAAGATTGTGAACTTCCCGGTTTCCATCCACTCATGACCTTTCCGGCTACATCCACTTGTGACCACTGACCCCTGTGCTTAATTTTTTCATGGTGAAAATTGTGTTAGTCACAGCTAATGAACTGAGATTACAAGTTAACGTTGGGATCCAGGAAAGAGTTGTTTTATGAAGGGATTACAATTCACAGCACAACCATTGTGAGCAGGCCGACCACTCACGGGCTCATGCTCCGGCCAGAAACCCTAACCCGTGATCCATAATCAAACCCAGATAAGCCACGTCTACATGTTGAAGATATTCAATCCCAATATTTCATTCTACTCATTATTACATTTTTTATTTTATTTTTTCTATCTTTCGAAACCATTGAAGTAAATTTAGCACTGACACAACCTCCAATTAGATTCAACCCTTCATTAACACTGCTTATTTTCAGAACTGAGGCATTTTATCCATCGAATCACCCCAGCAAAATAGTCCGGCATCATTCTTGAGTTGTGTGAAGATTGCATTTTTTTTATTTTATGAACACGCATATTGTTGAGACTCTCTTGTCAAGGAACCAACTCGATCTCTAACAAGATGATTGAAAAAAACAAGGGTTCTATCAATATTTCAAAATATGATAGTTACATGCAACCGAAACACTCCCTTACTATCAAGTGTGTTTTCCTGGGGCTTTGGAAGGCATCGATCAAATATCAGGTTCAAAAGTTGGTCCCTGCCTTGTTCGATATTTTTGAGGTTTTAAAAGTAAGCCAAGAAATTTTGGGGAAAAAAGTAACAGTAATAACAGTCATTAATTTAAAAAAAAAACAGTCCAAGATTCATTAAAGGCTGAACCCAATTTATTTTTTTTAAAAGAAAGAGGTAAGGTAAATTCTAACAGCCAAATACCTTTCCAAAAAACATGATTTTTTTTCTCCGATAATCTCTCTAGCCTGTAGCACTGCATCTGCCCTTGAAAAAAGCAGACAAAAAGAAAAGAAAAGAAAAAACACATACACCAACCTTTAGTTCATGTGTCTCGGTGTCAGCAACATTATCAAAGGACAGGAATCTGAAAGAGAAACCTGCAAAAACAGCAAAAACCTTGGAAGCTAGAAGAAACAAACCCTTCTTTCTGCTGCCTAACATGGATGCCAAGGAAGACCAAAACACTTCCCCTAAGCCTCGGCTTCCAATCTCCGACCCAGTTCCCCTTAATACTTATCCCAGGGTTTGTTCCTTCTCTCTTCTCTTCTTTTCCTGTGTTTCTAGCATGCCTGCTTATGTTTCTTGATCTTTGCAAATCTGTTTTGTTCTCTTTTAGATTAGGAGAAGGAAGCCAAATATGTCCAAGCTAAAACTGACCCAGATCCATGAGAAGTCTCCAGAACCTGAGTACAAGACTGGTCATGAACTCGTGAGAATCTTTTCTTCTCTTGATATTCTTTAAAAATTGCAATCTTTTATTTAATTTCAGAGTAAAGTTGGCTATCATCCCTGTCTTGATGGTGTTTTATAGTTAAATGGGTTCTATTTTGTGCTGAGAGGGACTTTGTTATGGTTCTTTTCTTCTACTTCGTTTGCTATGTATCCTGTGCTTGTTCCAGCTGTTTGTTGTTTCTTCGAGGTTCTAGGGCTTTTTAAAGCAATTTGTGGTTTGAAATGTCAGATTAGGTGAACACTGCCAGTAAAGTTTTTGGGGAAATGACGATAGCCTCAGGGAGCATCGAGGTCACCAGTATACTGTAGTTGCTGTCCTCTGTGAACTGGAAATATTAACCCTGTTTTCAACCTTTTCACTTTGATAGCAATTAAGCATTGCTAAAGCAATGTTAAGCAAAATTATGACCTAAAATATGCTGCTATCATCTTTTCCTGTCTGGGGCACTTGTGCACTCCTTTTTGGAACATCTTACGTTGTCCCTTAGGTACCCTTTTGTGTGTGTGTCTTTTCTTTCAGTCCAAGTCTCCATTGGCAACATTTCTTCATTTTTCTTTTTCATGATAGCTATTGTCAAGGTAGTCTAGTTAGTCCCTTTCCAGCCTGAACGCAAGATGTTGAACCTGTTCCAATAACAAGTTTGTTGAATTAAAACCAATACAGTGAATGCAGCAGAATGGCTTGTGGCATACATCAAATTAAGCCCTATAACTAGACTAAACACATACACCAATTTCTAATAAAAATGACAAAATGTATTTGAGCTTCGAAGTTTACATGGGAAGCATAATTACTGGCAAATCTTGTTCTATACTTTGTCTCTTTGTAACCCTTTCTTGGGTGGATAATCTCTTTCAATTCCAAGTCTCGCTCTGCCAACATTTTGTCATTTTTGTTTCTGATGATTTTTGATTCTCAAGAGAAGTCCCTCTTCTAATCCAAATTCATGACACTAAACCTATCCTGACAGCAAATTTGTTAAACTAAGGTAAATAAAGCAAATGCAGCACAATGCTTGATAGGTGCATTAGATTAAGCCATTTACGTTAGAAGTTTTGAAGTTTTAAGGTAGGCATAAATACTGGGTTCAAATTTGTTCCATATCTTGTCCCTTTCATCCTTCTATTTCTTTTTCCAAAGATATTTAGATATGTCAGGGTATTGGGTGCCAATCATAAAGAGAAATTTTTTTTTTTTCAAAGATAGTAGCTGCATGCTCAACAACTAATGGAGAATGGATTCTTATTTGCTTGAAATGTGTATTCAGCTCTGAGTTGTTTGTACTTGTTACAGACTGACAGATTTCAATTACAAGCCTGATTTGATGCTTAATAGAAAATCAGTCATAGTGTCCTTTTAAACACCCAGGTTCTCTAGTAATTGTTCATCTTTTATTGTTTGATGAATTAATTGAAGAAAAACTTTGTGAAAATTCTCAAGCAGGTGTTGTATGATAAATCAGAGGAATCAAGGGAGCCCAGAAGGTTAGAGATTCTACCTGTCTTGTACTTAGATTGAAGCATAAAACTTTTGAGTTTATTGTATTCTCATCCTGGTTACTTTATATATGTATGTAAAGCCGTAAGCGAAAGAAAGACGCGTTCAGTGTATTCTATGATAGTACCGAAACTAAGTCTCCTGCTATGGAACTGGCAGAAGAGATTCGGGCAAATTTAGAAGCAGCATATCCTAGCTTTGCAAAAACTTTGGTCCGTTCAAATGTGACTGTGGGGTTTTGGATGGTAACAAGAAACTCTGTTCTAAACTTAAGAATCAGATGCTATATCTATGGGTTAGACTGTTTTATATGTTCTTTCTCTCATGACAGCATCTTCCCATGCGGTTCTGCAAAATGCATTTGCCAAAGAATGACACGACAGTTTTTCTGGAAAATGAAAGTGGGGAAGAATACATACTAAATTACATTGCAGAAAGGACAGCACTGAGTGGCGGATGGAAAGCATTCTGTGCTGCAAACAATTTACATGAGGGTGATGTTCTTGTTTTCCATTTATTGAAACCTTCAAGGTTTAAGGTACATTTGTTTTTGTTATCAAATGTTCCTCTTTTTTTAGTCACTAATTGTTTTAGATGTCCTTTCAGAAATGAATATTTAGGAAAAAGCATTCGGCAATAGGGAAAATTTTGGACTCCTTAGCAAAGCAAACTTTGCTTGTCAGAAAATGAAATTCTTAGTATAGAGAACTGGAGAAGAACATTCTATCTCTGAGCCAAGTTTTCAAGAATGATCACATGAAGAAGAAAATAACCAAAGTTGAAGGCTAGAGCAGTTAAATGAGTAGATTCTTTTTTCTTGTTTAGAGTTAGCTGTGTGATAGTCCTGAAATAACAAGGTACATGTCAGGTTTGCATTTTAATCTCCGAGAGCAGAAAGGAAACACCTTCATTACACACACGCACACAAGCACATACAAGTGGTGATTCACAGAGATATTGCTCATTTGTTGAAAACTGAAATCACAGGTATCGTGGAGGAGCTGTTCTTTTTCTTTAAAAACTGAAGCAAAAGTTGGTCATACTAAGCACACATACATGTAGGAAAAAGAAAAACTAGAAGTATACTGGTTTTCAGTGGGGATAGGTTTTGTTTTCTTCACTCTAAATGTTGAATGGTTGGGCTTATTTTCTGAAGTTGCTTAGCATAAAACTGTTACTCATTGCTATGTATTTTCTACTATAACAATTGCTTCTCATAATGTTTTCGTAGGTGTACATTGTAAAAGGAAATGGTTCCTCCCAAGCAGATGGGGAGTTTGGCATTCCAAGTTCAGATGCTTATGGAAAAGAAATCATCTCTAGTATATAATTCTCTATGAGCTGTTTTGCTATTTATAAATGATCACTTAAAACTTGATCTAATACATTCATAATTTCCTCTTTCCTAACATTGAAGAACCAGATGAAAAAGATGTACAAGGCGGTAAAAAGGCCAAGCATTTGGAGCTTCTTCCAGCTGGCCATCTGGAAGAGAATAATCAAGAGAATGGCCTGATTGTAGTGGACAACAATAAAGGGTACGCTGCCAGTCAATCTGAGAATGAAAGTGAAGATCGTGCCTCCGAAACTTTGGGAGTCATCAAACTTTCTGGATCCACTGTTGATTTTGACAATTTTGAAGGCATTGAAAATTTCAGCGTTCTCTTAAACGGTTTTGCTATAGACTCTGAGCTCTCAGAACATCACAGGATTAAGTACTATGAGCTATGTCGCTCACAAAACTCATTTCTGCACAGCAATCTTCTCAACAGTATTAATCATAAATTGGCAGCTGAAATAATAATTGGGACTGTGGACATTTCAGAGGAGATTAGATCTTCAAGGCTTTCCAGCTCCCATGCTGATTATGGAGTTTGGGACAAGACTTTGAAAGGCTTTGAGATGTTTGGCATGAATGTTGGATTTTTACGTGAGAGGTTAAGCCGGCTGATGAGCCTTGCTCTGGAATCAGAAGAGGCAATGGAATCAGAATGCAGAGAAGTTAAACTTGAGCAAGCTCGTATAGATTCAGAGATGAAAAGTCTCGAATTGAGGCTTTTGAAATTAAAGGAGACGAGGGAGAGACTTGATGATGAGATAGAGGCCCTAAAGGAGAATGCTGAGAAGCATGAGCTTATGTTTCAGGAAGCTGTCAGTGCCCCATGGTAAAGAGAATTGCAATAATGGGAAACATTTATCATGCTAACAGGATGGTCTTAACAACATTGATGCTGAATTGTCAACAAAAACAGTGTACGAGTACTGTAATTCCATGTTTTAAATTAGCTGTAACCATGTTAGTGATTTGCAAAGGGAGATGTTGTAGCCAGCACTGTAATCAAATATAAAATTATTAAACATTCTCAGAAGTTGTCGTTATTCTCTTACATACATGTAGGATCTGCTATATAAAAATTGTTTCTCAGAATACTGTTTTGCGAGAGAGACAGAGAGCCAACTGCAAGAGTAATGAATTTGCTCGTTCGAAAGATGAAAATCATAGCTTCATCAAAGATCCATACCAATGATACCATATATGTGTGAAAACTAAACTTATGTAAAGGGATATCTACTCAACCCATGTCATACTTTACAGCAAGTCTTTTGAAGGTTTTGTTGCATGTACATTATTCCCTCGTTGGAACTTGGTCATTAGACCCCTAATTAGAAGTCTATTTTGTATCATTTTGAAGATTTATCCTTGTAATTAAGACTCCTAGGCAATGAAAATCATGAAAATCACAGATGCTTTACGAGGAAGAGAAGATGTTTTTACTTCCCTTAACCCTCTATTATAACTAAAATTTATTATATTTCGTTTTCCATCTTTGATTTTTTTTAGTGTTCTTTAACAACTAAAGATATTTCCAAACTAATTTTCTAACACCAAGACAATTTTTTTCTTGATCAAGAAGTCGCTCTGTTTCTCTTAGATTTATGATCATCAATATCCACCCCACTCTCAAATTACAGGATTAAATTCAAGGAAGGTCTGCAAGAATATAAATATAGCAAAAAATTAATAATTAAGCACAACTTTAGGATTGTTTATTATATAAATCTATTCGTACGATCCAGTTGTAAATGTTCAAACACTTAAAGGCACGCAATTAGCCATTCCGCTGTGCATTTCCCTTTTCAGAAAACCCCCCAAATTAACCTTATATTCTTCACATTTGTCAATTCAGCCTAATTTAATTGAATCGTAAACTATATGGTCCGATGGATGGATTTATGTAACACCCTCAATTAAATTTATGTTATATTCATTGAAATAAATAAATAAATTGATATATATATATATATT
>Ga0307511_10008827_pt1 | contig 10063 bp, 9 predicted proteins | sample 13_EM_MG_FD_200266 | JGI IMG/M metagenome (GOLD analysis project Ga0307511, IMG submission 200266) | Populus trichocarpa ectomycorrhiza microbial communities from riparian zone in the Pacific Northwest, United States - 13_EM | ecosystem: Host-associated > Plants > Roots > Unclassified | place... | reverse complement strand
AAGGCAGATTCTTTTGATCAACAACAAATACAACTTCACCCATACTTACTATTTTGTAGCCTTTTAGCTTGTAAGCTCTCTTGGTAGTACACAACTCCTTCAAGAATTTGGCATACTTGGGAATTTGCTTGATAACATCAATCAAAGGCATGTTGAGTTCCACTTTTTTAAAAACCTCTAAAATCTCTTTTTCTTTGTCCTCTTTTTTCTACCTAGAAGAACTCAATGGAAAATGGAGAATTTTCTTAAAACTGGAATTCATTGAGTTAGGACTTACCTTTGGAGTATTGGTCTTTGTTTCAGTTTGTGGAGGAATGGGGTGTTTCTTCTCTATCTCCTCTTCTTCCTCCATCTCAATTTCTTTCGACCTTTGCTCTTCAAGTTCTTTCCCACTTCGCAGCGTAATCACACTATCATTCTCTTTTGGATTCAATGCTTGGGAGGGCAATTTTCCATTCATTTGTGCTTCCAATTTGCCTACACTTGAAGCTAGTTGCCCCATTTGCTTCTCTAGGTTGTGAATACTTGACCTTATTTCTGGTTGAAAAGACATGATATTTTGTTGCAAGGTCACTATGTTAGAAGCTAAGGTTTTCATCATCTCACGAAGATCATCACTTGATGACCCCATAACACTAGAGTTTGTAAATGAAGGAGGGGGCTGTCTCGCTTGATAATTTTGTTGAGGTTGAAATCCATGAGGGTGGAACTGTCGGCCTTGATTGTCTTGTTGAGGCGAGTTCTCATCTAGGATTGTATGTGTTAGAAAAGGGATCATACCCCATTGAATGCTCTATCAACTGCATTAGCTTGTTCAATGTAATCTTCTTGCATTGATGGACACATATCTGAAGCATGTCCTTGTAACAAACATATGCTACAAACTTTTACCTGTTGTACATTTCCACAAGCCAAAGAACGCATAAGAGAAGTAAGTTCATTAACTTTATTTTTAAGGTTAGCAATACTTACCTCATTTACTCGTTCTTGGGAAGTCTCCACACGTGCCACATTGTTTCGATTTGGCTTTCATATTTGAGATCAATTGATGTGCAGCCTCGGGTGTTTTATCTACCAATGCCCCTCCACTTGCCGCATCAATGATAGTGCGGTCAGTAGGCATCAGTCATTCATGAAGTATTGAATGAGCAGCTGATCGGGTATCTGATGATGAGGGTATTGAATGCACTTGCTCAAATCTTTCCCAATACTCGGAGAGTGTCTCCCAATGAGATTGCCGAATCCCACATATTTATTTTCTTATGTTGGCAACTCGAGAGCCTGAGAAATACTTTTCAAGGAAAATCGTCTTCATGCCATTCCAAGTCCCAATGGAACCTGGGAGAATAGAGAAAAGCCATGCCTTTGCTGCCCCTTTTAATGAGAAAGGGAAAGCTTTCAACTTAACCTGTTCTTCATCAACTCCGTGCGGTTTCATGCCAACGCAAACTGTGTGGAACTCCTTGAGATGAGTATGAGGATCTTCTCCGGCAAGTCCATTAAAAATTAGCAATAAGTGTATAAAACCAGACTTGAGATCGAAGTTAACATTATTGTCGATGGTTGATTCTCCACGTTAGGAGCAGTGAGCTCCTTGAGTGTCTGTTGTCGTGCAACAACCATGGTGTTGACGCGAGATTCTTTTCGTAACCTATGTAAAGTGTTCTCTATTTTGAGATCTATATTCACTTGTCTTTGGTTAGTAGAACAGATTATAGGCGCATAAATAGTCAAGAAAACTCAAAAGAAAACAACCACACAAGAGATTTAAAGTAGTGCATATTGAATGAAAATCCCATGCTCTACACAAAAACTACCTCGATGAGGTGGGGCTAGTGGCCAAAAGCAACTAGTCTTATTTAGAACGTCGTTTTCCTTTAGGAAACAAAAGGTTGAGGCCTAATTCCACAAAAAAAATCTGTTTTGAACAGTACCTGCACCGTAACTGCACTTGCAACACTGTTTTTCTTTTTTCTTTTTTCTTTTTTTTCAACAAGAAAGGTGTAGTTCGGATTTTTATGCTATACGATATGCAATTGGGGGGGAATTGAGGTTATCTAGACTATAGCAAAATTAAACAATCAAGTTAAATTAAATAAATCAGAAAACTATAAAGAGAACAAAGCTTGGTTTCAAATAGACATCCACCTATGGAAATCAGAACCGATCATTGAAATGATACATCAATTTATATTCTGAACATTTATCTTTTTTTAACATTGGTTAGTTAACAGATCCGCCGTATAACCAACCCTAACCATCAAACAACCACAATGTCCGTACTAGTAATTTAATTTAATGGCAGCCTTATGAACAAGATAAGTTGATTAATCTAGACAACATAACTGTCTGCAGTCCATGTTTGATTTGATTGAATGTTTTCCTTAAAATTAATAACCTAAATCCGCCACAACTATTAATCTCAGTTGCTTCACAAGTTTTTATACCACAACTCCGGTTTTGATAGCAAACTTAGCAATAGATTGTTTACAATAACAACTTAGAGTCCACTCTAGCAATTAAAATAAACAATCATAAAAAATAAGCATAGGAAAACAAGCATGTTCATCATATAAGCTATAAAGAAAACATAAAATAAATCTCACAGTTCTTGAAATCCGAAGGTTTCTGTGTCCTTACAACTAAGAAAAAGAGCTTAGCCTTGCATGTCTATTGAACAACTATTCAAAAAGAAAGAAGTGTGCATGATTTTGGGTTTTTGGAGGAGAAGGTGCTTTTTTCTATCTTTTATGGTCGCCCCCATTTTCTTCCTTTGTCTCTTTGTTTTTATTTGATAGGAAAACCCTAATCCTTTTTCTACAAAATAGTCATTTTCTAAGTAGACAATTTACATTTAAGTATTTCAATAACTATTTTTCTAAAAAAGGAGAAATAGGCTTTTATAAAATCTTCAAGCTTTGACTTTTGACTTAGAGGAGCTAAGTTGCCGAAATAAAGACTTGGATGTCAGTTTGGATGCTTTGGAAACTACTTTGGACTTGTTTCTTCACAAAACCTATTTGCTGGAAGAATTTATGTGTCATCTTAGAAAAATCATATATCTCTCTCTTATGAGCTCGTTTTCTACTTAAATGTTGTAGGCTGATAGATCTTCGAGTCAGGAATCCAACAAAATTGAGTTTGCATCAAATGGACTTCTCTAGCTCAAGATATTCAAGTCAAAATAGCTGAAGGTCAACACTAGCAGAATGCAAGATTTGTCTTTGAATGATGCGATTTCCATGCTCTCTTTTTATTTTTCTTGCCATATATGTATAGAACGGTATGGATGTTAGCTTTCTAATGCCACTGAAATCACTTCATTTCGACCTCTAGAGCTCAAGCTCTAAACAAAACATCGATCGGAGGTCAAATCTGCCTATTATCTCCAATTTACTTCCTTTTGAATCTTACATCGAAAAGTGCCTTCAAAACATAAAAACAAATAATATCAAGACATTTTATATATAAAACGTAGGCAAAATACTAGGTAAATGTGGGTAAAACTATCGAATAATATGGTTGTATCAGGAAGTGTAAACAGGAGCGGTGGTGAGTCTCTTTTTTAGATCCTAAAAACTTTATTCACTCTTTTAACCATACCCACTTTTTATCTTTTCTAGTCAATTGTGTTAAGGGAGTCACTATAAAAGAAAACCCCTCAATAAACCTTTTATAACACCCTGTAAGCTACGTATTTCAGTTATTGTAGTTGGCCTTTCCTACCTTAGGACTGCTTCAACCTTCTAGGGGTCTACAAAGACACCCTCTGCAGAAATGACGTGTCCTAGGAATGTTACCCTTTCCAACCAAAACTCACATTTATTCAACTTAGCATATAGCTAGTGGCTTCTCAGAGTTTGCAACACCTGTCTTAACTTTCATTAATGTTCTTCAAAGGAGTTTGATTAGACCAATATGTCGTCTATAAAAACTACCACTAATTTGTCAAGGTTTGGTTGGAAAACCCGGTTCATTAGGTCCATAAAGAGTGTTGGGGCATTTGTCAACCCAAATGGTAACACCAAAAATTTATAATGTACGTATCGAGATCTAAATGTAGTTTTCGGTACTATTCTTTAATCTTCATCTAGTAATACCTGGACCTCAAATCTATCTTCGAGAATACCCTAGTCCCCTTTAATTGATCGAACAAGTCATCTATCCGTGGTAACGGATACTTATTTTTCATTATTATCATATTCAGCTGGCGGGTAGGCTATACAATGTTTGTGAGTACCATCCTTCTTTTTCAAAAATAGAATTGGTGCTCCCCACGGTGAACTACTTGGTCGTATAAATCTTTTGTCCAATAATTCTTACGGCTGAGTTTTTAATTCAATCAATTCTGCCTGACCCATCCTGCGGAAAGTATTAATGGATACTTCGACCTCCCGATCTAGGGGAAGTCCGGGTAGTTCCTCGAGGAACACGTCAGGAAATTCTTTTACAACTAGGATATCACTTAGCTTTGGTTCACCTTTGTTAGCATTTAAAACATACACAAGGTATCCCACACATCCTTTCTTTAGCAACTTCCTGGCAGTTACAATCAAAACTAGGTTGGTTGGGATAGACATCTTTTCTCCTCTAAAGACCATTTTCCTACCCTCTAGTCCTTGAAAGGTAATGGCCTTGTGCTTACTCAACCAATCCTGCCAAGGATTACATCAAAATCGTTTAATTCTAAGGGTATCAGGTCTACTTCTGTTTCATATTTACCTAGGCTAACTCTCTGATGTGAACCTCTTGGAACACGCAGTCACGCAACCCACACGCAAAGACACCAATTCCTGGAAAGTCAAGTAAATCAGGTTTGATAGGAGTGTGACACAAAGATAACTTGTACCTAGGCACTAACACTATTGGAAACGGAAACCCCACCTAATGAATATTGATTCGCGAACGGGAAGTATAAGGATGATGTCATGAAGTCAATTGTTCTTCGATAAGTTATTTTTCAGTTCTTTAGAGAACCAAGGAAGGAAAAGTATCTCACCAACACACACACACACAAAGTGCAACAAACAAGAAGTTTTATTAATCTGAATTGTCTAACTTACATATTTGGTTATGCCTTTATTTATACTGACTCTAAATTGAAACAAACCCTAATGGACCCCCTTTATGTGGACTTATATGAGGCCCACTTACAATTGATCCAAATAAGTAATAATAACCAAAGACTAAGAGGAAAATAAAAAAAATAAAAAAATCCAAAAATTACTATCCTAGATATGCTAGAATCAGATTCGTCACACTTCAAAAGTCTCAAATAGACTAGGAAATCTGATTTGAAGGTAGAATTATCCTAGATGTTGACAGTATTGCAATGCCTTCCAGAACTCCGATTGACCTGAAATTTTAATCCAAGGTAGGACAACATGTCAGAAGACTCCTTGTAAAACTTTAGTCCGATCCTACGGTCGAATTAAGAATTATGATTGTTTCTGTGAAACTTGATAGTTGTGCATTTTACATCATAATTCGAATCTGATTGTTTTTTCATTGCTCGGATCGTATCACTCTCACTCCTACATCCACAATATATACGTTTCCACCCTATCACCCAATAATGTCCTAATTCTAAACCCCTTTTTTTACCCTTTTTACTTCTTTCCCCAAGTTGACTACAATTTTACTAGCAATAAATGAGTGAGTGGCACCCGGATTAAACAACACATGTATTTTTTAATTATTCATTTGCAGTGTACCTACTACTATATTGGACGCTACTCTAACCTCTTCTTGTGTCATGTGGTCTTACCCTTCCCAAGGTCTAGTCATTTTGTGTCCTTGACCTTCCTCGGTTGGAACTTGCCCCTGACTGTGTGAGGGTTTAATGAGGGTTTGTTCATCCACATGCATCAATTTCTTTTGTTATATATTCTGAAATTATATTCCCTTCACCCCTATTTTTCCAATCTTTCCATCTACTCTTTCTGAAATTATAAGTGGTTTTCCAATCATTCCATCTACTGCTTGAATTTGTGTACTGTTAAGCATGCTAAACTATATAAATTGCAATGGCTAAATGATAGTAGTGAAATGAAAGTGACTAAACAGGTTGTGGTTCCATTTTCGATTGGGAAATATGTTGATGAAGTTCTGTTTGATGTGGTACTAATACAAGCAAGTCACATCTTGTTGGGGAGACCATGACAATATGATAGGAAGACAATTCATGATGGGGTTAAAAATAGGTTTACCATTGTAAAAGATGGTAAAACCATCACTCTTGTACCTGTTACTCCCAAATAGGTGTATGATGATCAAATTAAGCTAAAAAGTGAGCATGAGGCGATAGGGGAGAGAAGACCATCAGATTCGGCCAGAACCCAAAACACCACTACAACCCATTCAGCCACCCATCCAAATACAAACAAATATTCGGCCAACACTCCAAACAAATCAGACCATTTGACCACTACTAAAAAACACCCAAATCTAGCCGAGAGTGGATGTAAGACAAGAGGAGTGAAGAAAGTCAGGAAGGGTGATGAGAAATGTGTGGAAAAACTAAAGAAACAACCCAATTTTTATGCTAGAGAGGGTGAGGTCAGATCTGTATTTTTCACTAACAAGCCAATGATTTTACTTGTGTACAAACATGCTTCATTTAATACTAATGATCATATTGTGCCTAATATTGCTATTTCTTTGTAGCAGGAGTTTGATGATGTGTTCCCCGACAATACTCCTAGCGGATTACCACCATTGAGGGGGATAGAGCATTAGATTGATTTCGTTCCCAGAGCTTCAATTCCTAACCGACCAGCATATAGAAGCAATCTCGAGGAGACGAAGGAGCTTCAAAGGCAAGTTAATGAGTTGATGAAAAAGGGGTACATTTGTGAGAGTATGAGCCAGTGTGTTGTACTCGTGCTTCTTATGCCTAAGAAAGATGGAACATGGAGGATGGTGTTGATTGCCAAGTCATCAACAACATAATGGTAAAGTATAGACATCTCATTCCTAGGCTTCATGACATGTTAGATGAGTTACATGGATCTTGTATTTTCTTTAAAATTGACTTGAAAAGTGGGTACCATCAGATTAGGATGAAAGAAGATAATGAGTGGAAAACAACATTTAAGACGAAGCATGATTTGTATGAATGGATAGTAAGGCCGTTTGGACTTACAAATGCACCTAGTATGTTTATGTGTTTAATGAATCATGTGTTGCGTGCATTCATAGGTAAGTTTGTGGTTGTGTATTTTGATGACATTCTGATCTATAGCAAGAATTTAACTGAGCATCTTGATCTTTTGCGTAATGTACTTAGTGTGTTGCGTAGTGAGAAATTGTATGCTAATCTTAACAATTGTGCCTTTTTCATGGAGAAAATTGTGTTTCTTGGCTATGCTGTAACTCCACAAGGTATCGAGATGCATGAGGAGAAAGTTAAGGCCATCCGGGATTGGCCTGTTCCCAAATCGAAAAGTGAGGAAAGGAGTTTTCATGGGTTAGCTAGATTTTACAGGCGTTTTATGAAAGATTTCAGTACAATAGCTGCACCCTTAAATGAAGTTGTTAAAAAGTCAATTGGGTTTAAATGGGGGGAGGAACAAGAATTGGATTTTGTTCTTTTGAAAGAGAAATTATGTTCTACACCTGTTTTGGCCTTTATCTGACTTTACAAAAGCATTTGAAATAGAATGTGATGCATCTGGAATGGGAATAAGTGCTGTTTTGATGTAGGATTGGAGATCTATTATGGATTTCAATGAGAAGTTAAGTGGAGCGACCTTAAACTATCCCATTTATGACAAAGAACTTTATTCATTGGTTCTTGCACTGGAGACATGATATGATTACTTGTGGCCAAAAGAGTTCATAATCCATTTGGATTATGAGTCCTTGAAACATCTGAAAGGACAAGGTAAGTTGAATAGAAAACATGCAAAATGGGTCGAATTCATGGAAACTTTTCCTTATGGGTCATTGAATCAAATATAAGCAAGGCAAAGAGAACATGGTAGCTGATGCACTTTCGCGCAGGTATGTTCTTTTACACACCATGAATACTAGATTTTTAGGCTTTGAATATGTGAAGGAATTGTGTGATAATGATTCTGACTTTGCCGAGATTTATAATACATATAGACATTCGACTTTTGGTAAGTTTTATTTGATGGATGGTTACTTGTTCAAAGAGAATATATTGTGTGTTCCTACTAGTTCTTTGCATGAATTGCTATTTCGTGAAGCACATAAGGATGGTTTAATGAGTCACTTTGGGGTTGCGAAAACCATGAATGTATTGCATGAGCATTTTTATTGGCCAAAGTTGAAAAGAGATGTGCAACGAATTTGTGAACAATGCATTGCTTTTAGAAAGGCAAAATCTAGAGTACAACCACATGGATTGTATACACCATTGCATGTGTCTATTGAACCCTAGGTAGATATCTCTATGGACTTTGTTTTAGGTTTTCCTAGGTCAAAGAAAGGTAGAGACTTTTTTTGTGGTTGATAGGTTTTCTAAAATGGCGCATTTCATTGCATGATATAAAACAAATGATGCATCTCATACCACAGACTTGTTCTTTAAGGAGAGATTGTACGTTTGCATGGATGGCATTCTTAGGAGTATAGTGTCAGATTGTGATGTTAAGTTCCTTAGCTACTTTTGAAAGACTTTATTGGGAAAGTTGGGAACGAAACTCTTATTTTTGATAACATGTCATCCTCAAACAGATGGACAAATTGAGGTAGTGAATAGAACATTATCCCAATTTTTGCATGTTGTAATTCAAAAGAATCTAAAAAGTTAGGAAGAATGTTTGCCTTTTGTTGAGTTTGCTTGTGCATTCGACCACTAGCTTTTCTCATTTTAAAAATTGTTTATGGGTTTAATCCACTAACTCGTATGGACTTAATTCATTTACCTTTTGAAGAAAGGGTTAGTTTAGATGGTGAAAAGAAGGCAAAGATGGTGAGACAACTTTATGAGGGAGCTCGACTGCAAATAGAGAAAAAGAACAGACTGTACGCTTCTAAAGCAAATAAGGTGCGTAAACAGGTTCTTTTCCTACCCGGTGATTGAGTTTGGGTGCACATGCGTAAATAACGATTTTCTAACCAAAGGAAATCAAAATTAAAGCCTCATGATGATGGTCCATTTCAGTTTTAGAGAGAATAAATGACAACGCATATAAAATTGATCTTCCAAGTGAGTATGGTGTTAGTGCTACCTTTAATGTTGCTGATTTTGTGTTGTTCGACACAATTTTGATTCGAGGTCGAATCCTATCGAGAAGAGAGGGGATGATGTGGACCAGCCCAGAAACACGAGCAAGAACCCATTACATGTTTCAAATGGTCTAATGACTCGGTCCAAGACAAAGGCATTGAATGCATTGGTTTTGAAGGTTTCGATCAAGTCAGAATTGAAGGGTCCATTGGAGTATCAAGATAAGGCCCTGGTATATCTTATCTGTACTCACATTCTCTAAATCAAACATCCATACAAAATTCCAAATTCAATCGTATTTATCATGCAACCAACATAATTGATTCACGTGAAAACTCAACTTGTAATCTTCCCTTCTTACTACTACAAACAAGGTAGCAAACTAGAGAAATATCTATATATATATTTTTCTTTTTTTCTTTTTTTTCTTTTTTTTAAAGATATTATTTATTCTTTTTCTTTAAGTGGTCACTTCCCTTTTGATGCGAATACAAACATTTGTGATGAATGCACCCGGTTACTCACAAAGTTACAAACTTAAAGTGCTTTGCATACTCATATTTCAAGCTGCCGTTTGACGTAAAGATAAACATTTGTGATGAATACCCCTAGATACTGAGCAACTCAAAACATTGGAGTAGATAGAACTTTGTACACATTTGTGTAATAATGATTACTCTATTTACTTAAACCTTGTTTAGGACTAGATCAAAAGGGATAATCGCAAGTAAAGCATCACACTCATCTTTCATGCATAGTCACACAACTCACACAACTTTTACATCTTTCATGCATAGTCACACAACTCACAACTTTTACAAGGAAAGATGTACTTCAATAATCTTAAAAAAAAAAGTATGCTAT
>Ga0307511_10008826_pt1 | contig 10063 bp, 11 predicted proteins | sample 13_EM_MG_FD_200266 | JGI IMG/M metagenome (GOLD analysis project Ga0307511, IMG submission 200266) | Populus trichocarpa ectomycorrhiza microbial communities from riparian zone in the Pacific Northwest, United States - 13_EM | ecosystem: Host-associated > Plants > Roots > Unclassified | place... | reverse complement strand
CCCCCCCGGTATTACGGCAGTTACTTCAGGTCCATCATGAACCACACAGGCCCCAAGCGTGTCGGTTGTCAAGGTTTAAGGAAGGATTGAGCGTCACATACTTAAAGAAGAAACCTCCTGGGTGAGAGCCGGCACCCTCCCAAGCTGCCTTAAACCCCCTCGGCTGACGTGTACACATGGTAATTCGACTGTAATCGCATGGACATCTTCAACCAGAACAAAGATTTGGAGAGATAATACAGTAGGGGTGTTACCCTCAGAAAGCCACCTCTGTATCAACATACAGTCAAACCTACCTTATTACTACATAGGGCCGGGACTGCACTGCTACACATAAATGGAGGGGTTGCTGATACAGAGGTAGCCTTCTGATGATAATACCTCTATTGGGAATTGGCGTCTGGTGCAATAAGAGAGGGCTATGTGGATGTGGAGGAGGATGTAATTATTGAGATCTCTTCACCTGTGTGGAATATTGCCCTATGCAATAAGGCAGGCCCGACTGTATCTACTTTAGGCACTAAGAATTGCTTCCTGCTGCGTGTCGATTCACGACGTACTCGATTAGGGGACGGCTTGTTATTGTACCGAAGAATGGTGTCCCCAATCCCTGCGACCCTACGGCACATCTCCATCCCCAGCGCTAGAATCACACAGATTATGGTCGGCTTGTCGTGCCCTTTCTTATGTATCAATCCTAATATTTACTCACTCAATAGGGCGGCTGGTGCTAGAAGAGGGAGAGGTGGTGGGTTGTGGGTGGAGAGGACTATACCTCTAGAGAAGTTTGAAGTAGAAATCACGGTGCTAAATCACAATTTACACAGGCATTACCCTGAAAAGTGTGCCATTTATTTCCCAGATTAAATCCTGACCAAAGATGTGCCAAGTTTCATTCCTCCCATTTTGAATCAAGTCATATCTCCCGTCTACTATAACCAACACCCAAACGAATGTTTGACAGAGCCCAAAGCCCATCCTATATCTATTCAGTCATCGGCTCCTCCGCCACAAAGTGGAGATAAGCACCCAACATCTTCGTTCCCTCGATGCTAAAACACAAAAGGGAAATTAATTAGCCACAGTCTCAACAATAAAACTAAGGGTGGGCACTTACTAGTTCTTCTTATCCAACTTCTCATTGATGCTATGCGCAGCATCAGTAGAGCTCCCCATTGGCAACAACAACACATTCTTGCCAGTCTGCTGCTCAAAGGTCAAAGTAACTGGAATACTTCCACCTTCCCTAGTCATATCTGGCTTGACGCCCCAGACCTGCTCGACCGCCTTCGCCGCCGCAGTAAAGTTCCAGTGCTTTGGGCTAGAAATCCACCACTTCCCAGTATGATCCGGATAGAACCCGAACGTGTTGTTGCTGTTAAGCTTAGAAAACTCCCACTCAACATGCTGCTTCACCAACCCCTCAACCTTTTCAGGATCCATATTTGGGACGGTCCTAATGGAGAACTTTCCAATAACTTTCGCAGGAATGACAGTCTTAGCGCCTTCAGCATAGAACGCGCCTTCAACCCCGTGGAGGGAGAGGGAGGGGTTGCGCCACCGTGCCATGAGGGTGCTTTTAGTGTCCTCAAAGATTGCTGTCTTGCTTCCAATTCCGTCATATAAATCTTGCATGGTGAAGGCGATGTCGGCGTAGAGGGCTTCCTCCTCGGGGGTAACTGGGGCAACTTGGTCGTAGATTCCAGGGATGAGGATCCTGCCCTTGTTGTTTACGAGGGTAGACATGACACTGATGAGGTCAGTCATGGGCTCGGTGACTGTGCCTCCATAGACACCAGAGTGGAGGTCCTGGCGTGGACCGGAGACTTCGATTCCGAAGTAAGAGACTCCACGGAGCCCGTAGGTAAGGCAGGGCTTCTCGCCTCCCAACCAGCTATAAGTGGTTAGCTCAAAGGTCTGGGGATTCGGGAGTGAGGGGTCTTACTAGTTATCAGAGATACAGACTGCATCTGCGTCCTTGAAGAACTTCTTGGCCTCCTGTTTGATAAGGTCATCCAATCCCTCGGACCCAGACTCCTCCATTCCCTCGAAGCACATCAACAAGTTGACTGGGAACTCAATTCCAGCCCTAAAACTCGTCAGCTCGGGGCTATATTCTCTTCAATATCCCGGGGAGGAATGTACTTCTTGTGCGCCTCAATGGCATTGACCCACCCCAGCACTGGTCCCTTATCATCAGTGCTCCCTCGCCCGAACATCCTATCCTTCTCATCAACGTGCAATGTGAATGGATCAGTGGCCCATCCGTCCTCCTTCAATGCCGGCTGGACGTCATAATGTCCATAAACCAAAATAGAACGCTTCTTGGGATCATCACCATATCGGCCCAAAAGGACAGGTGGGAGATCAAGCCCTGGGTGCTGTTCTCCGAGGTAACGTCTCTCAACGTGGGCTCCGAGGGTGGTGAGCTCGTTCTCCAAGAAATCGGCCATCTAATTTGCAGTCAATACCTGACCAGTTGGCATGGGTGGGTTTATGAACCACTCACCTTCACGACTTGCGGACGGTGTGCGGCATCGGCGGATACGGATGGGATTGCAACGGCTCTGCGAAGGCCTGTGAAGACTTGTTAGAGTGTGTTATGGATTTCGGCCTCTAGAAAGGAATCCTTACGGTCGATGAACGAGTCCGCCATCGAGTCCACCCTATTTCAAGAATTTGTTGTCAGTTGAAGCCTGAGACGGTGCCTCGTAGACTGCACACGTACTGCTTGAAGTATGGCTCAAGTACCGGTGCCATCTTTGCTTTGTCGTTCTCAGTCGTTAAAAACTTCCTTCTCTGCAGCACAGTATCGCTGACCGTCGTATCTGAGTAAGACCTCTGTAAACGTCGACGATATATAAGAGGATTGGGGTTAAGCTTGCAAGATGAAAGTATCCAAGAAGTGCTGAGCGTTCTGACAAGTGGCTTCGACGCTCTTGATATAAGAAAAGGTTTAAGAAGAAAGTTCATGAGGGCACGACGAAGCACGGAACGCTCATCTTTACTCTTCAGCCTTACCCCCGCTTTTTCGAATATTCCGATATACCTCAGCAGACTAAGCGTGTCTAAGCGTGAGCTGTGAACGGCACATTCAACGGCTCCGTTCCGTTCCCCTGTCATCAAACCGCACTTTAGCGTCTAGGTCCATTAGCTGCACCAGTAAGCAATTTGTTTCCTAGTGTTAACGTCCCTATTCATAAAAACGTTCAGCTTTCCCCAACGCTGTCCAGCATGGAGATACTGCCTAACCCCACACACATTTATTGTGTACGTCAAGGTGGGGTATGGAATGAGGGATGAAGTGCCAAGGATTAAACGGATCTAACCAACAAGGGCAGCTAGGACAGCTGGAAACGGTAGTCTGGTTGTGTAAACAACTCTGAACTGCGAGTTAGATGTCTAGTTTAATTTACTCAAATGTCTACTTGCAACGGAAGATAGACATAGTACCAAATAGAATAATAAGGGAGAAATACATCCCGAATCCATACTATAGCTCTGAACCTGTATGCCATCTCCCCCCCCCACGGTATATCCAACAATAATGATATGCCTCCCGCTTCCCATGTTCCTTACCAATTCCAATAGCCGCAGTCGTCCATTGCGCAAGAGGGAAAATGAAAAAAGAGATAACCGCAAATAAAAAGTGACAAGAGAAAACCCAATAAATGAGAATATGGAAACCAAGGATAATACTCGACGTTTATCTGCTGCGCTGATTGCTGAAAATGCCAAAGATTACCTTCATGCCCTGTCTAGGTACATGATGCTTGGACGGTATGACTAGACTGTAGGTGGAAAGTTCCTCGAAACCGATGTAGAATAATCAACATCATGCACCCCATGAAAATGCTTCAAACAAACACAAATTGGAAGGAAGACAAGTGATGAATGACTCAGGCCGGCTGTCCTCAGTTTGTAAATGTTGAAGGAGTGGCAATTAGAATTAACACTTATAGTCCAAGAGACTCTACGCTTTGGACAATGCCTTCGACTTCCGTCTCCGTCATCCTCAGGAATGCGTCTGGGGGAATACATGCGCCCAAGGCTCTTCTCATATGTGACGAGATGATGTCTAAGCCGATTTGGTAACTGGCGTTGACCCAGCCGAAACTATGGATGACAATTAGTACACAGCCTTCAAATTACTGTCAGATGAATCTCATACCCTTCTGTAGCAACTCCTCTTATATCTCCACCCTGATTACCGTACTCCGCATCCACCTTGTGGGGATCGATAGGCCGTGTCACATCATACTTCTCGACCAAAACCCCATTGTAATCAACGAAAGCTTTCGTCAAGCTATAGAGCCATCGATAGCAAAGACGTTGCGCTTCCTCTACATAGCCGTACTTGCGCATTCCTTCCCAAGCCATAATTTGGTGAGGGGCCCAGCCGCTTATAATGAGTTAGCCTAAACTTGATTTCATCTGACGGCCTCATGTCAAGAATACTCACAAGGGATAATCCCATTGACGATTGGGCCGGTCTATTCCAACCACACCCCTGCTCTGCTCTGTTCCACTAACAATACCACCATAGCACTCAAACTTAGGTAACGCGACAGATATCAATGAAGCTGCTTTCCTTGGGTCGGCTAAGCCGGCCCATAATGGCCAAAAGGTTGTGGCTGTCTCATAGGTGCTTTGCTCCATCTTGATGGTATCATAATCGAAATACATTCCTTCCTTTTCGTTCCAGAAGTATTTATCGGTCAGTTGTTTTCTGCGCTTAGCACGTCTGTCCCAAATGGCCGAGCTTTCTACATCCCCTGCTTTCATGCCGGTTCCCCTTGCAAACTCTTCTGGTATTACTAGTTTGTCCTTGAAGTTAATTTTAATCACATTTGAGATATCGGTTTCATACTTGTAGAGTAATGACTGGAGATCGACTGTCGCAAGGTTTGCGCAGCGCCCATCGAGGCGATATGAGGTATCGTGTCCAGACTCTCTTACTGCGCGGTCATGGAGGAAATACTCATCCAACTCTGGTTCGTCGACCAGCGATTCGTTGTAGGCGAATATGAAATCGTCAATGGTCATTTCATTTTTCTCCGCAAATGGCTTCAGTACTGAGTCGAAATGGCTGGGTTCGGTCTCTGGGGGTATACCCAGCCCTTCTGGTCGGTATCTAGATAAACCGGACTTGGGGTCGTAACGTGGTTCAGCCATCCACACCGTATAATACTCCTTAATGGCCGCAAGAATAGCGATACGAAGGAATTCAAGTGAACCCTCTTCGTGTTTGATTTGTTCGTAAACCCGGATTGCCATATCTGTGAGGAATGGTGGTTGCGACCGACTTAGATAGTATGATCGATTCGCATTGAGAATCTTCCCATAGTGCTGAATGCAGAAACAAAAGTTGATAACCATCGATTTCGCAAGGTCAACCTTCTTGTCTCTGACCAAACCCAATGCCATCATGTAGCTGTCCCAGCCTACACAGTTCCCAGAATAAGCACTCGAATTTGCAGTGGAATTGAGCTCAAGAGCCATTATCTCAACTCACCGTACAATTCGTTGAACCTTCCTCCTGGTACAACGTAGGGGCAGCCTCGCAGGCTTTTCTTGCCACTGTGATCGGTATACTCTTCCATTGCCAGTGCTAAGAGACCCGGTTTATCATTTACGCTCTTGGTGAATTCTGCAGTGATCTTCTCGGGCAACACCACAACATCTAAGTTCAGCTCTGGTCGGCGCTCCGCAACCCTCTTATAATACTCATATTGCTCTGGTGCCCCGAGGGGGACGTAGATCCTCGGGCGAGGATCTTTCATACGTTCTGCCTTTGGGTCTCTAGCCACCTCCTCAATCACGGTGTCATCAATGAATCGAGTTAGACCACGCCAGAAGGTATCTCGAATCAGCCGGTTTACTCTGTGTACCGGATTCTCGCTGAGCCGAGACTCATCAAGGAGGATGTATGGTCTACCACTTGCTTCGGCAAGTGTAAGCTCCTGAAGCAAATTGGATAACATGTATGTCCCCCTAACTTCGTGGTTATAAGCCCCATAGGAATTGATAGTTCCGAGTGCAAGAACCTGTTCCTTGGTCAGCTGTAGTTCTGTGGATTGTGACTAGGAGTAAATTTCCAGTCAAGGAGCCCAAAGCTCAATGGCTTACCTTTGGACCACCATCCTCGATAGTGATTTGATAATTCGCATCAGTGTCCTCGGCCGCAAGCAGTGCCGCCTTCGTGCGGGCAACATCAATCAGGAAGCCTTTGGGAAAGCTACCATAGGGATCTAGCTCCGTACAGCGTAATTAGTCATTGCAAGGGAATTGTGTGTCCATGGTATGGGCTTCCTTACCATGACTCCCCCTCCGCCTTGGAGGCTGCTTCAAAAGACGTCTTTGCTGCCCGGGCTCTGCTGGGGGGTCAAAGGTCTAGAGTAGCAAATAACCCAGAGTTAGATGTCCACTCGTAACTAAGTCCCGATATATATCCCTCTTCATAGGAGTTGACGAGGGTAATACATTTGAATAGGTCCTCCGTCTTGTCCCTATATGCCCCTCCCCATAATAGACGTGGCCAGCGGAATATGGGTCCGGGGCTTCTGTTGGTTTCTTCGGTGCCAGCAAGTTTGACATAGCTCTGCCCAAGTTGTGTTTTTCTTAATTCACTGGGATGAATTCTGTGAAGCTTCTCCGTTCAGCGGGTACCAGCTGGTATTTCTGTACTTTGTTGTGGAGGGTTGAGAGTGGGATATTACAAGATTCCCCGCAGTGCTTTAGACAGAAAACGAGAATTGGTGTCTAGGATTTGTAGGAAATAAATAAAGCATTCACGAGGTTCAGTTGGAGGGGAGGATGATGGTGGTGATGGGTACTTGGTAGAGGGGATACTCTACTTTACCATTCAATAGCTCGGCTAGCGTGCATGAGGTAGGTATGTCAGTGCTCTATTACAGCCTTCAAAGTTACCAAGGACGCCTGGTGCCGTGCACCACACAAAAGCAAAACGATTGAGGACCCTGGCAGCTGCATGACCAGGGTGGCGTGGGGCGGGTGCTGCAAAGCTGTCAAACATACCTGGGCTTTCAGATTAGTTGGGATACCTGGAGTATTGTACCCTACTCTCCCCTCCGATTAAATCGCAGTCGCAGATGCCAAGATCAGGTTAGAGTGGCGGGAATGAGAACAACTCTCCCCCAGGCAAGGGAGCCGGATTAAAGCAAGAAGCAATTGCAAGGAGCAGTTACAGATCGGATATCGGTATTCAGGAAGTTTGGGTAGTGGGGGCATTGGGGGCATTGGGGGCATTGGGGTCACAGCTCATGTGCTTCCCTGCAGTCTTACCGCCACACAGCCGCTCGAAAAAACTCCAACGCACTATTATTGGTCGCCGTGGGCCATTGGGATCCTAGGTTTGGACATACACAGTCTGACTCTGACATAAACAAATCTACTTTCCGATTGTTTACATATTGCCTGGCAACGAGACAATCCAGAAGACCTCCTTGGCGTGGTAAGGAATGTACCAGACTACCGTAGTGATAAGACCCTAATTTAATTCCTGAAGGACGTAGCTTTAGGACATAGCGCCTTGCTAACCTCTAAGAAAGGTGAGGAATTGTGTCAAAGCATTCAACCATACTACAAAGTATTTGATATTAAGTAACGTTACCGGAGATGAGGTTGATTCTACTCGCAAGGTTTCCCCGTTCCCCGCGTGGGGAGCCTTTTCAGGAGCCTCCCCCACGCATAGACGGCCGAAACGAAACACATCACGATATCGCCGACTGCATGCATACCTTTTCCCCACTTTTTGACAAAGATGCAAGCTGCAGCAAGTGCAGAAAAAACAAATACAGATGGGCTGAAGCTGCAAATGCTCATTCCACAGCATCTCATGCCCAAGCACTTCTGTGCATAGAAAACGACATGTGGAGTCATGTACAAGATGTACAAGTATCGACATAAAAGTACCTGCTTGTATAGGAGATGGACATAGGTAGTATTGGCGCCCAAAATGGCTCTCACCCAAATTGCTCACACACTGTCTCCTCCTTATTGGTTACTGAGAGGCGGTTATCATTTGGTAACGAATTGAAATATACAGCCTGTAGTTGCATAGCCAGGTAGTCCCCCCACATCCCAAAACAACCTGCATCCCTCGCTAACCCCATCATCGAGACTAGGTGAACCCTGGTACCAACACCTGCACCAGGGACATCCAAACAGTCAATCCATACCATCGTGCTCAGTACCCTATCTTGGCTCTCACGCCTGTCCATTCGGAATTTTTTAAAGAGTCAGCTCCATACTGGAGGGCCATCGGCTAGATCCCAGTCGCCGTACAGACTAGGAAAGGGAAGACAAGAGACATATGTAACCATGTTCCTGCTGCTGTCTCAAGAACATTTTTGTTGATCTCCACCTATCCGGATAGCATAGTGGCCCTTGTTTCCTGAAACTGTGGGTATTTCCAACTGGGCTTGGTTGACCCAGCAAGACATATCAGACTCGGCAGCTACTGACCTGCAGGATGTTACAAAAGGCAGTTTGGGACGTCTTTAGTTGCACATCCCGAACCCGGTGCCCCCAGGAACACCGAGAGTAGAACCAGACTACAGTAGTAGCATTAACACATGGAATTGGGCTCTGAGCCATACCGCTTACTGCTGATCTGCTTGGGATAACTATTCCATGACCAATACCCAAATATTCTAGCCCTGAACTGTAGAATGGGCTTGAACCTTCTTCATATAAGTCGGACTGTTTGCGGACCCTTCAGAACCACTTCGCCAAAGGTTCAGGATGAGCTTCAATCAAGACCAATATCTCAGCCCCTATCTCCTCTGCCGAATCCTGATATGGAGACCATCCAGATATCATATCAGTGCCCACATCAAAATACCCTGCCGGGGATTGTTTTCTTGAAGGCCAATCAGATATGTTCGTAGCATGATAATATATGCTCACGGTAACCAAGTTCAACTTGGAATGCGTATATCATGAGCGCCCGGCCTTGCGCTGGCTTTACGTAGCAACCCTATCTGCCATTGTTTATATACCGGGGTACCCTCCTCGACCCGGTATTCGCATTCAGCGAAACTATAGTGTGAGACTGCATGCATCCATTGCGCAATCAACCACCCAAGATAAAACCGAATAGCAGGGATTATATTGACGGGTATCTACAGTACTTGGAACCTGATAGCAACGACAGTTTATCTCTCCACCAAAACCTCGACCAATATAAACAAGAAGTTTCACGGCAGGAAGATAACGAGATAAAGTAACAAGAGCTTTCTCGAGGTGATATGTTGAGGTGATTAGAAGTCTGAGCACAGTTTCACGATGATTTAATTTATTACCGCTTATGGCACTGTATAGAGGACTTGTTTTAGTCTCAGCACCAATATTTGGCGTGCGTGGTATGAGGTGAGGATAGCCATTGGCTGCATATCCGTATATTGAGATATATTAAATTGACAAGCGTGGTGGGGAAAAAAAAACAATATTTGATTTTTATATTGAAGCATGTTGCCTGGGGCTCAAAAAGCAGCGTGCTTCTGGGACCTGATCTTAGGTAATTCTGGTGACATGATGATTTTCACATGTATACTATGACTGCGTTTCTAGTAATATTACTTCGCTGTACAGCAGACATGGTGGCACAAAAGGACGTCATCAGTTGTCCCGCTTCTTTTATATGCATCTGCACAGTCTTACACTGTGCTGAAATCCTGGATTTTCGGCAAAGGGTAAGTAATACTAAGTATTAATATTATGAGAACTAGCTCTTCCTGGATGCAGGTCACTATAGAATTCTGACATCCTGACAGTCTATATATTAAGGATTGCGTCATTCATATACTCAGCCGCAGAGCTTATGGCTCTTCGGGCTCAGGGTAATCAATGACTCACAGGTTCCATGTCAACAAATTGAGATATCAATTTAACATGAGCCATGTTTTTCAGGGTAACGTCCAATTTGGGTACATTCTACAGTACTATAATATAACCCGACTCCAGAATGCAGGATATGAACGTAACGCCATCAAAACCACGAAAACAAAAACAAAACAAGTATTTCTACAAACCCAACAAG
>Ga0307511_10008825_pt1 | contig 10064 bp, 7 predicted proteins | sample 13_EM_MG_FD_200266 | JGI IMG/M metagenome (GOLD analysis project Ga0307511, IMG submission 200266) | Populus trichocarpa ectomycorrhiza microbial communities from riparian zone in the Pacific Northwest, United States - 13_EM | ecosystem: Host-associated > Plants > Roots > Unclassified | place... | reverse complement strand
AAAAATAGTAAAATATTATCTTGATAGATTACCGCATAAAAAAGCACTGCTCACCACTTTCCACGACAGTCCCTCGAGGGAAAACAGACCACAGCTCCGGCAAACACGCCACACGTCATCCTCATACAGCGCAAAAACACTCCTTCCATTCCGTCTCTCCATATTTTCATTCCATTATCTACATCACTTTCAAAAGCAAATCCACCCCCACCCCCCTCTCGCCGAGTCTCCGTGCACAACCTCCTCCTCCTCTCTCCCAGCATAACACACAATCCTTACATGGTCATAGTCACTTTTTAGCCGTTTAATTCAGTGCTTTCACGATTCTTCTAGACATCAATCATTTCCTAAAAGTAGTCAAGAAAGATCCGCCTTTTCATTTCTTCATAGCCTTTTCGAAACATCACGTTTCTTTCACTCTCTTTTTTTTTGGAAAAGACTTTGCTTGCGAGCTGTGAGCGAACTGATTCGAGAAAGTTCATAGAAAAAAATATGGAGGAAATTTTGCACTGGTTGGTGTTTCTCTAACGAGTAATCACTACTGAAGTTCGTGATTTTTGAGAATTTAGAAGAGAGAAGTTCGGAATGGCGGTGGAGTATAAGTGCTGCGAAACGGATTTCTTTGTAAACATTGTGATAATAGTTTTGCTCGTGTTGTTCGCTGGACTGATGTCTGGCCTTACTCTGGGCCTTATGTCTATGAGTATCGTCGATCTTGAAGTTCTTGCTAAATCCGGTACTCCAAAAAATCGAAAATACGCAGGTACAACGTTTATGCTACTTTCTTTACAAAAAAAAACTTATTTAGACCGTTTAAGTTCTGTTTGGATAGTGAGAAAATTGGAGTTTTGTCATGCGGGACTTAGGGAAGTGATAATTAGTTTCAAGACTTATCAAGTGGTTAATAATGGTTATTAGCTAGCCTGCCTTGTAGATTTGGCTTTTATTCCTCGATAACTTGTTAAGAGGGTTAATGAATAATAAGCTCCAGCTGGGTTATAGTAATCTTATACCACTGAATATAAACAAACAATTTATTTATTTTATTTATTTACCCCAAAAAAACAATTAAATTGTTTTATTGAATGAAAATATTTCATTTGTAGTTGTAGGTCTTTGGTAGTTGCTGAACGAGTAATTGAAATCATAGCTTATAACAGATTCCATGACTGGGTTTTATTATTGCCTGTTGCTTGTCATAAACAGCGAAAATATTGCCAGTGGTTAAAAACCAGCATTTGTTGCTTTGCACGCTCCTTATATGCAACGCTACTGCTATGGAGGTATGTTCTGTAGAGATGTAATTAATAAAGCATTGATTATTATTTTTCAAATCGAATGTCTTTTTTGTTTTACTTTGTCAGGCACTTCCAATTTTTCTTGATAGTCTGGTTACAGCTGGGGTTGCTATTGTAATTTCAGTAACTCTGATTCTTCTATTTGGCGAGGTGAGGCATCCATATTGATTTGTGCATTTTTATTAGTTTTTTTAAAGCACTCAGGAATTGTGGGTAGATGTACAGTAGAACCGTGGAAGCAGAGGTTTACTAGTTTGGCTTGTTTTCGATATGCTACTTGAAAAATTAATGCTTTTTGACTACGGGTTTTGTGATGATCCTCCTTGTTTTGGGACCTAGCTAGTTCTTTCACTGTTGCTAAATATACAGGCATTCTGCCGTTGCTAGTTTTTCTGACAAGAGATGCTTCTTGGGAATGATGGACTTATATAAGCCTGATTCTTCTAGAGTTTCATCTATAATTACATTTTTAAGATGGTATGAATGGCAGTATGGTTTACGGGTCTTCTGATTGTTCTTTTATTTGGATATGCAGATTTTACCACAATCTGTTTGTTCCCGATATGGTTTGGCAATTGGTGCAACAGTGGCCCCGTTTGTCCGTCTTCTAGTTTGGATCTGTTTTCCTGTTGCCTATCCGATAAGCAAGGTGACACGTATGTTGGTTAAAGCTTGTGTGTGGTTGAACCCTCCTAAACACTAGAGTGACTATTCATGTTTATGTGATATTTTCAGCTCCTGGACTTTCTGCTGGGACATGGTCATGTTGCTCTTTTTCGCAGAGCTGAGTTGAAAACACTTGTAAATTTTCATGGTAACGAGGTGTGTTCAGTACGTTTCAGAATTACACATCGTAGAACAGAATGTTATGCTTTATCGTCTACTTGTCTGTGTATGCCTTTGTATTTATCGCCATGCGGCTTATCTGCTTGCTTCTTTTCATGGTTCTTGTTTGTAGTCATTAAATCTGCCTATCAAGCCATCAATATGTGCAATTTTCTACCTGTATTAAAATTTATCTTCTATTGCTTATAACGTGTGTACAGATTCTGTTGTCTGCTGCCCTTTTTTTCTCTCATATCTTCCATTAGCTTTGTAACACTGTTAGTGATGTTTATTAGGCTGGAAAAGGTGGAGAACTAACTCATGATGAGACAACAATAATTGCTGGAGCACTTGAGCTCACTGAGAAAACAGCTAGTGATGCCATGACCCCTATATCTGAAACTTTTGCTATTGACATTAATGACAAACTTGACAGGTGTGGTGCTCAAAAGGGTAAACTGAAAAATCACTGCTGTTGCATGACATTCATTGTGATCAGCTGCATTGTATATTTTTCATGTACAGGGAGTTGATGAGTTTGATGTTGGAGAAAGGGCATAGCAGAGTGCCAGTTTATTATGAGCAACCTACAAACATAATTGGACTAATTCTGGTAAATTGATGATATTAACATACTCAGCAACAATGAAAGAGATCTTTCTTTTCTTCATATACTTAGAATGATGTCTTTACGAACTAGCATTGGTTGAATAATGTGGTATACTAATAATCTTCTTTTGTTTGCCACCGTGTAGCTTTTATTGGTTATCTTTTGTGCCAACTCTTTATGCTCTCACTCAAGTGATTCGTGTTTCCTTAATTGGTTTGTAATTTATATGATGTGCAAAAAAACTACAAAAATCAAATATGACAGAGAACTGCGTCTATGGCCTTTTAGCTATGAGATTTTTCTGCAGTTTCAGATAATAAAATTGTTTCATTATAACATAGCTTTCAGATTGTCTCTAAGAAGAGTGTGCCTTCCTTCAAATTCTCCTTTTGAGGACCCGTGGACTGTGGCCTCTGTGATAGGCTTTCAATCTGCATGAATTTATTGTTTGATGGGCATTTCCCTTGTATGGCTTGCTTTTGTTTATGCTGTCTTTAGGTGTTCCTTGAGGCTTGTTCTATTATCTTTTCTGTTTTAAGCTAATGTATTTTCGCAAGACTAACTTCACTTTCTAGTAAATATTTTGGAATCAAGCTTTAGCTCTTAACAGGTTCATTTTTAAGTTTTAACCGTGATTTGCATTTTTTTCTTTAAGAAATCACCAAAAATAATGTTTCAATTTATGTGGAAACATATTCCCCTAACATTGACACTAGAAAGAGATAGGATGAACCACAAGGGGGCCAAGTGCTTTGAGAACTAAAGCATGGCAAACTGCAAACAGGCATGGCTAGGGGAAATGAGGCATAGTTTTTGCAATAAAGGGTGACCAATTAAGACTACCTCTTGTGCTAATTGATTTTGTTTGGCACTTGATTTGTCCATCATATCTTGCCTTTACTTTCATATCTTCTGATCCGAGTTCATTCGCCAAATTAATTGGCTGAAACTTCTGATTACTTTTTCTTGAACATGTATGTGTATTCTGATCTTTTAGGCCAATAATTTGTTGACAATTCACCCAGAAGATAAAGTACCTGTAAAGAATGTCACTATACGCAGGATTCCCAGGTATCCTTTAGGTCAAGGATTGTATTTATGTACATGATATATTTTTAGTTGTTCCTGGAGGACAAAATGCTGTTCATTGTTACCTACAGACTGATGGTTCTATCTGTTTGTGTTGTAGGGTTCCAGAAACTTTGCCTTTATATGATATATTGAATGAGTTTCAGAAAGGTCATAGCCACATGGCAGTTGTTACAAGGCAGTGTAAAAAGCCAGAGGAGCAGCCTATAAGCAATGCTGGTGACAGTAAGTGTCAATTCATACGGGTATCCACTTCTGTTTGTAGTCCCAAGCTGTACTAGAATCTACCTAATTTGGAGAGCATCTGTCTTTATGATAAGTAAATCATTTGATAATTATTACTCTCCTGTCTCTTGCATGCAACAGATCCGGTGAAAGAAGTTAAAGTTAATATTGATGGTGAAAGGCCTCCCAAGGACAAGGCTTTGAAGAGCAAGAGACCACTTCAAAAGTGGAAAAGCTTTCCCAAGAGTGGCAACAATTCATTTAGAGGCTCAAGGAGCAAGAAGTGGACAGAGGACATGAACTCAAACATCTTGCACATAAATGGCAATCCACTCCCAAGGCTTCCTGAGGAAGAAGAAGCAATTGGCATAATAACAATGGAAGATGTCATTGAAGAGCTTTTACAGGTAAACATTACGTTTTGCTATTCATATTACATTTATCTCCCTCCAACAATTTCTAGAGACTACCTCATACTGTGATCTGATTTGCACAATGAACTATGTAGGAGGAGATCTTTGATGAGACAGATCATCGTTTTGAGGGACACTGCCTAGGTGAGCTGTAGTATATACTGCCGGATAGACAATGACGAAAAGGTTGTTCCAGATGAAAGATGGTACAATGATCAAAATCTCTTGTATCGCGGAAAAGCAATGCATGCTATTTTGTTATTTATTTATATATATATAAAAGAGACGTTTGAGCTCGAGATAATTTTTATTTTCGTATATTTATAATAAAAATTAAAAAATCATTTGTGTTATTGAATCAAATATTGATGTTTGCTTACTTTTTGCTGTAATGAAGAATAATTTAATCTTTTAATCTTTAACTAATATTAAAGTTCTTTTAGAATTTATTAGTTAATAAATTTTTAAAAAGTTTTATAGAAAACAAACATTATCTTTTCAATATGCATTTAAATTTCATTATGACATCAAAAAATGAAAAATGTATAGATAAAACCGCATGTCCATCAGTCCATGCCCCTAGGAAGCACCTGCGCCTGCAATCCTGAAGTGATCTGACGATGACAATTGGAGCCACTAGTTGGCGACAGCTTTACCCGAGATTCAAAAAACACAAGTCCTATCCTCCGATTATTGAAAAAATATTCAGCAGTTTTCCGATCACATGGTAGATGCCGTATTTCCATTCCTCTCCATTAAAGACCTGTGTCGATTTTGATTTTCTACTGTTAAAAGGATGCAGAAAAAACTGTCCGGAATATGCATTGACAACCCCAACAATATTAATGGCCTTGTTGTAGCCAATAATAATAGTAATATTATTAATAATACTAGGAGTCTAGGAGAGGGCTAGTTAATTTTATTCGGTGTTTTGTTAAACGTGCGCCGGGTAGACGTTAAAAATCTGGATGATGAGAACACCTGAACAGGAGGAGCCGCTCTGCTCAGAGAATAGACCCCGTTTAGCTGTGATGCTACTGTATTTTGATTTATTTTTTTAGCTTTAAATTAATTAAAAAAAATTAATATATTTCCAAAAAAAAAAAAACAAATCTATGATATAATTACCAAACACTCTGCACGAACAAGAATTATCATACATATTCGACACAATAAAGTTGTTAATCTTTAACGGGAACAATGATGTACAAACAGGGCCTTTACTAGTGTTTACTTCTTTTCTCATCCTTTCTCTTCCTTTTCTTATCTCTAGACCTTTCTTTGGATCTGTGCTTCCTAGAATGCTTCTTATCCCGACTCTTTGAACAAACCTTCTTTTCCTTTTTAAGCCTATCTTTGTCAAGCTCTTCTTCAGATGATTCATAAGATTTCAGCGAAGAAGGCTTCTCTGGTCCAAAAACAACACGCTGCAGCTTTGCATCCAAGTTTCTGGACAGCTTTTCGTCAGGGTCTGGGCAAGGAGCAAGGTAAGGCCCTGTATCATCCATCCTTGAACCTACAGCACCTCGACCTCGCTTAACCCTGTGATAAACAAAAATATTCATGTCAAACCAACGACGTTTTGCTTTTCTTTTCTTTTTTTTTCCTGAGAAATTTTGAACAAAGTTACAAATGATATTTGAGGAATAAAATGAGTTTGAGAAAGTGGATAGAAGTTTTCCAATGACCTCGAGTGCAAAAATTCCTCGACTTCTTCATCCCTTAAACCTCCATCTTCCCTCGAACAAGAGCTCCCTACTATTTTGCTTGACGAGGATGGCATATTGGTATCGTTCTCATTTATAGAATGCCTTTGGCTTGTACTTCTAAAGACATTACCAACATCCCTATGGTTCTTGCTGCTGTTACCATCATACCTTGATCTTCCTCTCAGCCTAGCATCCAGCTCAAGCTCCTTTTCCCGGACCCGCCACATCTCATTCAGTTCAACAGCTCGATTTGCTGAAAAGAGTAGATCAATTAAAAATCAAAAGTGAAAGATAAAACAAAAATCAGTGGCATAATATCAAGCCAATACTAAGTCTGTTAACAAAACGGTGATGAAATCAAGAGAAGAGAAATACATACATGGATGACATTTTTATATAGAAAAAAGAAAAGAAAAGAAAGATAATTGGTCTCATTTCAAGTCCCTGTAAAAGACAGGGACATCATTACATTGCACACAATTTGCAAGGATCCCTTAATGGGTGCACATGGATCTTTAACTATGCAAGTCAATTTTCACATGTTGAAATATGGTAGACAAAGATTGTTGAATATGTACGCAAATACCCAGCCAATCATTATCCTTTAATCCCATGATCCTATGGGGTTCCACCTAAGAATCCCAGAGAAGGTTTGTTTTGGGATTATCTGAAGAAAATCTGTTAGATGATTAAGCACAACTTTATTCTTTAGACAACAGGGTAAACTTTATGCTTTTTCCATATCCATTTTTTAATCTCCATAGCTAGACTTCAATTAGAAAATGTCAGCCAACTCGCAGAAAAATCTTTTCATGGAACCCAGATGACAACTTTCAGCAGGGTATGCTATTACTATTACTAATAGACGGTGTACAGTCACGCATTTTTATCTGATAGCACTAAAGCATCAACACAAAGGATGACAAGCTGAAAACTAAAAGCAATTAAACACTGACTTTGCTGCACTCCAAGGACAGTTGCAGTGAGGAAGCGAGAATTTGGTCGTGCTCTTGCTTTAGGCCGTTCAAGGTAAACATGCACGCCTTCCCTCTCAGCTCGCTGCCGCAATTCCGCTGCTTCTTTCATAAGAATTGCAGCTATTCTGTTCTCAGTCTCTAGATCCATTAAAACCTGCAAAACATGTTCCAAAGCACCAGTTCAGTAACAAGTTTGAGATAGTACGTGTTAGTATTATGTTGCATCTTTGGCATCCGCGTATACCTGTTTTGATTGCTTGAAAAATAAAGATTGATCACTGACTAAGTATGTATGCAAACAAAGTATTGGGTTCATAGCTATGGTTGGATTGGTATAGTGGGCAAGCCCTAACTCACGCACATGACACGAAAAGTTAGTGTGATTCCTCATTGGAAAATTATGGATCACACAAATGCCAAATCAGCTATGAGTAGTTGCGTGTTTTTCTACTTAAGCTATCAGCTAACAAGCTGGTTAGTGAATTCTTGAAAGGCAGATACAGTTCCATAAAAAACTGGGTGGATTTATTATGCTTCGTGTCACATATTGAAAATATAAACCGAATTTTAAATTAAAGCTAGTTAATTAAACCGATTTTGCACCACAAGAGCTACAAAGACACTGCAGTATTTCCTTTGCTTTGAAAACAATTTAAAATTTTGAAAACCATTAATTTCAGTTAGTTTCTGACAACTCAACCAGGAAATTTCAGTTTTTTGTTATGTCCAAAACAATCGTTATTAACAGGAAATAAAAAAATTGGAATGAAAACTAACCCAATTGATCCGATTTTCATTAAAGTACAAGTTATTGTCTAACACGGCAAAAATCAGCAAAATTAAAGTTTCTTTTGTATTCCTCGATATTCTCAGCAAACAAGCAACAAAAGCTGAAAAATCAAATCTTGAAGCCATTAAAAAGACAACAACTTACCGAATTGGTTTAAAGAAAAGGCAATTGTGAGAAAAATAGAGATCCAAACTCAGTCGAGCAAAAAGAATGTCGTTTTTGCTCTCCCAGTCTCCCTCCTTTCACGCCTTCGGATTTCCAAGGAAAACCCGTAAACCTAGGTTTTATTTTATTATTTCCCTCTTTCATATATTTCCGTTAGATTAGAAATATACGCGTCGCCTACTGCTAGAATTTTCTCACGAATAGAGTAGGAGCCGGTTTGAAGTAAGGCCCATACCCCATTGGGCCTTGTAACGCCAATATTTAGTATCTCGCCGTTGACTTTCAAGCGTCCCAGAACAGCTGGCCTTTTGAATTAAATTTTTTAATATATTTTTTACTCCAAAATATATTAAAATAAAAATTTAAAATTTTAATATTAGCACATCAAAATAATAAAAAATACTAAAAAAATATTAATTTTAAAATTTTTAATGAAAAATCAAAATTTTTAAAAAGTATAATTAAACGTAATACTAAATGATGTCTTAATTATGAATCTACTATGAGTATTGGTCTCGAAAAAAAAATTGGTGTTAATATTAAACCTAGAAATATAGTAGTTTTAAATTTTTTTCAAGATAAATTTTCATATTAACATATTTTTTATTTATCTTAACCAATATAATATTTCTAGCTAAAATCATTGTTTTTAATTTTTAAAAATATTTTATGATTTTTAAAGTAAGTTAGCGAACAATCTTAAAATAGTATATAGATGTTTTATGTTATTAAAATCTAAAAAAATCAAAAATATGGTAATATTATGTTCAATATATATTTAAAAATATAATAATAAAAAACAAATTTCAATAGTAAATAATTTATTATTGATATTGTTAATTAAAAAATATATTAATTATTAAATAAAAATATATGAAAGTATTTAATAACCATGTCTCATTGAAGAGTTAGTGAATCTCATGATTTTTTTAGCTTAACAAAAACAAAAGAAAAAAAGAAAAAGAAAAAGAAAGCAAGGGGCTAGGCCCTGTGCTTCCTCCTTATGTTATTGAAAAAGAAAAAATAAACAATTTGTCATATGCCATGATTTAATAAATATGCTAACCTTTAATAGGATTTAACTAGAAGTGAGCAAAAAAATTAAAAAACCAATTTAATCGAGAAAACCGAAAAAAAATAACTGAAAAAACTGAACTGTAAAAAAAAACCCGATTAAACCAATTAAAATTTTAAAAAAACTGACCGGTTCGGTTCGGTTTCGGTTTTATAAGCAAAAAACCAAACCGAACCTAACCCGGACCGAAAAAAACCTGAAACAAACAGAGCCAAACCCGAAAAAACCGAGCTAAACCGAAAAAAATTAAGCCAAAACCGAGAAAACCGAGCCAAAACCGGAAAAACTGAGCCAAACCGATTTGAACCAGTTTTTATCCTAAAAAACCGAACCGAACCAAAACGAAACCGGTCGGTTTGAACCGGTTTTGATTTTTTAAAAAATAATAATTTCGGTCTGGTTACTTTTTTTTGATAAAAACCGAACTAAACCAAAAATAATTACCCTTATATTTAACCTTGTAACCTCAACCTTGTCTCGTGCATGCTAACCACTTCATATACAACACACGATTGGTATACGATGATTAAAACAATATATTAACATGCTATGATGTTCATATAAACACAAAGCACCATTAAAACCCTTGGTTATTTTAGAGCATGTGGGTAATATTCTAAAGACTAAAAGATAGGGGTCATCATTTTCGGTTCAGTTTTGTTTTTATATAAAAAAAAGTAACCAAATCAATTTTTTTTAAAAAAACCCAAAACCGGTTCAAACCGACCGGTTTCGGTTTGGTTTTTTAGGATAAAAACCGGTTCAAACCAGTTTTGTTCGGGTTTTTTCCGGTCTGGCTCGGTTTGGGTTCGGTTCGGTTTGATTTTTTCAGTTTCAGGCTTATAAAACCAAACCGGTCGGTTTTTTTAAAATTTTAATCGGTTCAAT
>Ga0307511_10008824_pt1 | contig 10064 bp, 4 predicted proteins | sample 13_EM_MG_FD_200266 | JGI IMG/M metagenome (GOLD analysis project Ga0307511, IMG submission 200266) | Populus trichocarpa ectomycorrhiza microbial communities from riparian zone in the Pacific Northwest, United States - 13_EM | ecosystem: Host-associated > Plants > Roots > Unclassified | place... | reverse complement strand
AAAAAACACTCTTGTTAAGCCGAGCAATTCCCACCTTATCTATTGTTTTTTGTTTTTTGTTTTTTTTTTTTTTTTATCTTATCCCCCCACGGCGTCTCCTCTCCACTCACGGGTGATTCCAAAGGCGAGCCAACTGGCCAAGGGTAGCCCTGGCCCATAAAAGCTTAACAAGAATTTCAAAATACTCCTTGTTTCTTTTGGAACTTTTCAAACAAATTCCAGCCATTAATGTTGTGAGAATATGCAGTTTTATTTAAAAATATATTAAAATAATTTTTTTTTATTTTTTAAAATTTAATTTTAATATCAATATATCAAAATAATCTAAAATTATTATAAAAAATTATTTTTTTTAAAAACACGGCGCGTTCCAAAACATAGAATCTAATGATCCTCCCAGACACGGATTCTGAATTCATCAACTCGTTTTTTTTTAATTAACAACCTGACATTTCAGAATTGCGTCCATTTAGGGATCTTTTAACAAATGATAAGACCCTCAACACATCATCTCCGCAGCGTCTTAACATGAAAAAAAATGATATATTTTTTTTCTGGTTAAGGATAAACTATATAATAACTCTTCAAAGGCATGCATGACACTATCTACAAGGTCGAAGATTTTATATAAATCTTCCGAAGCTCAAGAAAACACAAGATACTTCATTTATACACAACACGAACCTCATTTATACCCAAAACACCCCCCTTAGTAGATAAAAAATGCCCCCAGTGAATTTAAAGTGTGTTGTAAATTAAATAACGTATACTTGCCAGTTTCGACAAATATCTTCGCAGTTTCGTTCCCATTCTCTGGCTTTTGACCTTCATTTTTTCAAGCAAAATTGTCACGCACCAAGCTTGGGACTAACAACGGTTTTTCTTATTCATTGTTTTATTGTTCAGATATTTTAGTTATTTTTTTAATCTAATTTAAAATTCTCATATTTATCGATGTAAATAGACATAGAATATTACAATCTTTTCTTATTGAATATGGAATGTCTCGTCATTCTACAATCGAAGTCTCCAAGAATGCGGGCAAGTCACATATATATGAGACAAGATTGACTTTAATATTATTTTATCACGCTCCTAGCCAGGAAAATAACTTTTTGCATATATTATCATTAATCATTCATTTTATTCAATTCAATTTTTTTCACAACCCACTAATATTATTAACAACCCACTAATATTATTATCAAAGAATCACAATAACATATAATAAGATAATGTTTAATATTATAATAGAGACTGCTTTTCATTTGAAAAATATTAAAATAATTTTTTTAAAAATAATTTTTAATATCAATATATTAATATATTAAAACGATTTTAAAATACTAAAAAAAATTATTTTAAAATAAAAAATTATTTTTTTATAAAAAAAACATAATTGTGGAACAATAATAATAATAAATACTCTAAGTATGAACCGCGCTACTTAGCTTTATGAAAGTGATTGCTTGGACAGACTTTATACTAATTAATTTGTACGAGGTTGACGCATGGTGATTCGTTTTCGTGGCTCCTACATTCCCTTCCAAAGTACATGGGCAACATAACCATCTGTTCAAAGGAATAAGTAGGTTGCATTTAGTGCTGAAATAAAAAAAAAATAAAAAAAAAAGGAAAAAACCATTGAGAAATCACAAACCAACTATAGAAATGGAAAAGTAAAAATATTGCCATGAATGCACTTGCACTTTACATACAAATTTGTACTTGTTCTTTATTTATTTTCACATGTGCAATTGTGCATTGTACAATTCAAACGTGTATCATGTGTTGTTCATTTTTAAACTTAATTGGGCATATGCTCGCCTGGAACCCAACCTCCTTTTCCTCCGAGGGTAGGGCACGATATAGCTCTTAGGCCGAGCCTCTCGTAATGACTTGTACAAGTTCCAGGAAAAACCGGACGGGCATTATAATATAAAAAGAGTAGTATAATGTTACCAATGAAGAATCCGATCACCGGGATTTTCTCATGCCTAACCCCCCCTGTCAAATAAAGCGGAACGAAGTTCCAAAACAATGTTGACGACGGCTCAGACCTATAATTGAAGCTCTGAGAAGCTTAAAAGATGAGACGAGGAGAAATTACAGAGGAAAAACAAAACAATGTCGAGGAGGGTGGGAAAAAAAAACAAAAAAAACAGGCCTCGCACGTGTTAATTCCTATCCCTAGGGGTCACGTGCGAGAAATTATACGTGTGTAAAGGAATTCATTCCACGTGTCGGGCAACCCTGGCAGACACCAATGAATACAATCGGCGTACGTCGCTGGGTCAGCCTGCTGCTCCGGTGTTAGCATTTTGCCTTGACGGATAGTGTAGACTGAAGTATGTGCATCTTTTCTGTACTCTGAAAGCTTAGTAATGTTGATAAAATGGACAGGTACTTTCATGGATCCAGTAATGTTGGCTGCAACCGCAAAAAGCCTGCGGTCCGTGCCCAAATTAAATTTCATGCTTACATCCAGAATCGGGGCTGTCTCCTTGGCACATTTTATGCCATCCGGATTCTCCCAGTCCAAGCTCCTGTTCCATTGTCATTCTCTCACATTAGTGTCATTATTGTCTGAGAAAATAAAATGATCAATTGGAAAAATCGAAAAGCAACCATCACACACACATGTATAGAAAATATATTATATAATATATACAGTGCGTTACCAAGCAGATATTAATTAATTAATTAATTATCAATCTGTCAAATCATGATTAGTGATCACAGGGCCCAATTTCAAGTTCCAACCACAATCAAATAATTTGGTACAACAAAACACAACAACTGAACTACTGGGCAATTGGAGAAAACATGTAGAGGTTGAATTAAAGTACTTGGTCGGGCCTCCCACGGTCCAAATTGATTAAGCAATTTTTCACTTGAAATAAAGAAATGGTTGGGCCTCCCACGGTCCAAATTGATTAACGAAGAGACATAGTTAAGCAATTTTTCACTTGAAATAAAGAAATGGTTGGGCCTCCCACGGTCCACATACATACATACATACACATGGTGAAGACGACCTGAGTGTTTCTATTTTTTTGTCCTCAAAATCACAAGACACAGAGAAAACAGTAATGCAATTATGAACAAACAATCATTAAAAAAAGAAAGCAGCAACACACACAATTAGTAAAAGAGGGCAAATTTATAGAGATTAGCTCTGAAACAAAATTTCAGATATGAGCATTACTTGATATGAAGAGGAGACATGCTGCTGAAGAAGACAGTGGTACGATTGGTATCCACATTTTTCTCCACCCACTTGGACCATGTAGTCAAAACTCTCCTATACGCTACTGGCCGTTCGATCTCATCATACTCGGTGGATCCTTCATCAAACGAGCCACGTCTGTCCCATCATCAAATAACAAATAAATCAACCTCTTGCATGATTTTGAGTTAAAACACCTAGTTAGTGCGTCGAGTAACTTACAGAACTTTCATTTTGAAAGTGTTCATCCACCAAATGTATGTGTTAAAAACCAGGTAGTCGACATTCTTCCAATTAACACCATGTTTATCAATTGATTCAGGCATGATTATCCTATTCAAGATGCTGTGCATGTTTGGATCGTCTGAATTTGACTCAACCAGAAATGGGGCCCAATAGAACTCCACTGTCGCATTATAGTCCTACGGGAAAACAAAAAAAAAAACATCAGAACAATGATTCCATGCTATAATATAGTACTATCTCGAGGAAGGTCTACTTTTTTTTTCCTGTTCTTTGTAGGATCGAGTCACATATGTTCATATGATAAAATAACGCAATGCTTCTCTAGCAAGTTAATAAATAAAGGAATCACGAGTTCGACGGGAAAATAGAAAACCAGATAAAAATGGCACATAGAGTACTGTTACACGATCAATTATATATGGATCAATTGTTGTTAAATTTGGTAGCTCCGAGACACTATCATTTTCAGCTCACCTAGAAATACAGGTACGAGAGTATTAAAAGCTGTGCAAATGAAAAGAAATTTGCTTTTCTTGATATGAAAGCAAACTGAAAATTCTACTGGCAACGGGAGCATCTCACTTTTATAAGCACCTTAGAAGATAAAATCTAAATGCATTATAGACATCTTTAATAACACCAGGCACGATGAGTTAATCTGATTCACACTGAAAAGCATACAAAGCAGGGGAGAGTACCTCGATTCTGAACACAGCTAAAGATCCAGTCTTGTTCAGACTCTTCCTTCCAGGAGGGATTAGAGATTGAACAAAACAAACCATTGATTCCCATTGATTCCTATTCAATGAATCCCCAACAAACATAAGCCTCTTATTCCTTAACTTGTTTAGCAGTAGCCTTGGCTTGAACCTTGATTAAACGTAGACATAAAAACTACCATCAAACAGATGAACAAAATCAATAAAAACCCATAAAGAAAGATTCAAGAATTGGTCAATTATGTGCTTACTTCGGCAAAGAACAATCTCTAGGTTGCCATTTCCAATTCTGATACAAAGAATCCTTTCTTCCATTCCTCATGCAAGTCACTTGTGCTGTAAGGAACTCACATTCATCTTCTTTATACAGAGGACGAGTCTCATTGTCAAAAACCCATTGTCCCGTGAAAAGATCACACTCTTCTGGTGGCAATTCAACGTCTTCATCATCCTCTTCAATGACTGGAAATTCAATCTTTTCCTCGTCCTCTTTTGATTCACTAGACTTCAAGTTGTCAGATTCTTGAACTTCTCCAGGGCCCTGATCAACTTGAGGTTCTTCCAATGAAGTTCTTGAACCAACAGAAGCCGGGAGTTCTTGGTCCTTCTCGAGGGTTTCTTGAACTGGGGTGACTCCTTTTGATGGCTCTTCTTGAGATTTAGGCCATGAAAAGGGGAACTCAGCAATGGATTTCACGTCCTCATTGTACATGAAGACACCGAAGAGAAATACAGAGAACACGACAACAAATACCGAGAGATTGCTGTTCTTCCTGTGCTTCATGGTTACGGTTACCGAGGAGAGGAGAGGTGACTTCCTTCTTGATGGCTGCATGAGAAGAATGGTGAGATGAGAGAAGGGAGAGACATGGAAATATAGAGAGGCATTGAGCTAAATAAGATAGAGACAAATAGAAAGAGAAAGACTTACATTGTATTAGTTTCTTTGTTAGATTAATATTGGATTTGGTGAGACGAGTTTTTCTTCAAGTAACTGGTTAAGAAGGCTTTTGGTGGATGGAGAGTTGTCTCTCTCAGTTTTTTTTTCCTCTTTATGATCCTTTTTGCCAACTACTTTCCTCATCTTGTTCCAAAGAACATAAGAGAGAGAGAAACAAAGAGAGAAGTGATTTCAAAGTTTGCCTAGTTGGTCTTTGTCTACCAAAAAAAAAAGGCGAATATGGGAACATAAATGGATTTTAATTATGACAGACCAGATGTTATAGTCTACTAGATCTTGGCATAGATGCTTGAACGTAAATTAAGCTGTTTGAGGCCAATACAATTCTAGAGAGCATAGAATCGAAGGACCAACTCAGTAGATCAAGAATTAATAGGGAAATTTATGATGTTGATAAAGAATTACTAGGTTCTGTATTGCTGCCACTGCTAATAATTTACATAAATGGAAATTCTTAAAAAAGCTAATTTCTCAATCTTCTTTCCTTATACAAATGAAAAATGAGATGACGTGAAATGGAGATTTAAAATCCGCAGCTATGTTGGGGCAATATCTCAGCTTATTTTCTGATTATTTAGCGACACAACGGTGGTCCTATGGTAGCATGCAAAAGGATTAATCCAAACTCTAATGTTTTCTATCATGTGGGGTTACACTAAAAGAGCTTTTAGACAGCAATGTGGAAGCACAGATATCCTTGGACCACCTGAAGATTAGAATAGCAGGCCAAAAAGATGATTGTAATGGATTCAGAATACACAGACAGACATTATTAATATTTGAGGATAGAACGGTTTAGTCTTTGTTTAGTTTCCTTTTCTCTTTCTGGAACACCAGCATATTTAGAACAAGAGGACGTTCTTAAAATGCGCAACTTCAATAATAATAATCAAGATGATGACTAATCAATTAATTATCCACAGCATATGATAAAAATAAATAAATTATATCCACGGTTCTAGTAATTAATTAGATTTCTCTTCTTCTACCCCCCCAAGTTAGAATAGTAAGATCCACACCAGATACGATCATAACTAAGTTTGTTCAATCCAAACACCTTCATTTTCTCAGTTTAGAGTCTGTAGATACAACAGTGTGGGAAGATTTCTTGTTAATTTGCAGATCGTGGGACTTTCAGTAGAGTTTTGTTGCGAACTTCTGTATTTCAAAATCATAACGGTGGTCATCTAGTCAGACTTCATCAAATCATGATTCCAAATGTCAACGTTTAAAGTTGGTGCTAGTTAATTATCTTCTATATTTATAAACGCTGAGCTTCTACCCTTCACTTTACCCCCTTGGTGAGCAGGATGTGATCTTTCTTTGTCACCAACAACCACCCTGAGTCAGTTGATGAATTATTAAGGCTCCACTAATGATGATTTTGATCCTGGGGCAAACCAAATTTGAATTATTAGTAACTTTATGTTTGAGAAAAGTAAATGCTAAGGAAAGTAGCTAGTAGTAGTAAGTACACCAACATCATAAGATCGTGTACTTGCTCACTTTGCTTCTTTTGGGTGGCAAATCCCTTTCTTTCCAGGGTAAGGCAACGGTGATCAAGGTTTGGCACAGAGATTCAACAAAGGAATTCCTGTGTCAGTTTCTTAGCGACGCGCACACACTTCAAACGAGCTGCATGAACTAGCGAGTAGCGTCCATAATTAAGTAAGAGCTAACGATAACAGAGGATTGATGATTTTTATATGGGGTTTGCCAGAACATTTCGGATTGGCCTACAAGTGTTTCGGTAGTGATTGATCAAATAAGGTGACGTACGTACGTACGTACGTACGTATGTATGTATCACATTACATTAGAAATGTCAACTGTGAAGGAAATCAAATAACAGTGGAGGCCCAGTGGTAAAAGCTTGGGACCAAGAGGTTTGCTCTCTCTGTGGTCTCAGGTTCGAGCCATGTGGTTGCTCATATGATGGCCACTGGAGGCTTACATGGTCGTTAACTTCAGGGCCCGTGGGATTAGTCGAGGTGCGCGCAAGCTGACCCGGACACCTACGTTAAATAATAATAAAAAAAAACAGTGGAGGCAGGATTAAAAGTTATTTTAATGTAATTTATACAGTTTTTCTTGAGGCAATTCATGGAACTATATCTGTGCCAGTCAACAATTAAAATCCACATTACAAAATTATAACTCTTACTCTCTTTAATTTTGCCATTTCTCCAAAAGCTTATCGTTTAAAAATTTAGCTTGACTTTTTTGAAGGAATATAAGATGATTTTTGAAGAAATAAATAATTCTACCGGTACGTGTTAATTAATTCTAGTTATAGAGTAGTTACTTGCCCCGCATCAGATAATTTTCTTGGCAAAAATAAAAAATAAAAATACACAAGTTTTTTAAATGTGTTTTTTTTAATAAAAAAATCTAATTATAAATAAAAAACTCATACATGCATTTAATTAAATACATCAAGAATCGTTTATGCTTAAAAATACAAAAGCCAAATATTAACATGTCTATTCAACTTACTTCGCTGCAGGTTGAATATTTTTTTTTAACACACGAGAATTAATGTGTGAGTATTATTAACATGTTTTTTGACATTGAGTAAAAAATATAACCATAAATCAAAAGGATGATACTTATATATAATAAATATATAGTAAAGCTCATATGCATTGATAAAAACATAAAAGATATCAAACTAGTTTTTAGCGTAGCAGAAGAATGAAATAATGTTATAATTGTTACAGTGGAATATCATTTCCTTACTCTTCGTATAATAATTTTTTTAAAAAAAATGTAAAGAAAAAAAATTAAAAACAAATTGCAGAAAAATAAAGATAAGAACATAAAGAATTGTATAAATATGCCAAGTGTAGAGTGTTAAATATACAAAGTGTAAAAAATAAAAAAATACCAAAAAAATGTAAGGAAAAAAAAGGGAAAAACTAAAAAAATATTAAAAAAACAAAGATAATAAAAAAATAGTAACAAATAGGCCAAGTGTAAATGGATTAAAACATCAAGTATAAAGAGAAAAAAATATAAGAAAAACTTGTTTTTTTAAAAAAAATATAATTTTCCCACCGTTATAGTAAAAAAAATAGCAAAATCTATAATTTTGTTATTTCTACATGAAAACATTGTTTTGTTTTAATATAAGTATAATTTATAAGAAAAATATTTGTGTAAACTTGATGCAAAATTTGAAATTGATAATAAAAGCCTAGATATTAACCTTCAAGCTTGTGCAAAGCTACGATATAAATGGATTATTTAAGAAGTTTGTATAAATTGTTTTTTTAAAATGTTTTTATTTAGAAAAGTATTAAAATAATATTTTTTTTATATTTAAAATTTATTCTTGATATTAATATATTGAAATGATCAAAAATAAAAAATAATGTTTTTAAAAAATAAAAAATTTACAAAAATTGTAATTCAACCGAACACCCTTAAAATATGACTTCATCGCGGTCTCATAAGTGAGCCTATTATGAGTTGGGCTCCGGAAACAGGCTGCAGTAAAGGCCCAGATCTAGCCTAACTGTACCAGGCCTTTCTTTTTAAGAGGCTAGAAGGCCCAAGGCACTCCCTAAGACATCTGACCTGGCGAAGATAAAATATCACATGCGATGCGATGATGCGAGTTGCATAAAAGAAAGTCTCTAAAGATTGTACAAATCACATATTTATCTCCTTTCCTAAAGCCCAAGCTAATCTGAGACCAGAGGATGCAGCCTTCACCCTTGTTTTCCTTTGGACGGAACACATATTTATGTGAAAGTGATTTTTCTATAACCAAAAATAATATGATATCATCTTAACCCAAACAAAACATAAAAACTTTTCAAATGCATGCATGTACCTATGTGTGTGATGCTCAATACTATGTTCCTCTCGCCATCCTTCCTGTTTCTTGCATGGTTCTGGGAGTTTCGAGGATACTAAATTAGGTTGGATTGGCTAGGGTTGAATCTAATATAACTGGGACTCTCAGTCGTGAAGACTCGAGATATTATTATTATTATTATTATTAATATGAATATTCGAGTTAAATTGCGCGTACTTCAAATAATTTTACGGGTCCTGAAGTTAATAATCATGTAAGCTTTTAGTGACTGTGAAGTTTGTAGAATTCGAACTGGTGATCTCTAAAGAGCTAACTCAGAACCTGACTATACCCAATAAAATTAAAATAACATTATTCTTGTTCTTTCTGGTGACATCCTCTTATAGCTCTGCCATATACAATTAGTTAGAAATATCCAGATGAGCTACAACCCGTCTTCGATCAATTACTCTCATCAATCTTAATAAATAAGAAAAACCTACTTTCATCCGTTGTAGTAAGATTATGCTGTGACGTCCACTTTTTTTTCGCAAAATTCCGAAATAATGTATGCCATGTAGGACAAAATGGGAATCAGTGAATCACGGAGAAATTATCAAATTAACCACTGGATCAGGCCATTTAGCTGTGGGCCTCCATTTTCCTACGAGGCAAAAATTCGCCTAAGAAAGAAGCAAACAGACCAACCAGTCATCGGCTCCGTGTGACCGTTCATCGTAGTAGGGGAAAAAAAAAACCGATGAAAATCTTCTGATCGTCATATTAGTACATGATAATTTGAATTCGAAACGAAGAGAGAACACCTCCCTCGTCGATCCACCATGTTTTCCAAACTCTTTCAAAGAAACACCTCACAACAACAACCACCTCCACCTCAGCAACAACCACCACCGCAACCGCAACCACAACCACAACCACAACCACCACCAACACCACCACCCGCGGAGGTACTGATTTCTCTTTTACTTTTACAATAAATCCGGTTGCGAAACAAAATTCTGCTCTGATATAGCAAATTAATCAAAGGAAATGTCATCCATATAATCATAGGAATTCGTGCGCAAATTCAATTTTTAAGCTACTTAG
>Ga0307511_10008823_pt1 | contig 10064 bp, 7 predicted proteins | sample 13_EM_MG_FD_200266 | JGI IMG/M metagenome (GOLD analysis project Ga0307511, IMG submission 200266) | Populus trichocarpa ectomycorrhiza microbial communities from riparian zone in the Pacific Northwest, United States - 13_EM | ecosystem: Host-associated > Plants > Roots > Unclassified | place... | reverse complement strand
TTTTTTTTTAAAAAAAGTAATTAAAATTATTTAAAAAATCATTAGATTCCACTAATTTCAGGTCGGTTGTTTTACAAATATTTTAATAAAATCCAAACGACGCACATTTCTTCCTCCCAAATCCAAAAGAAGAAAAGGCAGCATTTCTATAGGTAGAGGCTGGAAGACTCAAGTAGAAGCGTAGAATATCGGAGAAACTCCCCTCGCCTTCTCTCCTCATTCCTCACCAGCACAAACAATCCCATCTCTTCAGATTCTTTCCACTCACAACATCATCTACTCTTCTTTCCGATTCCAATTTAGAAACCTAAATTAAAGAAAACACGACGGTGAAATCAATTAATAAAAGCCTTCCATTCTTAAAAATAAAAAAAGAAGATGGCCAGACCTAATCAAGAAGCAATCGAGACGTTTATCAGCATCACAGGCGTCGCCGAAGATGTAGCGGTGCAAAAACTTGAGGTAACTCTTTTTTTTAATCAATCGGATTGTAATCTTGAAGAACTGGAGTGAGATTCATGCTTTGATTGTTGGATTTTGTAATCGGTATGTAATTAGGGTCAGCATTGTGGGCTAAGTAGTTGATAATGTTGATTGCTAATTGTATTTTTTGGTTAATTCAGGTGTAATCTGACTATTTGATGTAGTAGACGCAGAAGTTTAGGTCAAAATTTGTAACCAATTTTTCAAGTTCAGATAATATTTTTAATCATATGGAGGTTAGACTTAATCCGAGGTTTTTGTGATTACTTATTGATTCTTGATTGATTGCAATTAGGAACATGGTGGTGATCTCAATGCAGCTGTCAACACGCATTTCAGCGAAGGAGACAGAAGCGCGTAAGTCTCTCCTGCCATTTTGTCATCCTTTTGCCTGTTAGTTGTTGTTTTTCATCCTCCGGTAGCAAAAATTTGTTCTGTGCAGTTCTTGTGGTATGTTTTTGAGGATTTATGTTGCAATTTTGTTTTCACATGTCCAGCATGCGACAACCTTCCATTCCTTCGCTGCAAGATGATGTCATGGATATAGATGATGACCCAATTGAAGTTGCGCCACCTCCTAGGAGAAATCCTCTATCAATTCCAGCTGAGAGTGGTGCTATGAATTCGTTCTCACTTCTTGAACCACTTTTTCAAAGAGGTCTATTTGATACTGGTTCTGATTTTATGAACCAGGCACCCTTTGTTTCTCAACCAAGAGAGTTAAGGGAGATACCTATAGAGGTCAAGGATGATAGTGATGCATCTGGTCATTCTGTTCATGCTCCTATTATTGAAGATGTAACTGGAACTGAACATGCACAAGGTCCTGGTATTCAGGGAACAGTCATAGCTGAGGATGACGATGATGATATTTTAACTGACATAAATGCACGGGCCACCCAACGGGATAGTTCTCTTGATGGACATTTCAGGCCCAGTGCTCCTGAATTTGATAACTTACCTGATTATAGCAATGACATAGAAGAAGAAATGGTCCGGGCTGCCATTGAGGCTTCAAAGCAAGAGGCTCAGGTAAGCCAACTAAGCTAATGGGTTGGTGCATGCACTATCTGATTTTTTTTCCAGGTAGTTTGTGTTATTGTACTCTAGATATTGTACCGATAACCAATTTGAAGCAGACCTCTTGAACCTCAGAACTTTGATTTGGACCCTCATAGCATCAAACCTTTTGATTTGGATGCTTCTTTTGATTTGTAAGTTTTATTTGGGTTATGTGACATAAACTTGTAAAAAAATAAGGTTCTTCTGCCAGTTTGCCTCTTTCTACATGCAAAAGAGCTCCAAATAAAAAACTTTTAAAAGTAGTTTGGTCAGTTGCAATCTAAATTCTAAAATCATAACTTTAAAAGGTTGGATTAGCTTTTTGTTAAGGTGTTCTCTTTACCTTTTTTTTTTCTTTTGAAAATGTTTCTATTTTTAATTGATCATATGCATTATCATTTAGGAGCTAACTGAAACTGGACCTCAGCAAAGGCAGTCTCATGGGGAGGATGCTGAACTTGAACATGTGGATTCATTATCCTTAAAGGTTTGTGTTTCTTTACACTTTGCTTCACTTATAGGCATCTCTTGGTCTTGTTTAACACAAACTGAATCCAGACAGCAGAGCAAGAGAAAACTTTGCATGGCCAGAGGGGGAAAGTTGGACCATCAGAAGTAGGAGATAATGCTGTTGAGGAAGGGCAGGGGAAAATAGCTGCATCAAATGGAGGGCAAGTATTCTTAATTGGTCATTAGTACATATAATCATATGATATTGGACTTTTTCTATGACTGATGTGATGTTCTTATGATGTAATGGCCAAACAAAAGGACAATGAAGTATTTGTGCCATCTAAGATAACCAAGTTCACTTGGCCTGCCAAGAATAAATAATCATAGAAAAAACCTGAAATGCATCCCATAATTGCACAATCATATAAAACAGACGATAACAAAGTATGTGTTAGATTTTACTTCTGAGGTTAGAGGTAGGAAATCTCACAATGGTCTCTTGACTCAATTTAGGCAGGAGGCAGGAAGCTCTTCCATCCAAGATGAAGCGGAAGATGTGGAAGATCAGCCTCTCATTAGGCACAGATCAAGACAGCCATCTTCCGGCTCTTTGGAATCTGCTAGAGAAGTTGGAGTTGCTGAGGCTAGCCCGCCATCAAGTCCTGGACAGAGTAATATAGGAAGTCATCCCCTGCACAATGGAGATGCATTTTCTGATGAGGTATCCTTCACAATTCTTCTCTACAATTGATCAACTCTAATTTCAATATGTAGAACACATAACATTCTATAGGTAAACAAATCTGTTGACACTTGAAATTTGACAAATTGAAGTGGGGAGGCATCTCTTCTGAGGAGCATGATGAAGCAGTCATGCTTGAGGCTGCAATGTTTGGTGGAATTCCTGAAGGGACTGGATATCGCTTTCCATATACACCTCACCACCAGTTCATGCAAAATGAGAATCATTATCCTCGTCCAGTACCTCGTCCTCCATCACCCTCTTTACAAGCTCAGCGCCTGATCCGTGAACAACAGGTTTGGCTTTTGTTCTTTGACTGCGAAATAAAATTTCAAATTCTGGGCCATAATGTTGATGCGGTTAGCATGCTTTGTCTGGTGGATGCAGGACGATGAGTATCTTGCATCATTGGCAGCTGACCGAGAAAAGGAGATGAAGGCCATTGAGGAAGCTGAAGCTCGCCGTGTACAAGAAGAAGTGGCTAGGAAAGCTGCTCTTGAAGAAGAAAGGCGAAAAGAGGAAGAATCTCGTAGAAAATTGGAGGAAGAGCAGGTATTGTCTTCTCGTTTTCCTATGCTAAAGATGGACATGGAACTGGTGACTAATTTAAGTCTATTTTCATACTCGCAGTGTCAATTATGTTGCTTGGTAATATATATGTTTCTTGTCTGGGTAAATGATAACAATGGAATTGAGATTTTGATGCTCCTCAAAGCAGCCAGTCACCTTGTTTGCTATTTTTTCTTCATGGTCTTTGGTTTTACCTTTGGCAGTGGTAGATATTGTTGCAAGTGTCTCTCAAAGTCATCAATCAGTTCCTTGCTTGTCGAGGAAGGGATGTGACTAATGGCTTTGACAAACCTTTTGTTAATTGTTTATAGCTGCTTGTGTGATTCTTGCTAGCAGGAGTTTGAGAGACTGTTGGCAGCTAAAGAAGCTTCTCTGGCTCTTGAACCTTCATCTAATGATGAGAATGCTGTGACGCTTTTGGTGCGGATGCCTGATGGAAGCCGGCGTGGCCGCCGATTTCTCAAGTCTGACAAGTTACATGTGAGTTGAGTTTTGCTGGGAAAGTAATGCTTAAACATTTTGTATCTGCTTACCATCCTGGTTTTAAAATGTTGTTTATTGTGCTTTGCAGGCTCTCTTTGATTTCATAGATATTGGCAGAGTGGTCAAGCCAGGCACTTACAGATTGGTAATCTTTCAGCTATATTTTCAGTAGTTATGGTGAAATCATCTCCAGATGTACACACTTGATTTGTTGTTTTGTTGAAACTTTACACCATTTTTATTTTGATGCTAGAATTTCTTCTGGTAAAGATGGTAATTAAATTTACATCCTCCTGCCTTCTCTGATTTGTTTTGTTACCTGAGCAGGTTAGGCCATACCCAAGGCGTGCTTTCAGTGATGGAGAGGGTGCGTTGACTCTCAACGAACTTGGCCTGACCAGCAAACAGGAAGCCTTGTTTCTAGAGTTGATCTAAGGATGAACTTGTTACAAATTGTAGAGAGTTACAACTTAAAAAGCTATAAATTTGTTGTCTAGAAAAATGAATCAATGCATGGAAGTCCGGGGATGTCACTCGGATCCACACTGTACGGACAGATTTCACATTCAATCTGGCTTCATGGGTTACATGTTTATGGTTGCGATTTGTTATTTTGGGTGTTCAGGACGGGGGGGCGGGGGCAATGTTCCTTGTATATATTATTTATGTTGGTATTTATGAGCTTTCTTGATCTCTCACTTAAAAGGCGTGTGTTTCGCATGCAGCTTCTGCTGTTACAGCCTTTCCACCTCAGCTTTTTTCATTCGTGTTTTTAAAAATTTTAATTTTTTTTATTTAAATTTAATATATTTTTAGTATTTTTGGATATTAAAAATTATTTTTAAAAATAAAAAAAATATTATTTTAATATATTGATGATTAAAAAATATTATTATTTTTAGTTAACAAGTATACCGTTGGCAGCATCGGGGGTATGCTGTCAAGTTACAATTGGTGCAATGTATTTCAACAATCTTACCGTTTCAGGGCAAATATTCATCGCTTACAAGTCCAAGCTGCCGTATCAAATAATAATACGGAATCAACTCTTACTGTGGTAAGGTTTTGTCTTTTTAATTCCAAACTCGGGCAGTGTACAGTACGTCATGACTCTTCCACCTTCCGTTGGGACCGAATGTCCGTGCTGTCTCTTACTGTTGCTTTCAATACAGGTGTCGCTGCACGGTCTAGATGGCATGTAGTCTAGCAAACTTCTTTTAGCTTTACCTGCCCTAGTCCCGAGGGCCCATCGCCCTTAGCTACAAGCGATCCATTCCTCTTAGAAAAGCAAGACGATAATCAGTATCTAATTACGGCCGACAGTGCACCACGTGTGTAAATATTTGTTGATGACATTAGAGGTCAAGGGAAGTTAATGATAATCACGCAAAGTCCTAGCAAGGATGAACAAAGACGAGACGATGATTTAACCCAACGGTCTAGTGAACAGGCACGTGCATCCTACGTGATCGTCACAGAGAAAAACAACAGAAAAAGAGTAAAAGTAAAAAAAAACAAAAAAACAAAAAAAGGAATAAAAATCTTCACACATACACACCACCTCCTCCAATCTCCAACGGTCATATTTTCCCGACATGCTCCAACGGCCACTTGAACTTGCATCATCCACCATCTGATCAAAATCCAACGACCAGAAAACCAGTTTCCCAAGTCTTCTCGAACACCCCTTTTCACAGTAATCATAATTTTTTCCAAGTGCTGGTAAAAACCATGCCAGTCTTAGAAAAAGCAATGACTGAGACAGCTATGGAAGGTATACTACTAGTAAGAAACATAGTAGTAGAGAGAGAAGGGGCGAGAGAGAGAAAGAGAGAGAAGAACAAGAACCAAATGTTTTATTAGTATATAAAAACACAACCTCGTTATGTTTTATGGTTTCTTTGGTTAGTGAGTGAATGTTATATTTCTTTGTTGATCATGCATTGTTAAAGAGGTGGGGTTTCTGGGTTCCGGTTTTGGTTTCATTTTAACTACCGTGATGGAAACTTCAAATGCTGAACTGGGTTTAAAGAGTTGTGTTGATTTCAGCCAGCAGTTTGCGCAAGTATGTTTCTGCGTTTCCTTCCATGAAGTGAATATTAGAGTTGATAGTTTGTTTCAATGAGTTTGTTTTAAATGTGTTGGAATCCGATGACTGTTTTATTATAGGTGTTGTTTTGTATGATTGATTAGTTTTACAAATTCTTTCATTCTTTTGTTGGGGTTGGGGAGTTTTCATTGCCTAGTCTTTTGTTAAATAGTTGCATACTAGCTCACATTGTTCATACAGGAACACTAAACACAATTTACGAAAACTTTGTTTTTGTTTCTTTTTGTTACTCATCGGATTCCTGTTTATTCTTTTTATTGGTTTCTTAGAAAAAGAAAAAGAAAATTCACACACTCACATTAGTCCATCTCTCTTGATTTCTGTTTTCAAATATACATGCAAAGTTTTATATGATTACATAGAACGCATACACGATAGAGCAAGACCATACATTTCATAGTTGAAGATTTGTTATAGAAACAAAGAGAGATTGGGAGAGAAGAATAGAAGAAAATAGGGTGGGTGAATCAAACAAAAATCACAGAAAAGAAAAATTGGAAGTTTATAGAGGATGTTGGCCGGGTGTTCTAGTTCAACATTGCTGTCACCAAGGCATAGATTGAGGAGTGAATCACCTGCGCAGTTTCAAGCTTGCCATTATCAGTTACCTTCAATGAGCACACAGAGATTGGACTTGCCATGTACTTTCTCTCGCAAAGAATCATCGCGGTCGCAGCCAATGAGGCCTGTTGGTGTTGGCTTGGCTGTGGACAAATCACTTGAGTCCAAGACCAGCAGTTGCTCTCTCATGCAGAATATCAGGCTCCCACCATTGGCAACTAGCAATCAATCAGTGAAAGATGAGTTTTGGGAGAAGGGTAAGAGCTTGAAGAGGTTTGCCGAGCAATCAGTTGATGAGTCTAGCTTTAACAGGGCTAAGAGAAAAAAGGGTAACAATGATAACGGTAAATCTGATGATATTTGCGAAGGTGATAGTTTGAGTTTAGGCCAGTTGGGTAGTGGCAATTCTTGGTTTCAACCAAGTTTGGAGGTGCCTAGAAGCCTAAACCCTCAACAATTTCCTTTCTCTTTGACTTTTTCAGGAGATGAGGAGAGGGTTTGCTTTGTGCCCAGTGAAGTGATTTCACCGCCTTTGCCATTGTCTAACAATCCATGGGTGGACTCTGTTATAACTGAGATCGCTGACCTGGGTGAAAAATATGGAGAGAGTAGCCAAAGGCCAGTAAAAGAAGCCTCGGGTTCAAGTACTTCATCAGAGAGTCAAAGCTTGGGCCTTAGACTAAGCGAGAACGTAGTGGAGCACGAAGTGGGTAAGGGCTCTAGCAATCCTCCTCATCCACAAGAAGGCGCGGTGGAGGCTGCAGAGGATGATCAGAGAGAGCATCAGGGGTTTGAGCTGGTCAGCTTTCTTACAGCTTGTGTTGAAGAGATTGGGTTAAAGAATATTGCTAGTATCAACCATTTTATAGCTAAACTGGGGGAGCTTGCTTCCCCCAAAGGAATTCCTATTAGCCGCCTTGCTGCTTATTATACCGAGGCATTAGCTCTTAGAGTTACAAGGATTTGGCCTCACATTTTTCATATAACTGCTCCCCGGGAACTTGATCGGGTTGATGATGATTCAGGGACTGCATTGAGGCTTTTGAATCAAGTGAGCCCAATTCCGAAGTTCATTCATTTCACGGCGAATGAGATGTTGTTGAGGGCTTTTGAAGGGAAAGATAGGGTCCACATTATAGATTTTGACATTAGGCAAGGGCTTCAATGGCCTAGTTTGTTTCAGAGTTTGGCCTCCAGGACTAATCCTCCTAGCCATGTTAGAATCACTGGTATAGGTGAGTCTAAGCAAGAGCTTAATGAGACAGGAGATAGGCTTGCTGGATTTGCTGAGGCATTGAACCTGCCTTTCGAGTTTCATCCAGTTGTGGACAGGTTAGAAGATGTGAGGTTGTGGATGCTCCATGTGAAGGAGAGGGAGTGTGTGGCTATTAATTGTATTTTCCAAATGCACAAGACACTATATGATGGGAGTGGAGGAGCACTGAGGGATTTCTTGGGGCTTATCCGGAGTACAAACCCCACAATAGTCCTTCTGGCAGAGCAAGAAGCGGAACATAATGCCCCTAATTTGGAAACAAGAGTTTGCAATTCGTTGAAGTACTACTCTGCTATTTTTGACTCGATTGATTCTAGCCTTCCATTTAACAGCCCAGTTAGGATCAAATTAGAGGAGATGTATGCTCGGGAAATTAGAAACGTTGTTGCTTGTGAAGGAAGTGACCGGCATGAAAGACATGAAAGTTTTGACAAGTGGAAGAAGTTGATGGAGCAAGGAGGGCTCCGGTGCGTGGGAATCGATGAGAGGGAGATGCTTCAAGCCCAAATGCTATTGAAGATGTACTCTTGTGATAGTTACAAAGTTAAGAAACAAGGGCACGAGGAAGCAGCGCTTACTCTAAGTTGGTTAGATCAACCTCTCTACACAGTCTCGGCGTGGACACCTTTAGACATTGCAGGGAGTTCAACCTCTTTTTCTCAGCCACCTTGAAGATTTTTTTTCATACATGTCATCAAAATTCCATACCATTCTTGCATACTGAAAGGGGGGACACTAAATTCTTTGTAGGTAGAAGAAGCTGTGATTATTCTTTCATTCTTTTGTTGCAGATAAGATTCGTCAGTCTAATAGCACAAGATACATTTGTATGAATACACAGTAGTTTCATACCGATTTCAGTTCTTTGCGGGGCAGGTTTCTAGGTTTTGGTCCACAGAATTCAGAGTCAGTTTTATGTTTATTCTTTGATTCTTTATGTATTATGAATTCTTTGTAGTCTTGTCATTACGTTGTTCGTTCTTTATGTATTATGAATTCTTTGTAGTCTTGTCATTACGTTGTTCGTTCTTTTTATAAGTTGAAGGACTATTAGAAACGCAAAACATGATGTGTTTGAGAATTGAAAATTGCCACAAGTGGAATTATTTTATTGTTTGGGAGTATATTTTGCCTTGCAAATAATAATCCTCAACCCTAAACACCAGTTGGCTTTCTGCGAAGTACGAAAATAAGTGATGTGTGCTGAAAAGCTTTTTTTCCTTTTTTTTTTTTTTTAGTTTTATTTTAATGATCCTGAAAAGCTTATTCAAAACAAGAAATGAAGTTGAAGAAGGATATCTGAATTTCCATGTATTTTCTCATTTAGGAGAGCTGAATATATCAAGAAAATAGAGAGACTGGAATTTCCATGTCTTGATCAATCAGTAGGCAATCTCCAAAGAAAAGATACATCAAAACCAGCACTTCTATCAAAAGAAACGCGAAATAGACGTCGAAAGTCGAAACCAGCACTTCTATCATAAGAAACGCGACAATCACACTCAAAAAGTTATTTTGGTGTGTTACACACTACTGCATACGACAAAGCTGTTACTGCATATGGAGAATGGGATAACAGGAATGATAAGAATCTAGTTTTAGGGATTAGAAGGAGAGGGTGTTCATTTAGCAAACAAACTTCTCAATCATGTCTCTGCTGTTGGGATTAATTCCTTGAGGGAGAGAGATCAATCAAAGAAATGATGGATCGATAGTGCAAGAACAGAAGGCACTTGCTTTTTGCAGCCATGGATAGCATCTCCTTCTTGCACCAAAGGGCAAGAGCTCAAAACCATGGTTTGAATACCTTTGAAATCCAATGCCGAGTTAAGAAACTGCCGTGGTTTGAATACGAGTGATATCTTCCCAATTAGCAGGGCCACAGTCCGATTGTGCCCACTCTAACACCCACTTGAGAGTTCATTAGTACTCGGCTTGTCTCCATAGTGCGGTGAGGAAGGGGAAACGGTGCCAAACGGTGCTGCCTTTCATTTTTCTTGGTACATATTTCATCGATTCTTCTTAGTGCAGGTTGGGACGTAGCCAATTCCTGATCTTTTACCTGTACACCTACAAGAGAAGAAAGTAAATAAATAAAACCCAAACGGGAGGGCAAATTCACTATAGACACATTTTACTATTTAGTATTTACTATAAAAGTTTAATTACCGTTTTTTTCCTTAAGAAAAAAATCAATAGTCTTAAGGGTATTTCAATCTTCTCACGTGATTTATTAATTATTAAAGAATTGATCAGAAATCTACGTTTTTTATAAATTTTTAATCACAATAAAATAATTTAATTACTTTTCAAATTAGTATTTT
>Ga0307511_10008822_pt1 | contig 10065 bp, 7 predicted proteins | sample 13_EM_MG_FD_200266 | JGI IMG/M metagenome (GOLD analysis project Ga0307511, IMG submission 200266) | Populus trichocarpa ectomycorrhiza microbial communities from riparian zone in the Pacific Northwest, United States - 13_EM | ecosystem: Host-associated > Plants > Roots > Unclassified | place... | reverse complement strand
GTGTTAAGATACGCCCGTCCCAATTCCCGACTTCCGTTCATGAGCGAAAGCGAATTCAAGAGCGTCGACGGCTTCAGGCGCCTGGTGGGTGCGCTCAAGTACTCCACCCAGGGGCTGACCCACATGGTGCGCAACGAGGCCGCCTTCCGGCAGGAGCTGATGGCGTGCTGCGTGCTTGTGCCGCTGGCCTTGTGGCTGCCGCTGGGCGCGGTGGAAAAACTGCTGCTGCTCGGCGCCCTGGCGCTGGTGCTGATCACCGAGATCATCAACTCGGCGATCGAGGCGGTGGTCGACCGCGTCTCGCTGGAACGCCACCCGCTGGCCGGCCGGGCCAAGGACATGGGTTCGGCGGCGGTGTTCGTGGCGGTAATCTGGGGCGTGGTGGTCTGGCTCACCCTGACTGGACCGATGCTGTGGCGCCTCCTCGCGCGCGCCTGACCTCGCGCAATCCGGCCCACCCCGCCCCCTGAGGTATGCTTGCACCAGTTGCAACGGGCGCAACCATCACTCAGGGGAAACAAGAAATGAACCACGATCAGCTCGCCGAGCTTCTGGCCGGCATTGCCAAGTCTCAGAACGCCATTCTCGACGCGGTCGACCGCGCCAATCCCGGCTTCAAGGCCACCTACCTGACGCCGGTGCTCAACGTCGCCGCCAATATGCGCGCCGCCGACCCGCGCCTGGTCGACCTGCCCTCGCGCATCCTGATGCGCTACCAGGGCCGCGCGGCGGTGGACCTGGACGCGATCAAGGTTGACCTCGACCGCCTGATCCCCGAGTAAGCCCTGGAACGATACGATGCCGGCCCCCACGCGCCTGGTGCTCGACACCAACGTCTGGCTGGACTGGCTGGTGTTCGACGACCCGGTGGTGGCGCCGCTGCGCGCCGCGCAGGCTGCCGGCGCGATCGCGATTTTCATCGATGCGCCCTGCACCGAGGAACTGCGCCGGGTGCTGGCCTACTCTTTCCGCAATTTGGTACTGCCTGCGCAGGAGCAGGCAGCGGCGCTGGAAGCTTGCCTGCGTATTGCCGTGAACGCCGCCGCGACCACCGAACCGGCGCAAGGCACGATGGCCCCGCTGCCGCTATGCCGCGATCCGGATGACCAGAAGTTTCTCGAACTGGCGCGCGCCGCCGGTGCCGATATTCTCCTCACCAAGGACCGTGCCCTGCTCGAACTGGTGCGGCGCAAGTACGCCCACATCGGCTTTCGCATCCTGACGCCGCAGGACTACGCGACCGCGCAAGATGCGCAGGCCACCTGGGCCTTATAGCTTCGACCATCCCGGCTCGTCGCGGTCCAGCATGCGCTTGACCGAGTCGAAGAACAGATCACTCTGCTGGCGCTCGCCGGCGATCTGCGCCGACACCCGCTCGCACATCTCGTCCGGAATGCGGCGCAGCGGCTTGCCACCGGCGCCCTGCACCGCCAGCACCTGGTGCATGCAGGCGCGCTCGAGATAGTAGAGGTCGTCGAAGGTCCAGGCGACGCTGCTGCCCACCACCGTGACGCCGTGGCTGGCCATGAACATCACGTCTTTTCCCTTGAGCTGCCCGGCGATGCGCTGCCCCTCGGCATCGTCCAGCGCCACGCCGTTGTAGGTGTCGTCGTAGGCAAGACGGTTCCAGAAACGCAACGCGTTCTGGTTGCACCACTCGACGCGGCCGCCGGCGATCAGGGTGAGCGCGGTGGCGTAAGGCATGTGGGTGTGCAGGATGCACTTGGCCTGCGGGTTGGCGCGGTGGATGTGGCTGTGGATGAAAAAGGCGGTGGGCTCCAGCGGGTGCCGGCCCTCCAGCACCTCCCCCTTGCCATTGATCAGGAGAATGTCGCCCGCGGTGACCTCGCTCCAGTGCATACCCTGCGGGTTGATCAGGTAGCGGTCCGGCGCAAGCTCCAGGCTGAAATGGTTGCACACACCTTCGTTGAGATTCAAGCGCGCGGCCCAGCGCAGCGCGGCGGCCAGGTCGATGCGGCCCTGTTTCGCCTGCGCATCGAGGTTGTTCGAGGTCTCTTTCAGTACCGCCGCCATCTTGTCTCTCCTTAGGTTTTGTCCGAGGGGTCTGCGGATCAATCCGCTATTTTCCGGCGGAACACCCAACTGTCCGCTGTTGACGCCTTCGGGGTAAAAGCATACCCCTCGAAGTCGAAGTTCTTCAAGTCCTCGACATCGGAGAGATTGTTCTTCACCGCGTAGCGCACCATCATGCCGCGCGCCTTCTTGGCGAAAAAGCTGATGATCTTGTATCGCCCGTTCTTGTAATCCTCGAATACCGGAGCGACGATGCGCGCCTTCACGGCCTTGGGCTGCACCACCTTGAAGTACTCTTCCGAGGCAAGATTGACCAGCACCGGTTCGTCCCGCTCCTTGAGCAGCTCGTTGAGCTTTTTGGTGACGGTGCCGCCCCAGAAACCGTACAAGTCCTTGGCCTTGGCCGTGTCCAGGCGCGTGCCCATCTCCAGGCGATAGGGCTGCATCAGGTCCAGCGGCTTGAGCACGCCATACAACCCGGAGAGAATGCGCAGGTGCGCCTGCGCGTATTCGAACTCGGCAGGCTTGAAATCAACCGCATGCAAGCCGTCGTACACGTCGCCGTTGAAAGCCAGCACCGCCTGCTTGGCATTCTCGGGCGTGAACGGCGGCTTCCACTCGCCGTAGCGGGCGACGTTCAGCGCGGCGAGGTTGTCGGAGATATCCATCAACGCGGAGACCTGCGCCGGCGCCAGCTTTTTCAGCCGCGTGATCAGCTGCTTCGACTGCTTCAGATAGTCCGGCTGGGTATGCGCATCGATCACCGGCGGGGTCTCGTAGTCCAGCGACTTCGCCGGGGAAATGACCATCAGCATGCTTGAGCCCTACACCAGTTCGTTGACGTACTCGGCAATCGCCATCGCCGAGGTCAGCCCCGGTGACTCGATGCCATACAGATTGACCAGGCCCTTGACGCCGTGATCCCTGGGCCCCTGCACCACGAAGTCCGCCGCCGGCGCGCTCTTCGGCGCAAGCTTGGGGCGGATGCCGCAATAGCCCGGCTGCAAGCCGCCGTCAGGCACGCCCGGCCAGTACTTGCGGATCTCGGCGTAGAACAGCTCTGAGCGTTTCGGGTCCACCGCATAGTCGATCTCGTCGATCCACTCCACGTCCGGCCCGAAGCGCGCCTGCCCGCCCAGGTCGATGGTCAGATGCACGCCAAGTCCCGCCGCTTCCGGTACCGGGTAGATCAGGCGCGAGAACGGCGACTTGCCCGCCAGCGAGTAGTAGTTACCCTTGCAATAATAGGTTGGCGGCACGCTCTCGCGCGGCAGCCCGTCGAACTTGCGCGCCAGGTCCTGCGCGAACAGGCCCGCGCTGTTGATCACGATGCCGGCCGTCAGTTCCATCTCGCCTTCGCCGCCGGTGGCAATCGTAATGCCGTCGTCGTGGCAGATCGCGCCTGCCAGCGGCGAGTTGAACGCCAGCATGCCGCCCGCCTCCTCGAAGTCCCCTTGTAAGCCCAACATGAAACCATGCGAATCGACGATGCCCGTGGAAGGCGAATTGAGCGCGGCGACGCAAAACAGGTCCGGCTCCTTCGCCTTCGCCTCTTCGGCGCTCAGCCATTGCAGGTCGTTCACGCCGTTGGCGCGCGCCTTCTCGACGATGCCCTTCAGGGTCTCGGCCTGGGCGTCGGTGGTAGCGACGATGAACTTGCCGCAATTGTTGGCGACGATGCCGCGCTCGTTGCAAAAACGGTAAAGCATCTGCTTGCCCTCGACGCAAAAGCGCGCCTTCAGCGAACCCTTCGGGTAATAGATGCCTGCGTGGATCACCTCGCTGTTGCGCGAACTGGTGCCGGTGCCGATGGCGTTCTCGCCCTCGATCAGGATGGTCTCCAGGCCCTTCCGGGCCATGCGCCGCGCGATCGCCAGGCCCACCACCCCGGCGCCGATCACGACACAGTCGATACGTTCAGTCAATTCTCTGGTCCCTTCCGGCGCGATCCGGCCTCGCGCGACGCGGCCCTTGTCGATGCGCAGACCAGACAAATTTTAGCATCCGCCCTCCCCCATATCGCGCTTTTTCCTGCCCGGCCGCCCGCTCTTTTTCCCTGTCAATCCGCGCCCGGCTACACCGCCGCATAAGCGGGCGCCCGGTCCTGCCGGCGCGGCCCGGGTGCTAGCATCGCTCGGTCCCGAAACACAATCGAAACACAATCAAAGGCAAGGAGACAACAATGCAAATCGGATTCGCCGGCACCGGCCGCATGGGCTCGGCCATGGTGCGCCGCCTGATCGACTGCGGCCACACCCTCACCGTCTGGAACCGCAGCGCCGACAAGCTCAAACCACTGGCCGATGCGGGCGCGAAGATCGCTGCCACGCCCAAGGCCCTGGCCGAGAGCAGCGAGGCGGTGATCACCATCCTGTCCAACGCCGAGGCGATCGACCGCCTCTATGGGGGAGCCGAGGGCTTCCTCGCCGGCAGCCCGAAGGGCAAGCTGTTCATCGAGATGAGCACCGTGCGCCCCGAAACGCAGGTGGCCCTGGCCGCCAGGGTGAAGGCCGCCGGCGCCGCCCTGGTGGAGTGCCCGGTCGGCGGCACCACCGGCCCGGCGCGCGAGGGCAAGCTGTTCGGCTTTGCCGGCGGCGAGGACGCCGATGTGGCCCGCGCCCTGCCGATCCTGCAGCAGCTGTGCAGGCGCGTCGAGCACGTCGGCAAGCCCGGCGCGGGCGCGAGCATGAAGCTCGCCATCAACCTGCCCCTGATGATCTACTGGCAGGCCCTGGGCGAAGCGCTCTCGCTGATCGAGCCGCTCAAGCTCGACCCGGCGCGCGTGATGGACATCCTGGCCGACACTTCCGGCGGCCCCAACATGCTGAAGAACCGCGCCCCGGCGATCGCCAAGGTGCTCAAGGGAGAAGATATCGGCCCGCCGACCATGGACGTGAATCTGATGCGCAAGGACATGCGCGCGATGATCGAGGAAGCACAGTCCCTCGGCCGCCAGTTGCCCGTCACCGCCAGCGCGCTCTCGGTGTTCGATAGCGCGGCGAGCAAAGGCATGGGCGAGTCGGACGCCATCAAGCTGCCCGGCTACTGGCTGGCGCAAGCCAAGACATAGAGCCTGACAAACAAAAGGCCGGCGCGAGCCGGCCTGCAGAACAAAACGCCGGCATGTGCCGGCGCCCCAAACAACAACGCCGGCATGAGCCGGCGTTTAACTTGGCGTCCCCTGCGGGATTCGAACCCGCGTACTTACCGTGAAAGGGTAATGTCCTAGGCCTCTAGACGAAGGGGACAGTACTGCTGTTTGCTACAGGTACAACATATTCGGGTGGTGGAGGTAAGCGGGATCGAACCGCTGACCTCTTGCATGCCATGCAAGCGCTCTCCCAGCTGAGCTATACCCCCAACCGAAGCTAGAATTATAGCGGGTATTTATCCTGTTTGCAAACCTGGAGTCACAGTTTTACCCCGCATTTCACGGTTTTGAATTAAACACCGCCTAAAGCCGATAAGACCCGCTCACGGCCGAACAGTTCCAGTACGGCGTCCAGCGAAGGCGTCGTGGTGGTGCCCGCTACCAGCACGCGCACCGGCATGGCCAGTTGCGGCATCTTGATACTGTGCTGCGCCAGTGTCTCCTTCACCGCCGCGCTGATCGCCGCTCTTTCCCACGCCGCCGCGCCCAGTTTCTCCCGCAAGGTGACAAGGGCGGGCTTCACTGCCTCGGTGACATGCTGCGCGTACAGCGCCTCCTCCGCCTTGGTGTTGGCGTAGAACAGCAGCGCGGCCTTGGCGATATCGTGCAGGGTGTTCGCGCGATCCTTCACCAGGCCGACGACGGCCACCAGATCAGGGGCGCCTTCGAGCTTGCCGCCGAGCGCCTCGATCAGCGGCCCCACCAGCCCCGCCAGGCGCGCGTTGTCCGCCTCCTTGATGTACTCGTGATTGAGCCAGGTCAGCTTGGCCTGGTCGAACTGCGCCGCCGAGCGCGACACCTGCGCGAGGTCGAACCACTCGATGAATTTTTCGCGCGGGAATTTCTCGGCGTCGCCATGGCTCCAGCCCAGGCGCGCCAGATAATTGAACAGCGCTTCGGGCAGAAAGCCGTCCGCCGGATACTGCATCACGCTCACCGCGCCGTGGCGCTTGGAAAGCTTTTCTCCGTCAGGGCCCAGGATGGTCGGCAGGTGCGCGAATTGCGGCGCCGGGCTTTTGAGCGCGTGGTAGATATTGATCTGCCGCGGCGTGTTGTTGACGTGATCGTCGCCACGCACCACATGGGTGATCTTCATGTCGAGGTCGTCGACCACCACCGCGAAGTTGTAGGTCGGCACCAGGTCGGCGCGCGCGATCACCAGGTCGTCCAGCTCGGTGTTGCTGATGCTGATCGTGCCTTTGACCAGATCGTCCCAGGTGACCATGCCGTCGTCCGGGTTGCGAAAGCGGATCACCGGCTTGACGCCGTCGGGAACCGGTTTGCCCTGGGCGTTCTCGGGACGCCAGCGCCCATCGTAGCGCGGCTTCTCGCCCCTGGCGCGCTGCGCCTCGCGCAGCGCCTCCAACTCCTCGCGGCTCGCATAGCATTTGTAGGCACGCCCATCGGCCAGCATTTCGTCCAGCACGGCGCGATAGCGCTCCAGGCGCGCGGTCTGGCGAATCGGCCCTTCGTCATAGTCCAGGCCCAGCCATTCCATGCTCTGCAGGATGACCGCGATCGCCTCCTCGGTGGAGCGCTCCAGGTCCGTATCCTCAATACGCAGCACGAACTGGCCGCCGTGGTGGCGCGCGAACGCCCACGAGAAAAGACCGGCGCGGGCATTGCCCAGATGCATGAAGCCGGTGGGACTGGGAGCAAAACGGGTGCGGACTTGCATTATTGGAAACTTTGCGAAAAGGCGGAAAGCACCAATTGTAGCCCGCCGCAGGCCGCCGGTTTTGCGCAGCCGCCCAAGTTCCGTTATAATCGCGCTTCTTCGCTGGTGCCAAGTCAGGGCCGGCGCATCCGGCAGCAAACCGGGCGGTTAACTCAGCGGTAGAGTGCCACCTTCACACGGTGGAAGTCACTGGTTCGATCCCAGTACCGCCCACCATCAAAGCCTCGTCAAATCGGACTGCCGCGCCCGCGCGCGCCTGGTGGATTGCGTCCAACTTACGCGACGCGCCAGTCCCGGCATCGGGCAAGCACCCGCGTTTTCCCGCGCCAGATTCCCGCGTCGAACGCGTGGCCCCTTTCGTATTCTTCCCCTTCGTCGTCTTCCCCTTCGCCGTCTTCTCACGTCTCGGCCGAATCCGGGTTCCGCATTGTCCTCACTATCTATATGGCGAAGCCGTTAGTAGATGGTGACAGCAGATCCGGATATGCCTGATTTGGCGCGGGTCCCGACGGCATGCCTGGGCGCAAGGCAGCGAACGCGCAGCTTGTCCATGCTCGCCGGCAAACACGCGAAAAAACGGTTAGATGGGGAAAAGTGCACCACTTCAGTCCTTTGGCAAGGTCCCGGTTCCCAAAATCCCCTAAAGATGTCGAGGGCCGTGCCGTTACCAAGCCAAGACCCGAGCAAGCAATGAGTTTTTGGGCATATCAGGTGGCGGCTCTAGTGTTAGTGAAGAATCCGCCCAAAACGCTAACCTAGGAAATTAATCATGACTTCAATCATCTCCTCGATGTCGCCGAGCCAAGTCGGCGCCTTGACGACCAAGCAGATCGCGGCACTGTCCACCTCGGACATCAACGCCATCAGCACGGCCCAGGCTCAGCAACTGACAGCCGCCCAGATCGGCGTCATGTCCACCGCCGACATCGTCTCGATCAGCACCGCCGCCCTCGCCCTGTTCAACAGCACGCAGCTCAATGCACTCACCGCCAAGGACGTGGCCGCCCTCGCCACCGCCCAGGTCGCGGCCCTGTCCACGACCCAGATCGGCGCGCTGACCGCCACGCAAGTCGCCTCGCTGACGACCAGCCAGGTCGGCGCCCTGGCGGCCAGCCTCTCCACCAGCCAGATCGGCGCGCTGACCACCGCGCAAGCCTCCGGCCTGACCACCACCGTATTGGGTACCCTTTCCACCGCGCAACTGCAGGCCATCTCGACCAAGGCAATCCCGGCGCTGTCGACTGCCCAGGTCGGCGCCCTCGGCACCGCCTTCACGACCGCCCAGATCGGCGCGCTGACCACCGCGCAAGCCGCGGGCCTGTCCACCACCTCGATCGCCGCCCTCTCCACGGCGCAGCTGCAAGCGATCTCGACCAAGGAACTGGCCGCCCTGTCGACCGCCCAGGTCGGCGCCCTGACCACCACCCAGGTCACCGGCATCACCACCACCCAGGTCGCCGCGCTGACCACCGCGCAAGTCGGCACCCTGGCCGCCAGCCTCACGACCACCCAGATCGGCGCGCTGACCACCGCGCAAGCCTCCGGCCTGACCACCACCGTGCTGGGCACCCTGTCGACCGCCCAACTGCAGGCGATCTCGACCAAGGAAGTGGCCGCCCTGTCGACCGCCCAGGTCGGCGCCCTCGGCACCGCCTTCACCACCGCCCAGATCGGCGCGCTGACCACGGCCCAGGCCTCGGGCGTCTCGACCACCTCCCTGGCCGCCCTGAGCACCACCCAGCTGCAAGCCATCTCGACCAAGGAACTGGCCGCGCTCTCGACCGCCCAGGTCGGCGCTTTCACCACCACCCAGGTCGTCTCGCTGACCACCACGCAAGTCGCTTCGCTGACCACCGCGCAAGTCGGCACCCTGGCCGCCAGCCTCTCCACCGTTCAGATCGGCGCCCTCACCACGGCCCAGGCCTCCGGCTTGACCACCACCGTGCTCGGCACCCTCTCCACGGCGCAAATGCAGGCCATCTCGACCAAGGAAATCGCCGCGCTCTCGACCGCCCAGATCGGCGCTCTCGGCACCGCGTTCACCACCTCGCAGATCAACGCGCTGACCACGGCCCAGGCCTCCGGCCTCTCGACCACCACGCTGGCGGCCTTGAGCACGACCCAGCTGCAGGCGATCTCGACCAAGGAACTGGCCGCGCTCTCGACCGCCCAGGTCGGCGCCCTGACCACCACCCAGGTCACCGGCATCACCACCAACCAGATCGCCGCGCTGACCACCGCGCAAGTCGGCACCCTGGCCGCCAACCTCTCGACCACCCAGATCGGTGCGCTCACCACCGCGCAAGCTTCCGGCCTGACCACCACCGTGCTGGGCACCCTGTCGACCGCGCAACTGCAGGCGATCTCGACCAAGGAAGTGGCCGCCCTGTCGACCGCCCAGGTCGGCGCCCTCGGCACCGCCTTCACCACCGCCCAGATCGGCGCGCTGACCACCGCGCAAGCCTCGGGTCTGTCCACCACCAGCCTGGCCGCGCTCTCCACGACCCAGCTGCAAGCGATCTCGACCAAGGAACTGGCGACCCTCTCGACCGCTCAGGTCGGCGCCTTCACGACCACGCAAGTTGCTTCGCTGACCACCACGCAAGTGGCGTCGCTCACGACCGCGCAAGTCGGCACCCTGGCCGCCAGCCTCTCGACCGTCCAGATCGGCGCGCTGACCACCGGGCAGGCCACCGGCCTGACCACCACCGTCCTCGGCACCTTGAGCACGGCGCAGCTGCAATCGATCTCGACCAAGGAAATCGCCGCGCTCTCGACCGCCCAGATCGGCGCCCTCGGCACCGCCTTCACCACCTCGCAGATCGGCGCACTGACCACCGCGCAAGCCTCCGGCCTGTCGACCACCACGCTGGCCGCGCTCTCCACGACCCAGCTGCAAGCGATCTCGACCAAGGAACTGGCCGCGCTCTCGACCGCCCAGGTCGGCGCCCTGACCACCACCCAGGTCACCGGCATCACCACCAACCAGATCGCCGCGCTGACCACCGCGCAAGTCGGTACCCTGGCCGCCAACCTGACGACCACCCAGATCGGCGCGCTGACCACCGCGCAAGCCTCCGGCCTGACCACCACCGTGCTGGGCACCCTGTCGACCGCGCAACTGCAGGCGATCTCGACCAAGGAAGTGGCCGCCCTGTCGACCGCCCAGGTCGGCGCCCTCGGCACCGCCTTCACCACCGCC
>Ga0307511_10008821_pt1 | contig 10065 bp, 5 predicted proteins | sample 13_EM_MG_FD_200266 | JGI IMG/M metagenome (GOLD analysis project Ga0307511, IMG submission 200266) | Populus trichocarpa ectomycorrhiza microbial communities from riparian zone in the Pacific Northwest, United States - 13_EM | ecosystem: Host-associated > Plants > Roots > Unclassified | place... | reverse complement strand
ACAACTATTTGAGTTTCTATATGCCTTTATTTTTTATATTTTTGTTAATTTCAAAATTATTATCTCGTCTAAACATTAAATTATTAATTCTACTACAACACCTTTAACTAAAGATTTTTTTTATAAGAAATCCAACATTGAAAATTGGTATTTTAGAAAAGTATGAATAACAAATTGATGATATTGTTATTGGGTTTCACGAAACACATATATGCAATGAAAACAATAAATTTATAATTTCGTAGGAGTCTTAAAGATCCTGTTATATAGATCTAGAATTGTTTAGGGTTTATACAAGGACTACCTAAAAATCATATATTGTTGCAAACCAAAAGTCATCCAAATGTCCGACCTCTAACGGTAATTCACATGATCCACTAGAGAGAAATCTCTTAAACTCTTGTAAGAGAGAGGGAATGCTATACTTTTTTGTGCTAGCTTTTTTCTTTTATGTTTTAGGTGTTTCTATATTGTACTCTACTTACCTTAAAATAAGAGGCATAAAATTCTATTTATAAGAAAACCTGAAAAATCTTATAAATGAAAAAATATCAATTTTTCCTTTCAATAATATCACTTTATTCAATTAAGTGTCTACTTGATTTTTTCTAGGTTTAGAATTGTAATCCGCTGTATTAATTATATTTCAATCCTTAATTTCAAAAATTTATATGCAATCAAGTCATATTTGATTAATCATCCTATTTTAATTTTTGACCAATTGTTCTAATGTGTGTGACCCATGAGGTTCTCTAATAAATTGGCCCAATTATAAACCATAATTCTAAATAACATAGGATTACATAAATTAAATAATTTAATTTATTATCAATTCAATAATTGATTGATTTATATTTAAAGATCAAGTATAATATCTAGCAACTTGTCATGATCCCATAAATATTAAGAAAGTTATAAGTGGTTTGACTTAACCTTTTAGTAAATAGTTTCTCAGTGTAATTATTATCCCTTTATCAAGAATATTTTGATTTAAATATTATAGCATGAAATATGTCTACCCTATTAAATCATTTTAATTCTCAACACTATAGTCATTAATTCTTTAAATAAGATTTGAAACTCTTTTCAAATCTCACTCTACCTCGGCCAAGGATCTCACAATCAATACTATTTAATAATAGATTAAATATTTTTCCTAATGCACCTAGGGTGATGAATCCTCTCTTGACTACTCAAATATCTTTATATAGTTTATGTTATATCAAATATCTACTCATTTATTACCCTTGATTAGAACAACATGTGATTAGGATTAAAGTATAACACTTCTTATATAGATAACTTAGTGATCTCAAGTCTAAGGATCACTTATACAACTATCATATGAGCCTTTTCATAGACATAAGTGATCTTTTCATATGAATTTATCTTACAAGTCAGTTTAGTGTACATGCCATCTAACAAACACCTGCATATTAGTTTATTATATCTCTCATATCTCAGTTTATAGGAGAAGCTATTTTTTTTCATAAAAGAAGAAACATAATATGCACTGATCTAAACAACTCTAATTAATGTCTATTCTTAATAGAATATTGACTATGAACATTTAGGAACAATGCTTTAATGCAATAGGAATCTCATAATTATAGCAACTTTATAATTTCTTATGCTAAACATTTTTGTTCCACATACTTTATCTTTACTTTATATTCATTAATAAAATATAAAGAAAGCCTTAATTAATAATATATATGTTTTACATGAATAAAACTAGTGTTAAGTGTAACTAACTGATTGGTTACAAGGCATATATTCACTAACAATCTTCCACTTGCACTAAAGTTAATCACTCATGTATCTAATACCATATCCCTCTATATGATGATCATGCTTTTGTTGGGACAATGCCTTGGTGAGAGGATCTGCAAGATTCTCTTCAGTGGATACTCGTTCTATCTTTACTCTTTCCTCTTTATGATTTCCCTAATTAAAAGAATAGCTTAAATACATGTTAGAATCTTTGATGAGACCTTGGTTCCTTTGCTTGTGTAATGACTTTATTGTTATCAAAGTATAGGGCTATAAGATCAATAATGTTAAGAACTACACTTAGTTTAGTGATGAACTTCTTGATCCAAACATTCTTTTTTGTTGTCTTAGACGCAAAGATATATTCAACTTCAGTTGTAGAATATGTTATGGCCTCTTGTTTGGAAGTCTTCCAACTCACAACACCACCATTTAAAGTAAAAACATATCTTGACTGAGATTTACTATCATTAATATTAGATTCAAAACTAGCATTTGAATAGCTATAAACTTGTAGTTCATGTCTTTCATAGACCAGAAATACATTCTTAGTTCTTTTTAAGTACTTAGGAATATTTTTTATTATCTGCCAATGACTATGACCTGGATTAGATTGGTATCTACAAAGCATAAGATACATCTGGTCTTGTACATAACATCGCATACATAATGGATCCTATAGCCGAAGCATATGGTATCCTTTTCATCCTATCTTTTTCGATTTATGTTTTGGAACATATATCTTTGGAGAGATGTATTCCTTGCAAAATAGGTAAGTATCCTCTCTTGGATTCTTTGATGCTAAACTATTTTAGCATCTTGTCTATGTATGTGGATTGAGACAATCCAAACAACCTTCTAGATTTATCTTTATAAATCTTTATTCCTAATATATAGGCTACTTCTCCCATATCCTTCATGGAGAAATTCTTAGACAACTAGATCTTTATTGATTAGAGTAAAAGAATGTTGTTTCCTATCAATAATATGTCATTTATATATAATATTAAAAAAAATAACTCCATTTTCACTAACTTTTTTTATAAACACAAGGTTCATCTATATTTTTGATGAAATCAAACTATTTGATCATCTCTTCATGGATATTCCAACTCCTTGCACCTTGCTTAAGTCCATAAATGGATTTTTATATCTTGCATACTTTGTTAGTAAATGTTTTAGATTCAAAACCTTCAGGTCGTGTCATATACATATCTTTAAGAAGTTTTTCATTCTAGATGTAGTCTTGACATCCATTTATCAAATATCATAATCATGGTATACAACTATAGAAAGCAAAATACTTATTGATTTTAACATAGCTACTATCGAGAAAGTTTCATCAAAATCAACCCCTTGTCTTTGTATTTAACATTTGGAAATTAATCTAGCTTTGTACGTTTGTATATTGCCATTCATGCTATTTTTCTTTTTAAAGACCCACTCACATCTAATGGGTTTTATCCCTTTAAGTGAATCAACTAAAGTCCATACATGGTTGGTATACGTGTAATCCATTTTAGATTTCATGGCTTCAAGCCATTTCCCATAATCAATATTAGATATTGCTTTCATATAATTGGTAGGCTCATCAAGTATAAATAACTCGTCATCATTAATTTCCATGAGAAGTTAATATCTCAATGGTGCATGATGTGTTCTATTAGATCTAAAGAGTTATTGTGTTTCTTGAGTTTCAAGTTGAACATCAAATGTTATAGCCTCGAGTTTTGATTCTATTTGGATGTTAGTTTGTGGTTCTTGAACTTCTTTAAGTTATATTTTCCTTTCACTACTCATTTCAAAAACAAATTCTTTCTCTAAAAATGTAGCATAATTTGAGACAATTTACTTAACGGGATGGTAGAAATAATATTGAACTAATTCTTTTGGATATCTAACAAACTTACAATTATCTAACTTAGCTCCTAACTTTTCAGATATAATATGCTTCACATAAACATTACATCTCGAATCTTTAAGAATGTTAAGATTGGTCTCCTACCATTCCATATCTCATATGGAGTTTTATTAATAGATTTTGATGGAACTCTTTTTAAAAGGTAAGTACTAGTAGTTTATAAGGCATGACCCTAAAAGAAAGGTGGCAGGTTTATATAGCTCATCATGGATTGCATCATATCCAATATGGTGTGATTTCTCCTTTCAGAAACTCCATTATGTTGTGGTGTTCTAAGAGGTGCTCATTATGAGAGAATCTCATTCTTTTTTAAATAATCTTGAAAATCTTGGTTGAAGTATTCATCACCTTGATCCGATCAAAGTATCTTGATACTCTTTCTAATTTGTATTTCAACTTTATTTTTGAATTCTTTCAACCTTTCAAATACACATGACCATGTCCAATATGGTCATTAACGATGAAACATGTATATTCATTTATGACAAAAATCATTATTGGTCCACATACATCTGTATGTATTAGACCAAATAATGTATTAGATCTTTCACTTTTTTAGTAAAGGGTGTTTTGGTCATCTTAATAATTAAACAAGCTTAACAAGTTTTATACGATTCATAATCAAAAGGATCAAATATCTTTTTTTATGTAACTTAGTAATTTTTGTTTTATTGATATGACATAGTCTACAATGTCATTATTAATATATATATTGATTATCTAATATGTTCTTCTTGCTATTTATATTGAATTTGAGCATTTTAAGATCATGTATGTACAAAGAATTTGTATAAGTACCAGATCCATAATAAATATTATTATTATATAAAGAACAACATTTGCCTTCAATAATAAATTTAAATCCATTCAGAAATGGATACATTGTTTGTAAGACGTGTTAGAACATAATAACAATTATAAATTCTAGTATCAGTCCATTTGACAAAGTTAATGCAATAACCCTTACTTCATTGCTAACTTGTAGGTCCACTTTATATTTATTTAGTCATAGACATACATAAAGCATAAGCTTTAATATGCTTTTTAACCTTCACGGTTGCAAGATAATCTTTGTAGTTTCTTCTGTAGTGGCTTTCCTTGTTACAATGATAACAAATACCTTTGTCATTATTGATGGCCCAAATAGGTTTCTATGCTTAGACTATTAGACCAAGTGAACACGTAACTCATGGTCAATGATAAAGCCCAATGATGCAAATTCTTTAAAATAGCCAATTATCTACAACACATAGGTGTTCATCGAGGAATCCTTTATCATTTTACACCAAAACAATTATTTAGAGGTCTCATACCTCTCAGTGCATTAGCCACATAAAACAACTTTTTGAGATATATAATTATTATACAGACATCCATATTCTCATGATGTCTTTGAAGTTCAAGTGTCATGCTGGCTAACATCACATATGCTACTTTCTCATCATTATAAATATGACTTTGATATTTAGTCCTAACTTCGTTATCAACTTTCTCATCAAGGACAGGAGGAATCGAATTTTCAAAAATATATAACATTCTTTCTTACTTAAGAACAATTCTCATGTTTTGGTACTAGTTTAAGAAGTTTGGTTCAATCAATTTATTAGCATCATATATGTTATGTAGGGATATGTTACTACTCATGGTAATCTATCAACCTATTCATGTAAAGATAACGAGTATTGGTTCCATGCATAAATATTTATAACCGAATTCATATAAGGTCTTTAATTTTAACTTGGTCTCCCACTATTTTCTTGTAAATTAATAGCTTTCACTATTAATTAAGAAAATCTCGCTTAGGTCTCCTAGTGGGTTAGGATTTCATTTAATTTATATGACCTTAAGTAACTCAAAAATCAAAATAAATTAAATTAGGTAGATAAAATAGCTTATCAATCACATTTATATATGACTCTTATATTAGTTTGGTAACAACTCTATGTCTAAACATATTATATATGTTTTGCCTAACTATTACCTCTAATCTTGTATGATCATAAGCAACTTATCTGAATTATATAAATTAGTTAAGTAGGTCCGAATTTTATAGCATTAAACATATTCAATTAACGGTAACTTTGACTAACTTAACAAGTTATCCATGAATAGAACTCTAGTTTTATGCATATAAAATCAAGAGACAATAAATCATATTCTCAACATGTACTTAATATATTAATGAGAGATTTATTATTTTAATTAAATATCATTCAATGGCATTAGTGATATATCATACATAACAATTATATATAAACATACATCCCTAGCATGCCATTCTAATTGGATGATTATGGACATATGTAAGTTAATTCTCTCGAGCCATCAAAGGAAATTAGATGGTCAAAACCTAGATAGTTGCTGCAAATCTTTATAAGTCCTTTTACAAACAACATGGTTGTATCCTTCACCATCATTTTTTCTGTCTTGGATTACAAAATATTTTTCTTACCTAAATTCTTACATTTTTAAATTACATAACATTTACATAATTCATTAAGAAACCTCAACTTACATTCAAATGCTATACCCAATATCTGCCTGTTTGTTATCCATGATTAGGGCAACGTGTGGTTAGGATCAAAACATAAAATTTCTTATATATGATAACTTAGCGATATCAAGTTTAAGGATCATTTACACAACTGTCACATTAGCCTTTCCATAGACATAAATGATCTCTGCATATAAAATTCACTTGTGAGTCAGATCAGTGTACATGTAATCTGACAAACACCAACATATTAGTTCCAAGTATCTTTTATACCTCAGTTTATGAGAGCAATTGTTTCCTTTCATAAAGGAAGGAACATAATATGCATCAATTTCAACAGTTTTAATTATAGTCTAGTCTTAATAGAACATTGATCAAAAACATTTAAGAACAATACTTTAATGCAATAAGAATATCATAATTGTAACAACTTTATAATTTTCTATGTAAAATATTTTTGTTCCGCAGATTTTATTTTTACTCTAAATTCATTAATAAAATATTATATTAATTAATTAAATATAAATAAATATTATATATAAAGAAAATATTTATTAATAATAAATGTGTTTTATAGAAATAAAATCAGTATTACATGGAACCAACTGATTGATTACATTATATATTCACTAACAATTGTATATCAATTAGTATAAATGGAATTGCTTGACTTATATTTTCAAGAGACATGGATATAAAAATTAAATATTTCAGTATCTCAGTTTACTTGATATTCCAAGGTTTTGACATATGATAAAATCTTTGAGTTTTTTTAAGTCTTGGAACAAATCCGTTAATTGTTTAATTTTTTTTATAGTTTTGATTTATAATAAATATCGTTGCCGCTAGGTTTCCAATAGCGTCACAATGGCATGATCAATATACAGACCGAGACAGAGATCCTTTTGAGGTTTGAAACAAATCCCACTTGTATTGTGTCGTGTGTGCTTCCAGCTTTCCACATATCCACTTCCCTCACAAGTTTAAACCTGATATTAAAGTAAACAAGAAAAGAACTAGAAAGTAGAAAAGCAAGGCATCTCCCTCTCTCTCCTTCCTCGAAGACCACAAGTCGTACAAGAAAAAGAACCAATACATGAAAAGAGAGGAAATTTCCTTCTCAATCTTATAGAACACTGAAGCAGGGCTCCATTAGCTTTAGCAGCCAATCTCTCTCCTCTCTCCTCCTCATTTCAAGAACTGCATCAAGGATTAAGCAATGGCTGAGTTACTCATTTCCTCCATGATCCCCCTTTCTCTCTCTCGCTTTCATATTCTAAACTTGAACTCCTTTTCTCTCGATACTTTAAGCTCATGATATGAAACTTGCTAACTCGTTTTCTGGCTTATCTTGACAGATCTGATCCATACCCAAAAGACTCGTATTACAGCGAAAACATGACTACAAGAGGATCCTCTAGATCCTCCATTTCAACGACCAGCGTGCACGTGACAGCCCTTGATGGCCTGGTGAATGTGAACTCTCTTTTTACAATCGCCGTCTTTGTTGGGCTCTCTCTTACAACCCCAAATCAGCGCAGCCTCGAAAACCGCACATCCTGCGACGCAAGCATCGACGTGGAAAAGAATCTACTAGTCTTCGAGGTTGTGTCCTTCAGCTTCTTCCTCTTCTCTTCTCTAATAGCACAGGGCCTGAAACTGGCTATCAATTTGTTGAACAGTAAAGACGTGGATGAGGCTTTCAGGGCACACATTAACTTGAAGGCTTTGAGGTTCGGGATGATGGGATCGGCTATTGGTTCGGTTATAGGTTGTGTATTTTTGATGCTGTCAATGATTAATGTGATTGAGATTAGGTTGGGGATGTTGTCTTGTGGGAGTAAGAGCACTGTTCATGCCGTTACTGCTTTGGTTCTTTTAGTTTCTTCTGCTCTCTTGGTTTATATTTCCACTGCTGTTTATGCTTTTCTCCACTGATAGATGGATTGTTTAGCTTTATGAAAGTGGTATCAAGTTGTCAACTTTTGAAAGAAATTAAATGGTTGTGGTTGAGGAGAATTTCTCAATTTTTAGCACTTGCTTTGCTATTGATGAATGTTCCTTGCTGGATGCTATGATTTTTGTGTGCATAGTTTGATGGGATAATTGATTCAAACTCAATGGCTTAAAGATCTTGATAACTCGAGGATTTTGCATCCATTTGAGGAACTAATGGTGTTCTACTAGCTGGTACAAGTTTTCTGATTTTATTGAAATTACCTTCATCTTAGTTACTTGGTTAGCTCAATTTGATAGAAATTTCACATTTTAGATGAAAGAAAACTAGCTCAATCTACCAACACAGTCAAATCTATCATTGTTAACCAGGTCTGATAACTTATTTAGTATTTTTGCCAACAATATTGAGTCTAATCCTGTTCCTTGAGAAGTGTGGTACTAGTTAGACCATTGCTTTGCCCATTTTTGAACTGATTTTCGTCTATGTCGCAGCTAGTCATGAGTTCATCTATAAGTCTTTCTATTGCTTTGCATAGATGGATGATGTGCCAAATTCAGTGCATACAGAAGGACTGAGGACCAACCGTTGCTACCGGCGCAAAATGAGCGAGATATTCTGAGAATCTTGCAATTTATTTGATTCCTACATTCCTGGCTTCCAAGAACTAGCAAAGCTATATATGGGCATGCAATGTCTTCAAATCCCTTCATTTTTCTCTCTGTTTATCAGATATACTAAAGCCAGGGAGTCATGGAGGACAGAATCACAATTTATGAAAAACTGAATTTGATGGCACCCGCAGCTAAATCATGTGAGAAATCACTTTGAAACCTGACAAATATGTATTGTTTTTCGTAGATTAGTAGTGTTCCGAAGTCCCTTGCAAGGGAAGGGATGATTTTTTGTCTTATCCTTCTTTTTGCAACTTGCAGGACTCTTCCTTAACTTCGTTATCAATGGTGACATGCGATGCGTTCTATGAATGCATATCTGCATTTAGCGTCCTAGCTTGTTTCAATCTTGAATAGTGGAAGAAAAACAAAATCGAATCTTCTGTTCTAGACACTGTCATCACCGTGTTTTGATATTTTTTTACTATCAGCCTCAAGAAAGATGCGATGGAGCATGTAGAAACATTAAAGCTGTTCATTTTTTTTTTTTTGGTTTGATGGTCAAAGTGATATCCTTGTGATAAACTTAAACGGAAACGAGATTCACTATACTCTTAAGATACATTTCGTTATTCACTTAAAGTATAATTATCAATTTGCTTTTCCAAAAAAAAAGAGTCAATATTCTTGGTGTTGGGGGTGATTCGGTAATTTTCCAAGGCCTATAGGATTGTCTTTTTCATTTTCTAAGTATAATTCGATCATTAAATTACCTTTTATAGAAAAAAATTTAAATCTTGCATCTAGGGTTTTTTTCTTCTTTTCATTTTTTTAAACACAGTAAAATTATCCAATTACTTTTAAAAACATTTTTTTTTAAACTTGCATCCATGTTTTTTTTTCTTTTCATTATGAATTTTTGTAATTATTAAGTTGATTAAGGACAACTTGATTTTTTTATGAATATAGAATATTATTTATTTTAAACCCGCAATCTTCTGGTGGAGCGTGCCACGTCTCCCAGAAGCTAAAAATTACCTTCCATCATGTCATTGAAATTATTGTGGTTTTTTTTTTCCTAGTGAAGCATCGCGTTGCAACATTGAAGAGACGGTTTGTAATTTGCAGTGTTTTTTTTTTCTCTCTCTCCTTCATTTGTCCTCTTATTTATTGACATTTTCACTTTTGTCCTTATTATTTTGATTTTTAGTTTTTATTCTTGGCTCTTTTGTAAAATTTTGATTTGTTTTTAATTTCATCTTTTGATCCTAATTTTTTATATAAAAAATTCTAATTTGGATCTTGT
>Ga0307511_10008820_pt1 | contig 10067 bp, 8 predicted proteins | sample 13_EM_MG_FD_200266 | JGI IMG/M metagenome (GOLD analysis project Ga0307511, IMG submission 200266) | Populus trichocarpa ectomycorrhiza microbial communities from riparian zone in the Pacific Northwest, United States - 13_EM | ecosystem: Host-associated > Plants > Roots > Unclassified | place... | reverse complement strand
GTTCAACACCGCCGCCGAGCCGGCGACGGTCCAGCCAGCGAGCCGCTGGCGCTACGCTTCGTCCGCCATGACACTTGTCATCTCGATTTGCTGACGTTCCGCAGTGTCAACTCGTGACGCACGAACCGATACTGACGACCATCATGAAACGTGCTCTCTTCGCGACGCTCCTTTTCGCAGTAAGCCTCTCCGCGCAGCAGACAGCCATCACCAACGTCCGTCTATTCGACGGGACGAAGGTCATCCCGAACGCCACGGTCGTTATCGACGGCGCACGCATCGTCGCAGCGGGTGCACAGGTAGCCGTTCCCGCTGGCGCGAAGGTCATCGATGGCAGCGGCAAGACGCTGCTGCCGGGTTTGATCGATTCGCATACGCACGTTTTTCCGGGGACGCTGGAGCGTGCGCTTCGCTTTGGTGTGACGACGGAGATGGACATGTTCACCGCCCTCCTCACGCTCAATCCGCTGCGTGCGGAACAGGCCAAAGGTCCGGTGACGAATCGGGCTGACATCTACTCGGCGGGGACTCTGGTCACGGTTGCCGGTGGCCATGGCAGCGAGTATTTCCCGATCCCGACATACAAGACTGGCGATGACGCGCAGGCCTTCATCGATGCGCGTATTGCCGAGGGATCGGACTACATCAAACTGATCGAAGAGACCGGCGAGGCGTATGGGATGAAGTGGCCGACGCTATCGAAGAGCGATCTGACGGTGCTCATCGCGGCGACGCACAAGCGCGGAAAGCTGGCGGTCGTCCACGTGTCGACGCTGGCCGCTGCGCGCGATGCCATCGATGCCGGAGCCGATGCGCTTGTCCACATCTTTGCGGACAAGATGCCGGACGATGGATTCGGCAAGTACGTCGTCGCGCATCATGCCTTCGTCGTTGCGACGCTGACGGTCAACGAGAGCACCACCGGCGTAGGCAGCGGGACGTCGCTCATCACCGACAAGAACCTCGCGCCGTATCTCGATCCGGATGAGATGACGAATCTCAAGGCGGCCTTTCCGCTCCGGCCGGGCGCCACGGTGAACATGGCCAATGCGTTCGGCGCGGTGAAAGCGTTGAAGAGCGCGGGCGTTCCGATTCTTGCGGGAACGGATGCTCCGAATCCCGGCACGGTGCACGGAGCGAGCATCCATCGCGAGCTCGAGCTGTTGGTGAAAGCCGGACTGACGCCATCCGAGGCGCTGGCCGCGGCTACGTCGGTTCCGGCCAAGCAATTCAAATTGAGTGACCGAGGACGCGTCGCGGCTGGATTGCGCGCCGACCTGCTGCTCGTCGACGGCGATCCGACCACCGACATCCTGGCCACGCGGAAGATCGTCACGATCTGGAAGAACGGCGTTGCGCTCGATCGCAAAGTCGAGTCGAAGCAGACGGCGACTGCAGCGGCGGCTGCCGTTCCGCAGATCGGCGATGGAATGATCAGCAGCTTCGACTCCGGCGAACCGAAGATGGCGTTTGGCGCGGGCTGGTTCATCTCGACCGACTCGGTGATGGGCGGGACATCGACCGCAACGATGGATGTCGTCGCCGGCGGCGCGAACGGCACGGCGAAGGCGCTGCGCATTCACGCCGATACGAAGCCGGGCGGGATGTATCCGTGGGCCGGGGCGATGGCCATGCTCGGGACGACGGCGATGCAGCCGGTTGATGTGTCATCGAAGGGCGGTCTGTCGTTCTACGCGAAGGGCGATACCGACATCCGCGTGATGCTTTTCGCCGCAAGCGCCGGACGGATTCCGCGCCTTGCAAACGCTCACGCCGGAAGCGACTGGACGGAGATCAACTTGCCGTGGTCGACGTTTGGCGTGGATGGGAAGGATGTGCAGGCGTTCCTGGTGTGCGGGCCAGATAAGGGTGCGGTTGATTTCGTGATCGATGAGGTGCGGCTGAAGTGAGGCAAAGGCGTAGCGCCAGCGGCTCGCTGGCTGGACCGCCGACGGCTCGTCGGCGGCTCTTTGATTGTGCAGACGAAACCGCCGGCGAGCCGTCGGCGCTACGATTGACGACGGATAGACTATGGCCATGACCCCCGAACGCGACTACTCCGGTTGGACCAAGTACGTCTGGCTGATCTACATCGTCCCGTTCGCGGTGTTTCCGTTCGTTGCGCACGCTGGCGCGGGGCGGATCGCGCTCACGCTCTTCGCCACTGCCGTCTTCCTCATCGTCTATCTGGCCGGTTATCGAACGAGCGGCAATCGCCTGCTTCTCATCATCGCGGCGATCACGACCCTCGGTGTCGCCTTCATGCCGTCGAATCCCGGCGCCGGTGCCTTTTTCATCTTCGCGGCGTCGTTCGCCGGCGCGGTGGGCCTCGGCGTGCGCAAGGCCTTCACGATCATCGGCGTCGTCCTTCTCGTGCTGCTCGTCGATGTGATGGTGATCGGGCTCAGCCCGTTGATCTGGTGGTGGGCGGCGTTCTTCACCGTCATCATCGGCGCGGTCAACGCGCACTTCGCGCATGTGGGTCGGGCCAACAGGCGGCTGCAGATGGCGCAGGAGGAGATCGAGCATCTGGCCAAGCTGGCCGAGCGCGAACGGATTGCTCGCGATCTTCACGACGTCCTCGGCCACACGCTGTCGCTGATCATTCTGAAATCAGAGCTGGCCTCGAAGCTGGCCGATCGCGATCCGCAGCGGGCGCGTGAAGAGATTCGCGACGTGGAGCGGATCTCGCGCGAAGCGTTGTCCGAGGTGCGGCAGGCCGTGCGCGGATATCGCGCGGGATTGCAGCACGAGCTCGACGGCGCGACGGAGATGTTGCGCACGGCGTCGATCGCGTTGACGACCAAGTTCGATCCGGTGCCGCTGTCGCCCGCGCAGGAGGCGATTCTGGCGTTGACGTTGCGCGAGGCGGTGACGAACGTTGTCCGCCATTCCGAGGCTTCGAACTGCACGATCGACCTCGGCCGCATCGGCGACGAAATCCGGCTGGTCGTTTCGGATGACGGCCGCGGTGGCGCGCAGCAGGACGGCGCGGGGATCAGTGGCATGCGCGAACGGATTGCCTCGCTTGGCGGCCGTGTGTCGCGCGATGGCACCCGCGGCACGACTCTGATGGTGACGTTGCCGCTGGCCAGCGGTCTGCAATCGGTCAGCACGTTCGAGCGGTCGGCATGATTCGCGTCGTGATCGCGGAAGATCAGGCCATGGTCCTCGGCGCGCTCTCGGCGCTGCTGGAGATCGAATCCGATATCGAAGTCGTAGCCCGCGCCCGCAGCGGCGATGAGGCGCTCGATCTCGTGCGCACGCATCGTCCCGATGTTCTTCTCACCGACATCGAGATGCCTTCGAAGACGGGACTCGAAGTTGCGGCCATCGTTCGCCAGGAGGAGTTGCCGACGCGCGTGGTGATCCTGACCACGTTTGCGCGTGCCGGGTATCTGCGCCGCGCGCTCGAAGCGGGCGCGTCGGGATATCTGTTGAAGGATTCGCCGGCGGAACAACTGGCGAATGCGATCCGCCGCGTGCACGCCGGTGGGCGGGCAGTCGACCCGGAGCTGGCCGCCGAGGCCTGGAGCGAGCCCGATCCGCTGACGGATCGCGAGCGGCAGGTGCTGCGGCGGGCCGGAGAAGGACAAGCCACAGGCGACATCGCCGATGCGCTGCATCTTTCCGAGGGGACGGTGCGCAACTATCTCTCCGAGGCCATCAGCAAGCTCGGCGCGCAGAATCGCGTCGAAGCGGCCCGTATCGCACGCGAAAAAGGCTGGTTGTAGGGCGGCACGGCCGCCAGCGTTGGTTGCCCCAGGCTCAGTCAACAGACTGTAACGAACGTCACGCTACCTCGGCCTGCGAAGAAGGCAGAGAATGCAACCTCCCGTTTTTGCATTCAAATGCACGTTGTAACGGAGGCTTCATGAAACGATTTCTGATCACTACTGTTCTGCTCGCCGCGATTGGATGCGCATCCGCGCCGCAGCAGCAGAAGACGCCCGCCGCGCCGCCGCCCGCGTCATTCACGCCGTCGTACGGTTTCGAGATGGGCTCGTCGCCGGTCGGCGTGATTGCCTCGGCGATGTTGCACGACGGTGCGCGCAACAAAGATGTCGAGGTCTCGATCGAATATCCAACCCGAGGAGCGGGACCATTTCCAATCATCATCTTCTCGCCCGGATACGGCGGGAACGATCACGGCTACGAAGGGCTGATCTCGTACTGGGTGAGTTACGGCTACGTCTGCATCCGTCCGCTGCATGCCGATGCCGGCGCGCTGCAGGATTCGATGAAGGAGCTGCTGGCCATCCGTCGCGAGGATCGTCCTGCCAAGAACCGCGATCGTAAGCCGGCCAATGCTCAGCCGGCCAAGATGCGTCCGAATCCGCTCGAAGCGATCTGGGAAAAGGAGCGCGAGCCGCAGTGGCGTGATCGCGTTCGCGACGTCGTCGTCGTTCTCGATTCGCTCAACGATATCGAGAAGAACTATCCGGAGCTGGCCGGGAAGATGGATCACGCCCGCATCGGAGTGGGCGGCCATTCGTACGGCGCGTTCACGGCCATGCTCGTTGGCGGCGCGAAGACGTTCAGCAATCCACCGCTGGCCGTCGGGGATGCGCGTGTGAAGGCGATCATCGCCATGTCGCCGCAGGGAATCTCGTCGAATCGCGGACTGACCGCCGACTCGTGGCAGGACATGCATGTCCCGGCGATGTTCATGACCGGCTCGCGCGACTACGGCGCGAACGAGACCGAGGGTCCGGACTGGCGCCGGCTGCCGTTCGATCATTCGCCGAACGGCGATAAGTTTTTCGTCCTGGTCAAAGGCGCCGGGCACATGACCTTCACCGGCGTTGCCTCGGGGCTCGGCGAGCAGTACGACACGAGGTCGCGCGAGATCCCGATCACCGATCCGCGCACCGGCCAGGTTCTGAACGACACGCGACAGAGTGGATACGCGCCGCCGATCAGCGACCGCGGGACATTCGGTTCGATCCGATCAATCTCGCTGATCTTCTGGGATTCGTATCTGAAGGACAAGAAGGACGCGAAGGAACTGCTCGATCCGACGAAGTACGCGGGGAGTGTGGAGTTCGCGAAGAAGTGAGGATCGGTACCACCCCGACGTGAGTCTGCGATTCCGCAGAGTATGCGGATAGAATCGCGAACCTTACTTATGTCCGAAGACGTAACCACCTCGCTGCGAACGGCCTGGACGACGACCTCGATCGAGGAGTCGAAGCTGCTGCGGAAGCTGACCGAGCAGCGGTTCGAAAGCGAGCAGCTCCGACTCCTCGGCAGTGCCGTCCGCGTGGCAGGTGAGGGGATCGCCATCCTGACGCCGGCCGTGGAGGCGCTCGGACCGCGCATCGCCTTCGTCAACGACGGTTTCTGCGCCATCTTCGGACGCGAGCGCGAGGAGATCATCGGCGAGACGCCGGTCGCGTTCGGCATCGTCGATCGCCATCACAGGATTTTCGACTCGCTGCTGCATCACGTCTTCGCGCGAAAACCGTTTGCCGCCGAGGCAACGGCGCATCGGAAGAACGGACAGGAGTTCGAGCTCGACCTCCAGCTCGTGCCGGTCGAAGACGGCGGCCAGCTCACGCATTGGGTGGCCTTTCTTCGCGACGTCACCGATAGCCGCAACGAGATCGTGGCCCTCCGGCATCAGGCCATGCACGACGGGTTGACCGACCTGCCGAATCGGATGATGTTGTTCGCCCGGCTGGCCGATGCGCTGGAAGCGGCGCGCAACGAGGGGAGACTCATCGCGCTGCTGTTGATGGATCTCGATCGTTTCAAAGACGTCAACGACACGTTCGGACATCACTTCGGCGATGTTCTTCTCAAGCAGGTGGCTTTCCGTCTTCGCAACCAACTGCACGTCGACGACACAGTGGCGCGCCTCGGCGGCGACGAATTCGCGATCGTGCTGACGTCGGCTCTCGACGCCAACGCCGTGGCCATGACTGCGCGCCGCATTCTGAACACGCTCGAACAGCCGTTCGTCGTCGAAGGGCAGGTGCTCGAAGTCGGTGCGTCGATCGGCATCGCGCTCTATCCGCAGCACGGCCTCGACGCTCGCACGCTGATGCGTCGGGCTGATGTTGCGATGTACGCCACTAAGCAGGCCAACACCGGCTTCACCTTTCACGCACGCGATGAGCAGGAGACGCGCCGTCCCGATCAGTTGTCGCTGGTGGTCGAGATGCGCAGCGCCATCGAGAAAAACGAGTTCGAGCTCTACTATCAGCCGAAACGGCATCTCCGCAGCGGCCTGATGACGCGCGCCGAGGTACTGCTGCGCTGGAACCATCCGACGCGCGGTCTTCTCCTTCCGGCGAGTTTCGTTCCCATCGCCGAGCGGACGGGACTCATCAAGGTCATGACGGACTGGATTCTCGATCGTGCGCTGATGCAATGCCGCGAATGGCAGGACGAAGGAGCGCCGGTGCATGTGGCGGTCAATGTTTCGGCGAAGAGCCTGCTGGAAGAAACGTTGCCTTCGAAGGTGCAGTCGGCGCTGGAGAAGTGGAACATCGATCCGCGCTTCCTCAAGATCGAGATCACCGAGAGCAGCATCATGGCCGATCCGGCTCACGCGCTGGCCATCATGTCGATGCTGCAGTCGATGGGTGTGCGGCTGTCGGTCGACGATTTCGGGACCGGCTATTCGTCACTGACGCATCTCCGCCAGTTGCCGATCGATGAGATCAAGATCGATAAGTCGTTCGTGCTGGGGATGATGACGAGTGACGCTGACGCGGCGATCGTCCGGACCGTGATCGATCTTGCTCACAACCTCGGCAAGCAGGTTTGCGCCGAGGGAGTAGAGAACGCCGACACGTTGTGGGCTCTGGAGGAGATGGGCTGCGATCTGGCTCAGGGCTACTTCATCAGTCATCCCGTTCCGGCAGCGAAGCTGATGGCCTGGCTGACCGAGAATTCGTGGGGGCTGAGGCGGTGAGACGCCCTGCCTCTACTCGTCTTCGGAGACGCTGAGCTTCGCCCGCTTCTCGATCTCGAGGATGCGCTTCAGCTCGCGCTTCGCACCGGGACTCAGCGAGAACTCGTCCGGCACGTAGGGCATCGAGCGGGCGATCGGTGTATTCGTGAGCGCGAACGCGTTTGGGAGAGTGGCTACGTCGGCCAGCCGCGTTCCCAGCAGGGGCGCCAGGAAGGGAAGGTATTTAAACGTGCCGCTGATGCCGAACTTGTAGACGTTGATCGCGCCGAGGTTGCCGAGGTCGAAGTCGCCGATTGCCGAGTGCGGATGGATCACGAACTCGTGCGAGAAGCGGAACATCGCATCGCGCGAGTAGTCGGGTTTCGGCGCATCCGCGGCAACCAGCGGCATCGACAGTGCGAGAAGGACGAGCAGCAATATCGCGGCGCGTGTCATCGTCATGCACATTGTGACGCTTCCGAGGCGAAAACGGTTACGAAAAAATGGTCAACGAATGGAGATCTGCACCCGAGGACGCGTACGCGGTCGCTGCGGGATCGAGGTCCCGGTGAGCGCCAGCGCGTTCGGCATCTCCATCGACGAACGGAAGGCTGTGCCCGGAAGCGGGGCGAGCAGCGGCAGATAGGCGAGCGTGTAGCGGCCCGTGTTCGTGGTCAGGCGGACGGCGCCGACTTCGACATCGAGGCGATTCGGCGATGAGTCTTCGTTGATGACCTGCAGCGCCGGCCGCGGCGTGATCTGCGCCGGCGGGCTCTGTTGCGCGAACGCCGCGGTGGAGCAGATCAGGAGAAGGAGCGTGATTCCGATTGGCTTGGTCATGCCGTGGACAACGCAGATTGCGTGCCGTCTTCGCCTGCTGAGCACGTTGATTTTGGAACGCAATGCGCATTGTCGGTGTCAGGAGGACACAGCAATGAGAAGAATTGCAATTGTACTCAGCGGTCTGTTCATCATGGCCGCTGTCGCTGCCAGTGCGCAGACCCCGAATGGAACACTGATCACTTGTGAATCGATCAACAACGTGCGTCACACCTGCCGGATCGACGTGACCAACGGCGTGTTGATGAGCCGTCAGTTCAGCAAGGACACCTGCGTTCGCGGAAAGACGTGGGGCACGACGCGCGAAAATGACGGTGTCTGGGTCGATGCCGGGTGCCGCGCCGAGTTTCTCGTCACCAATGGAGGCGACGCGCAGGTTCAGAATGGCAATTACCAGACGCTGACCTGCGAATCGAGCATCGGTCATAGCAGACGCTGTCCGGCCAATACCGCGTATGGCGTTCAGCTCACGCGTCAGATCAGTAAGCATTCCTGCGTACTGAATCGCGATTGGGGCTACGACAACAACGGTATCTGGGTGAAGGATGGCTGCCGTGCAGAGTTCACCCTCGGTGCCTCGACACCGGCGCCAATGGCGTCATCTGCCGGTTCGATCGTTACGTGTGAATCTTCCAATGGCAATAACCATCGCTGTGCCGCAAATACGTACTATGGCGTCACTCTGTCGCGCCAGTTCAGCGACAACGCCTGCATCCGTGGCAAATCGTGGGGCTACGACGCTAATGGCATCTGGGTATCCGACGGCTGCCGGGCCGAATTCACGCTAGGCAATCCATAGTGGCAATTTCAGCGAAGGATCTCGTTCGGAGATCCTTCGCTGGATTACTTCGGCACGACGACTTTCACGTGCGCGAAGCCGCTGTTGTTGCTGTTCTGATCGACGATCCCTACTGACAGCGTGTTTTCGCCGGGCGTCATCAGGATGACGGCCTTGTACGTCATCGGCTTGGTGCGGAAATCGTCCTCGGCGTCGACCGGTACCTTGACCGGGTGCGAATTCTTGAGCACTTTCGATGTCCGGCCGTCGCTGCCGACGACGACATAAACGGTAAAGTTTCCGAGCAGATTGTCGTCCTGCGGAACGAGTGTAATCGTCGGTGTGAATGAAAGCTCGAATGGCACTTTGTACTGGTCGCCATCCTTTTCCGGTTTGCCTGCGCGCAGATCGACCTGCCAGGTATTGTGAGGATCGGCATTGTAGAGATTCGCGGTCACGCGCCGGCTCATCTCGTCTTCTGTCGACGGTGCATTGGGGAGGTAGGTTTCCCTGGCGCGGAAGCGGTACTCGGGATTCTTCATCTTGATGACGACATTGCGCGCTTTTCCGGTAACGCTTGCTGTCGGTTTGAAGCCGAGGGAGTAGTAGGAATTGAGATCGTTCGCCAGCGTCTCGAAGGCGGAATCGAAATTGTCTGAATTCGTCAACGCCATGCCGCCACTGATACGCGCCAGAGTCTGATAGGCCATGGCCGTATTGGTGAAGCTCGTAAACTGCTCGGTCTTATCGGCGGCGGAATTCGATTCGGCGCTGATGGAATCGCGTGTGTCCGCAGCGTCGATGATGTAGAGCGCAATGTTGTTTGCGCTGGCCTGCTTCGCCGCTTCTTCGATCGAATAGCGTTGGAGCGACCCGGCCGTGCCGCTGAGGCCCTCGGATGGAATCGACAAGCTGCTGATGTAGGGCGAAAACGAGTTGTAGAGCCACATGTAGGTTTCGCGGCCCGGATACTCAGGCAGATGCGCGCCGGCGAAAATGATGACGTTCTTTCCTTCCAGGCCCGAGAGCGTCGCGGTCATCTGTCCGAGGGCCGACAGGGTGAAGCGGGAACTGATGATCTCGTCCTGAATTAACGCCTCCACCATCGTAGTGGACAGGGAGTAGGCCTCGGTGAAGGTCAATTTCGAGCGCGGCTCTTTGGCTGTGTCGATAAATTGATTGATACGGCTCTTGACCTGTTCGAGTGCGGAGGTGCGATTCTGGCTGGCGCTGACCATTTTCTTGATCGATTCGATACCGTCCTGAATCGCTTTCCGGTCGTTTGTGAATGGCGTAACGACTTTCACCTGCTGCGTACAAAGGACGAGCATGACGCGATCCTGCGGAATCAGTTTCTCGTCGATGAATTTGCGCAGCGACTGGAGGACTTTGTCGCGCCGGAATGGCTGAAGAGAGTAGTTGTCGACGAACATCAGGATATTGCGCGGCCGCACCTCGGCCGCCGGTTCCTGCGCCGCAGAAGGTTCCGCGGGCGTAGTCGTCTTCGATAGTGTCCCTTTTGCTGTGGCGGCGCGAACCTCGTACAGA
>Ga0307511_10008819_pt1 | contig 10067 bp, 10 predicted proteins | sample 13_EM_MG_FD_200266 | JGI IMG/M metagenome (GOLD analysis project Ga0307511, IMG submission 200266) | Populus trichocarpa ectomycorrhiza microbial communities from riparian zone in the Pacific Northwest, United States - 13_EM | ecosystem: Host-associated > Plants > Roots > Unclassified | place... | reverse complement strand
AAGTGCCAAGTATTTGTTGTACCAAGGGTTGTTCAACACAAATCTAGATTAACCATTTATCAAGCAAGGTATTAAGAGTAAGTAAGATAATAAATACAAAACATGTTAGTATCAAACATTAAAGTCCATGTTGAGTTTACATTATATTAGTGTAACATTTTCACCTTGACATAATAAACTTAGCTGAACATTATGAATAAGAGAAACATAGATAAACAAGATAAGAACATAATTATATAAGTATAGTAAAGAAAATGAAAAACATAAACAAGAGATTAAGAAAAATATAACATGGAATAAAACTTGAACATTACAAAATATAAAGAAAGAAAGCAAGAGCAAAATCTTGATATGAACAACCAAGATGCCTAAATGCATTGCAAATGCCTCCTTTTATAGGCCAAAATTCAGAACTATTGATTTGATGATTAATTGCTAAGTGGGTGGCCACCTCTTGACTTGGTAACACTCCTTATCTTCTTGTCTGCAGAAAACATCATTGCTAACATCAGAATTTGAACAAATAGTCTTCATGAAAGTTCTGGGAAATTATCTCAGCTTTCTAACAATACAAGAATTGGTGCATTTGGACTTCTAAAACTCGAGATATGGGCTGAATACTGAACAATGTCTGGGCTGCAGGACAAATTCCAACTTCTCCGTTGTTGCTACCATTTGAAGTCGAAAATGACACTTTTAAATCTTGGACTCTTCATGAAAGTTTTAGGCCTATGTCTTAGCTTTCCATACATATAAACTAGACCTAAATCCAAGTTCTACAGCTCCAGTTATAATCCAATAAATGAATGGTGTTCCAGTTTGGATTGAACCAGCATCTCTTTTTTAAGCTTAGCCCTTTCTTTGTCTTCTCAATTTCAGTAGTTAAACTCATCAATCAATCCTTTGATTTATGTAATGGGCCTGCATTTAAGATGAACATTTACCATAAATTAAAGGTACCTTTTATTATTAGACATGTTATTATAAAACATGCTCTAGTTAAGAAGTTATTGATACTTTAAGTGCAAAATGATGATATAAAACCTTGATAAAAATGCACTTCTAAGTATTAATCAATTGACCTTGTGGCGTCATTTGATTCAATTTTAATAGTGTTAGTGCCTTAGGATAGGTTTCCATTGTGTCACGGTTCTCAAGCCTGATTTTCAGCTTTCTCGGGGAAGTATTATCTTTATTGGGGGTTGCTTGGCCACGTGATCAAGAAGCTTGTATCATTTTGTCAAGCAGTACAAGTACAACATGAACATTGCTCATGAGAGTTACAACTTGTCCAATCTAGAAAAAAGAGGACAAAAAAAGCATAAGGGAATATGCCTAGAGATGAGATATTTAGCTGCACAGGTGCATCCCCCACTTTTGGATAAAGAAATGGTTACTCTATTTGCCAACACGCTCAAGGTGTTGTACTACGAGCATGTCGTTTGACTCAACAATTCACTGACATTGTGACAGTAGCTGAGCGCATCGAAGCAGGAGTCAAGAGTGGTAGAATTTCTGCGCCTATCGAGAAAAAAAAGGCTTTAAAGGAAAAGGAAGGGAGGTCGACCATGTTGAAGGTGGCTACTGAGGTAGGAAAAACCAATTCTAAAACTACCACACTTCACCCCAAATTGTTAACATCAACTTTAGCCCTTCATTTCCTGCTAGAAAACCTGAGCCTCAAATCAAAAACCAAACTAAAAATTTTTAAAGGGTCCAGGAACAACTACCTCCATTACCACTTCTCCTAAACGAGATGTACCAGAAGCTACTGAGCATCGAGCATGTAGTTCCTAAACCACTCATGCCTCTGCAGCCACCTTACTCTAACTGGTACAAATTCGACCTCACTTGCAACTACCATGATGATGTTGCATGACATAACATTCATATGTATAGTGCCTTTAAGAAGAAGCTCATGTAGTTGATTAAAGCTGGGTGGATAACATTCGAAGAAACTCCTAACGTGAGTATGAACTCTCTACCTAATCATGCTGATACGGTTCAGCTTTGTGATACGACCCAAGTAAGGTCAGATTCGGATTTTGGTGTAAAAAGCGCAATAGTCCAGGTTTACGACACTAGTTATAATTCTCAATCCGACCGTTGGATCGAGCTAAAATTTATGTGGACTCTCTAGACATGTTTTCCTACTATGGGTTAAGATTTCAAGTCAATCGGAGTTTGGGAAGGCACCACAATACTGGTCAACAGAGGCTGTACGAATTTTGTTATTTACTTCCATTTGACTTGTGGACTTCCTATTTGGTTAAGATTCTTTTCCTACAATGATGTGGCAGCTGGTTATAGGAATTTCCTGGTTCCACAAGGATCTTTAATGAGCTGCAATATAATCTCCAAGTGTGGCAGGGATTCATTAATGTTTCATAATCCTTTTCTTACAAGGATTCCTTATTCATCCTAGCTACACAAGGAAAGAAGGGCTGGTGGTATTTAATGACAAATTAGTTATTTTTATTATTTTATTTTGTTAGCTACAACCCAAGGCTTGTTTGGGCTTACTTAATACTTTGTTTTCAGTTAGGATCCAAGGCTTGTTTGGATTAAGTTATGGGCTTTTTAGTTTAGGGTTTTGGGTCAGTTTTGAGTGGACCTCATAAAAGTCCACATAAGGGGTTCATTAGGGTTAATATTTCAAGAACTATTTAAACTCATGTAAGCTAAATTTCGGCAGCTTTGATGATAATTACTTCTGAATTTTTCAGTTTTAATGTGTGAGAGTGATTCTTGCATTCTTCAATTCTTGAACGAACTGAATCTCACTTATCGAAGATTAACTGGCTTTGTGGCGTCATTCTACTCAATCCAAAAGTGTTGGTGCCTTGGGGCAGGTTTCCATTGTGTCACACTCCTATCAGACCTATTTCGGCTTTCCGGGATCAGATCTCAATCTTGATTGTGGGTTGCGTGACCACGTGATCACGATGTTCGCATCGCATGCTCAGGTAGTGGACCAATAAATGCACTAGAGGCGGAATGCTCGGGAAAATTAAAAGCATCGATGGCAAGAGCAGGGTGTGATGAAGGTAGCGTGGATTCTCGAAGGTGTCTGCACCATTGATGAGATTCCTACAAAAGCTTTCGTGGGGAGGCTGGCCAAAGGGGAAATGTACCAGAGTGGGAAAATAGAGTTTGTTCCTATTATGTCAAAAAAAAAAACTACCTCTATCTGATCATGCCTGCAAAATTATTTTGATTTTGCCATGTTCCAACATGTTTTAGTCTTGTCAGCAATTTGACTTATAATGCCACAAGACTTTCTTTGTCAAATGAACTCTTCTTTTAATAAGATCATGTGTTTTTTTTATGTTTATGACGTGCCTTCATTTTTGTTGTTTTATGCAAATAACATACACATACGAGCACATCATTTACTCACAAAACCATTGCACCAAGAATTCTTTGGTGTGTTTCCTTTTTCTCCAAAAAACAATTGTGTATGATTCCATGTTTTCACAAGGATTTTGGAGAAATCAAGATTTAGTACAAAAATAAAAAACAAATTGGTGCTTTTTTCTTCTAATAAACAAGTTCTGGAAATTCGAGTGATTTTCTAGAAAGGAGACCATACACCTACTAGAGAGAAAAAAAAAACCTGAAGAACAACTCAAGCATTATGAGATGACTTCAAAGCTGAGTTTTAGCTGAATGAATAATGAGAAATCATTTTGCATATTCGCATGAAAAAAAAGAAGCAAAGTTTACTGATCCTAAGTGCATGCGTTTGAAATGAAGAAATGTCATCTTTAGTCATTCTTTCATAAATTCTAAAAAATCCCTTGCAGCCCTTTTTTGAGCCTAATGCATTTTTCTTGAAAAATAACTTTGGTTAGGATCACAACCCACACTAGGGGGCAAGTGCGAGAAACACAAAAAATCCTCAATGATTAAAGGTGCCCAAACAAAGTTGGCGGACATGAAAGAAACCAAAGAATCAATAAAGGTTTTGAGCATACCACAAAAACAACTAATATGATGATAATGCTCAAACCAAATAAAGACAAAACCAAAGATGAAAATCCCCAAGCTCGACATTCAAGGGCACAATGAACCATTTTATGAATTAAATCAAAGGATAAAAAGTTATGGAAATAAGCATTAGTGATTCTTAATCTTGAAATTCCTTAAAAATCTTTTGAGCCTAAAAACATCATTTTTCTTTATAGTCAAGAGTCAAAGTCTATGTTACGTGCCCAATTAAGCCATTTCTAATCAAAGACAGACAATCTAGATCGGCAGGGAATGCTTTGTCATATGAAACAAGCTCCATTATTCATATAAATAAAATAAATGCTTTGAAGAATAGTTTTCTAAAACCCTCAAATTGAAGCTTGAACCCCTTTTAACCAACAAAATATCAATTCACATTTTCACCAAAAGCAAAACAAACATTTTTCAACACTTATAAACACTTGTCCATAAAAACACTTGAATTTCTTCAGAACAAGTTTGCTTTAAACCGACATTAAAATGGTTTTCGAGTTTGGAATAACTTTGAAATTCCAAAAATTCTCTATGAAAACAAATTCTTTCGCACAACCTCTTTCCCAATGAAAACTAGAAATGAACACTTGAGGGGCATGATCAGGTTGGGAAACAATCCAAAAACCATATAAGCTCCACGATTTCATTTCTAAGAAACAAAAAATATAGGGCAAAGCTAGCAACCTTTGAGATAAAGGTTTATAGGCAAAAAAGTATGATGATATCATATCCTTCCTAGAGATCAAGATTACAAGTTATGACTCGAGAATTCAAAAGAAAAAAACCATCGACGCTTACTATAAAGACTAAAACTTTCAAGGAGGAAAGTCAATAAAGAAAGGGGACCTATGTTTCTCAGGTAAGTATGCATGTATATTAATCATAAATGCATTATACTTTTGATCTTCAACAGACCGGTGTCTCACTAGCAAATCTCTTTCTAGCGTGTCTTTGAGCCCTCATCTCCCAGGTAGTGTATTTTCTAACCTTACCTCATTTCAAGAGCGCCTTTAAGCCCTCTTCCCTCAGATAGCGCGCCTTCAAGCGCTATCTTCTTCCTTTTGAGTAAGCCTTTGAGCCCTTGTTTCTCAGATAATGCACCTTCAGGCCCTATCTTCTCCCTTTCGAGTGTGCCTTTAAGCCCTCCTCCCTCATATAGTGCACTTTCAAGTCCTATCCTTTTCATTTCAAGTGCATCTTTGAGCCTTCATCTCTCGAATAGTGCGTTTTCTAACTTTACCTCCTTTCAAGTGTGCCTTTGCACCCTTATCTCTGAGATAGTGCATTTTCTAACCCTACCTCTTTTCAAGCACGTCTTTGAGCCCTCATCTCCTAAGTAATGTGTTTTCTAACCCTACCTCCTTTCGAGTGCACCTTCAAGCATTTTGGATAGTGCATTTTAGTAAAAGCAAGTTGAGAGGATTTTAAATGTAGAAAAATCAAGTTGTAATTTGGATGGAATTAGGAGCCTAATTGTACCTATTTTACCAAAAATTAGAGAGACAATGCAATTTCAAGGTCAAGTTACATGATTATTAGACAAATCTGCATAAACATTAAGTCTAAGGACATAATTAGATTTTTAATAGGCCAATTTGAAGTTAATTATATTTAAGGATTAATTTGGGTCCAATTGAAGGGTTTATTAGGTGCAAGGACTTCATCATACTTTAAATGGGTCAAATTAATTTTGTTATGGGCTTAATTGTTGAAACATCAAGTTTCGGAGCCCAATTTGAGCTTAATTAAGAAGATTGGAATTTTAGGAGGCTAAATTTAATTTTTACCAAGTCAATTGATTGAAATCAGGGGGTAAAATTGCAAGAAAATCAAAGTTTTAGGAGCAATTAAGGGCTAAATTAAAGAAATTTACAGCCAATAGCCATTTTGAAAATATCGTTGAACTCTGGCACCCAATTGGCTAAAATCAGGGGTTAAATTAAAGAGATTTGTAAGTTTAATGGCCAATTTGAGGTTAAATTGGAAAATTCCAAAACAAGATCCAAATTGAAAAAGACCCTGAAATTCGGGGCTAAAATTGATGTTTGTCATGGGTAAAATTGAACAAAATTAAAAATTTTAAGCCAATCAGGGGTTTTCAGCCCTAAGATGAAGAAGAGGGCTGACGATAGGATATAAAAGGGAAAGAAAAGGAATAGATTCTCTTCACTTCAGCACCTCCTTTAAAAGAATAAGGGGATAAAATCACATGCAAGCAAGCACATGAGATAAAATGAGGGGTTTGAGTGAAGATTTAAACATAAAAAAACAAAACAAATTGAGGAAGAAGAAGAGAAGAGGCTGACAATAGGAGAGAGGAAGTGAAGAGAGGCCAGGAAATCTTAGGGAGAAAGGTTTTGAGGAGCAGAAAACATAAGTAGGACAAACCCAAAACCTTCATAGACCAATTTCTAATACATTGGGTAAGTGTTGTACAAAGATATTAACTCTTAGATTACGGTTCTTGAGGGATTTTTCTGGGATGGATAAAAGTGAGAATAGAGTGTAAAAGAGGGAGGGGGAGGAGACATAATAATGTTAGAAGTTATTGAAGAACAAAATAAGGGAATGCTAACGCCTCAGGCTAGCCAAGAAGAATGTCATAACCCATTTCTGGGTTATTCCCCTATTTCAGAACTTTCTTTCCAAAATCAAAAAATGAAATAAAGACTAATATTTTAGCAAAAGCAAGCTAGGAGTATTTCAAATTTTGAAAAAATCAAGATGAAAATTACAATGTAATCGGGAGCCTAACTGTACCATTTTTTACCCAAAATTGGAGAGACAATATAAATTCAAGATCCAGTTACACGATTATTGGACAAATTTGCATAGAACTTAAGTCCAATGACATAATTAGATTTTTAATAGACCAATTTGATTTAATCATGGGCCAAATTAAAGTTTAATTATGTTTAGGAATTAATTTGGGTCTAGTTGAAGGATTTAATTAAGTACAAGGACTTGAGAATTATGACTGTTGACGTGAAAATGGATAGCTGCGCATTTTATGTCAGAATCTGAATCTGATTGATTTTTCGTTGCTCGGATCATATAATTTCCGAACATCCTGATCACACGGTCAAGTAACTCACACGCAAAGACATAAATTCCTGGAAAGCCAACTAAATCAGGTTTGATAGGAGTGTGACACAAAGATAACTTGTACCTAGGCACTCACACTATTGGAAACGGAAACCCCAACCCAACAAATATTGATTCGCGAACGTTATAAGGATGACGCCGCGAAGTCAGTTGTTCTTTAATAAGTCGTTTTTCCAGTTCTTTAGAGAACCGAGGAAGGGAGATTATCCCACCAACACACAACAAGTGCGGTAAAAGAAGTTTGTTGATCTGAAAATTACGTAATCTTACATGTCTGGCTATGCCCTTATTTATACTGACTCCAAAGTATATTATGCCCACTTACAATTAAATCCAAATAATATAAATAAATTCTAAACTAAGAAGAAAATAATAATAACAATAATAAATCCAAATTTAATATCTTAAATATGATAGGATCAGATTTGTTGCCCTTTAGAAGTCTCATATCAGCTAGGAGAATCGAATGTGAAGTTACCTCCTTTTTAGTTTCCTTGTCTGCGAAGTATTATTAGTTGACTTGAAAATTTATTTAATAATAGATTCCTACTATAATAAGGATATAATAATTGTTTCCATACACACCAAAAGGATTCCACATTAATATGGAGTCCATAGCACCCATGAAAACAATGTTGTTACCCATTAAATATCCTTGCAAGACTAGGAAATTCCCAAAACTAGAAGTATTATTCATCCATGGCTGTCGAAATTTAGATTACATATGTTTAAATAGTTCTTAAAAATTTACCCTAATGGATCTTGTGGGCTGAATTGACCCACATACAAAACTGACCCAAAAACCCTAAATTGAAAAGCCCATAACCTGATCCAAATAAGCCTTGGATCCTAACTAAAAACAAGATATTAATTAAGCTCAAACAAGCCTTGGGCTGTAACTAACAAAAATATAAATAAAGCCCATAATATTAAATCTATGTTCTGCCATGAGAAGAAGAGAAGGAAATAAAAAATTATATAACATATTTAAGGCTTATTTATAGCCTTCCATACAACCTATTAATCCTAGAAACAAAAGGAAAAGGTAGCCACCCATGTTATTTCTAAGTTGTAGTAGGATTTATTTGTTTTTTTGTTGTTTGTACCTTATGGCCCAAATAAGGTTGGATTGGTTCCCTCTTGTATATGAATAAGATGTACTAGGGCCTCCTCTAGATACTCCAATGGACCCTTCAAATCTAACTTGGTCGAAACCTTCAAAACATGCATTCAAGGCCTCTTTCAATGCCTTTATCTTGGATCGAGTCATTGGAACATGTAACGGGTCCTTGCTGGTGTTTCTGGGCTAGTCCACATTAGTAATAACAACACCCAAATACTGTTGAAATATACTGCAAGAAACGAAAACAACAGAAATAATACGAGTTTCAAGAGTCGACGTAAAAACATACCCATTTACGACAAGTTAAGTCCGAATCTGGAACCTAATGTCAATGATGTCCAATTGAGCTAAACTTTTGAGATATAGTGCTAGTTCAACCCAAATAGACAGATTCTGAAATTTTAGCAATTTACTATAAGGTTTGATATGCTGACGCAAAAATGTTATAAATCAGACCTGAATTTAAAAACCTAAGCAAACGATATCCAATTGACCCCAAACATAAGATGTAGTGCGATTAGGACCCCAGTAATCAGAGTATGAAATTTGAGCTAATTCCGAGTTGATTTGATCTAATTTCCCCTTGTTTAGTTTTTTAAGGTAGAAGCAAATAATTGTCTTTTGAATGACTTTTTTTCTTTTGGTAATGTCAAATGGAATTGTGTATTTTTAGGTTTGGAAACTTGCTTTCTTCCTTTAGGTATCTCGGATCACTCTCATATGTTAATGAAGATGGCTAGTTTGCCTTAAAGGAAGGTTCCATTCAAGTTCTTTGATTTTTAGGCTTATCATCCTCTTTTTCTTTCCTTGATTGCAGAGGCTTAGGGTAAAGAGGTCACGAACACTCCTATGTTTATTTTGTGCAATAAGTTGAAATATGTCAAGCGGGAATTGACAGACTTTAATAAGAAGTATTTTGCTAAGATTACGGCTAAAAGGGCCGAAAAGGTTCAATGTTTGATGCAAAGAAATCATTTAGATTTAGAGATACATAGAGCTAAACCTATTTTATTTAAAGAGTATGTGCAACTTGTTGAAGCCGAGGAGAGCTTTCTTAGGCAAAAGTCTTGGCTGCAATGGTTGAATTTGGGGGATAAGAATTCGAAATTCTTCTTTAACCTGGTGAAAAGTCATCACAACTGCAACAAGATCATTTCTATACATGATGAATCTGGGATGTGTTTTAAAGATGCTTTGACAAGCTTTTGGGGGTTTCCTGATCTAATTTAGGTTTTGATTCATCTATTCTTAGTGGGGCTCTTCCTCGGAGATTATCTCCCTCTCAAAGCATGTCCCTTGTCAGTGGATGGTGAAATTCAGAATTTCCTTATTCTCTCATAAGGATAATAAGGCTCCCGATCCGGATGGATTCAGTATGAGTTTCTTTAAGAAAGCATAGAGTATTGTTGGCTCGGACATTATTAATGTTATCCAGTCTTTCTTCATTTTAGTTCAGCTTCTCAAGCAAGTAAATGCTACAACTATAACAATAGTCCCTAAAGTTCCTAACCCATCCATGGTTTACTTTGGGCCTTTCTCTTGTTGTAATATCATTTACAAATGCATTGCCAAGATAATTGCTAATAGAATAAAAAAGTTCTTCCAGATTTGATTTGGCCTTTTCAATTAGCATTTGTTGAGAGAAGAAATATTAGTGATAATATTTTATTCTCACAAGAGCTTCTTCAGAATTATCATCGAAATGAGGAGCCTCTTAGTTGTTTTTTGAAGGTGGATCCAATGAAAGCTTATGATTCGGTGAGGTGGGATTTCTTATTAGCTATTCTTTAAACATATGGTTTTCCTTCTTTTTTTTTGACGTATGTATTAAAAG
>Ga0307511_10008817_pt1 | contig 10068 bp, 6 predicted proteins | sample 13_EM_MG_FD_200266 | JGI IMG/M metagenome (GOLD analysis project Ga0307511, IMG submission 200266) | Populus trichocarpa ectomycorrhiza microbial communities from riparian zone in the Pacific Northwest, United States - 13_EM | ecosystem: Host-associated > Plants > Roots > Unclassified | place... | reverse complement strand
GGAGTGGCCAAAATAGATTATACAATACCCTTGAGCAAAAAAACGAAATTGGAAACAGGGGTCAAAGGGGCTTACACGACCAGTTCAAGCTTATCCGGAATAGAAAGCCTGGTAAATGGCGCATGGGTGGTCAGGTCCGAGGCATCTAATGACATCGCCATGAAAGAAAGTATAGGAGCGGCCTATGCATCCACTACTACACAAATAGATCCATCGGCCAGCCTGGTCATAGGAGCCCGGTACGAGTATTCTTATACTAAAATGGACGACCGGAGGACGGGTCAGAACATAGTTGACCGGAAGCTGGGGACCCTGTTCCCAAGCCTGTTCTTTTCAAAAAAGATCAATGAATTCGCCGATTGGCAATTGTCTTATACCAAAAGGATCAGCAGGCCTTCTTATAATGATCTGGCATCTTATGTAGGGTATAGTGACCCCACAGCCGTATATACGGGCAATCCCTTCCTGCAGCCAACGATCACTCATAATGTAAAGCTGGGCTATAATTACCGGGGCTATTCCTTTTCCTTGCTGTTCAGCAGGGATGAAAATCCGATCGCCCGGTACCAGATAACCGAAAGCCCCTCCGGAGACCTGCTGTACGTCTCTCCGCAAAATGCTCTCTATCAGAATAATTGGAACTTTCAGACCAATTTGCCCTGGAAGGTCAACAATTGGTGGAGTATGAACTATGGTTTTGTAGGGGGATTCAGGCAATTTAAGGAGGACTATACCAAACAGCCGGTTGAAAAGACCTATTTTGGCTATTCGCTGAACGTTAGCCAGAACTTTAAGCTGCCCAAAGATTATGCTGCTGAAATTTCCGGGTGGTACAGTTCCCGGTTTTACAATGGAACGACCAGAGTAGGCGGATTGGGATCCCTGAATGCCGGCATCAAGAAGCAATTAAAGAACGATGGAGGAACTTTTCAGTTATCCGTATCCGATCTGCTAAGGACCGTGCGTTATAATGTTCAATATGGTACGCTGACAGAAGAAGCTTTTAACATAAAAAACCATGTCACCGTTAATCCGGAATCCGCGAAGACACCCATCATAAAACTTACTTACTCCAGATCTTTCGGCACCGGCGCCCTGAAAAGCGCCCGGAAACAGGACAACGGATCCAGTGATGAACGGGATCGGATCAGAAAGGACTAGCCAGGCGGTATCAATTATACCTTTACAGCCGCCCCAATCGTTTGTAACGAACTTACGATACCACTACCATTTTGAGTGACGATCGCAGCCGCCAGGGTAATGACCCCCGAAGAAATAATGATAACCTTGTTGATATCCTCCATTTTCCTGATGGCGTCATTGACGGTACCGATGGCATCCGATACCCCCTTAAAATAAATGTCCGACTGTTCGAAGGCAATTTTGTCCGAGAGAGAAAAAAAAGTATTCGCATAGCTGATGACCCTGGTCTGTTCATCAGACAGGATACGAACCTTATCCTGGGGGAGTGCGCCGATATGGGTGTGCAAAAAATCGCCCAAGCCCTGCGCAATGGTCAGGTAGAAATGCCCCAGTTTATTAGCGAAGATCGCATCGTTTGCCGTACCCATACCTCAGTTATTAATTATTAGAAAGATAAATAATATTATAGGCCAGATCAAGGATTCTTTTTTTAAGACCGTCGGAATGGAGATCATTCACATTTTCATTCAGCGTCATATGTCCCTGCTTAATTTTATCCATAGATTGATACCTTTTATCATAAGACGAAATGATCTGCCCAAATTGCTTAAGCTTTTGCTTGTACGTATATACAATGGCCCATTTTTCCCCATCCGTTGCGTTATTTGCCATTAAAAGATCACATCGTTGCTGCAATTTCAATTTCATAAGCTCGATCATGCTTTTCAGATTGTCAATGTGCAGCTTTAAGAGCTCCATAGCGATCACGATCGTATCATTATATTTTACAATAACTTCTTTTATTTTTTTTGATTTATAGTTTGTGGTGAACAGGTCCGTGGCTACCGTCGCCAGGGAGTTGACGACGCTTGATTCGGTAGCTGTCACGACGAATTTCCCGTAAGTTCCCGCCTTAACAGCACTTGCTACCGGCGCGAAATTGATAGTCGATTTTGAACCCGCCAGCTTGCCCAGCGCCGCAAAATAATCGCCCAATATCCTGTACTCTTTTTTGATCAGCGTATCGTAAACCTCCCCGTTATTGCCATTGCAGTCAAAATCCACTAACTGCCGGCCGGAAACATTATATATATAACAGGAATCAAAACAATAATCGGCATATCCATAACCGGTCTGACTATCGTTGTCCAGGCTTTTTTGAGAAGAGTCCGTAAATGCGTGTACTTCTTTTAATTGAACACATCCAACCTGCATCATGCAGCCAATTAAGAGGCCTCCGATAAGCGTACCTGTACTTTTCATATTTCCTGAGTATTCCCGCAATTTACTACTTTTGCAGGTTTAATAATATGCCTGCGTTGCATCATCCTCCATTTCTGCAAGATGAAAAGAATCTGTTACAGCAAATAGCTCAAGGGGATGAAACCGCATTCGCCACCCTATTTTATGCCTACCTGGCTAACCTGCAACCCTACATCATGAAGCTCACCCGCTCGGCAGAAGACACCGAAGAGGTCATCCAGGAAACCTTTATGCGCTTGTGGATGAGCAGGGACAAACTGGAGGAAGTCCGGACGCCGCATGCCTGGATCTACACCATAGCGGCTAACGAATGCTACAAATATCTAAAGAAAAAAAGCAGCCGGCAGAACGGGCTCTCCGATCTTGGAAAAGCCGATGCCACCTCCGGAGAAGATCAATCGACCCTCCACGTTATCCATTTTAAAGAAGTCAACCGGCTGATCACCGAAGCCGTTAGCCAATTGCCCCTGCAGCGCAGACGGATCTATCAGATGAGCAGGGATGAAGGCATGAAGATCCCCGAAATCGCCGCCGTTCTTCGGATTTCTCCCAATACGGTAAAAAACACCCTGGTGAGCTCCCTGGGGTTCATCCGCAAATACCTGGCGGCTAAAGGACATGAACTTTGAGGCCCCGCCCCTACCCCTGCCCCAAAAAATAGTTGTTCGCTCAATAGTCCTATTTCCGCTCCCGATGTTCTTCCTATAGGGGAACACAGTTCCCCTGCCGAAGGCCCAAATTTATTAAGGAGGATCCACTATGCCATCTCAAAAGATTCGTTATTTATTGAACCGACAACGATCGGGTCTGCTTTCCGAAGAAGAGCAACAGGAATGGAACACACTATTACAAGATCCTGACAACGAACAACTTATACAGGAAGAGCTCCTGCGGTCCCTGCAGGAGGACGAAGGCTCACTAGCCCCGGACCTGGCGAAGACCCCGGACTTGTCTAATCAGCCGGAGCCGCAAGGCAATTCCGATTGGCAGCCTGTCCTGCAACGGATCCTGTCTGTGGATAAGACGGCAGGACGGCGCCGGAGCATCCTCCTTTCTTTCCCTATCCTGAAATGGAGCGCAGCAGCCGTATTGGCGCTAACCCTGGCCGGCGGAGGGATCTTCTTCCTTACCAAAAATAAAAAAGAACCGAAGTCCCTGGCCACGGCCCCTTCTCATCCCGCCAGGGATATTCTTCCCGGGTCCAATCAGGCGGTCCTGACACTGGCCAACGGGCAACAAATTATACTTAACAGCGCTCAGAACGGAGTATTGAGCCGGCAGGGCAATATACAGGTGATCAAACTGGATAGTGGCAGACTGGCGTATCAAACAGCTACGAGCGACAAGCTCCAAGCTGCAAGCCAGGCCACCTATAATACCATCACCACCCCCAGGGGCGGACAATACCAGATCACCCTGCCCGATGAATCCAAAGTCTGGCTGAATGCGGAATCCTCTCTCCGCTTCCCCACCAGTTTTACCAATAAAGAAAGGAGTGTCCAGTTGACCGGGGAAGCCTACTTCGAAGTAGCGCAGAACAAAGACCAGCCTTTCCTGGTTAAAGCCGGACAAACAGAGACCCGCGTGCTCGGCACCCATTTTAATATTATGGCTTATGGAGACGAAAATGCCATTCGGACTACCCTGCTGGAAGGTAGCGTGCAAATGGGGCAAGGGAACCAACGCTCCCTGCTCCGGCCCGGCGAACAAGGGGAATTCGATACCCGCGGTAGTGGTATCCGAACCAAAACCGTCAATACCAGGGCGGCTATCGCCTGGAAAGAGGGCTACTACTATTTTGACCGCACCCCTGTACAGAGCGTCATGCGGCAGATAGCCCGGTGGTACAACGTCGAGATCGTCTACCAGGGAGCCATTCCCCGGGACGAGATCGTTGGGAGGATACCCCGCACGGCTTATGTGTCGGAAGTCCTGCACATCATGGAGCTGATAGGCATTCACTTTAAAATAGAAGAACATAAGATCACTGTACTCTCATAGCAATTAAATTAAATAAGGCCGCGTCGAAGGGCGGGCGAACTAACTATTGCTTCACCCAAAATTTTACATATGGAAAAAACATAAGCCATCATCATCCCGGAATCCGGGAACCCAGATAAAGACGGACCCTCTGCGTCGGTAAAATACCGGCATCAGATCCGGCAAATAAAAAACCGGAAGCGCTTGCAACACTTCCGGCGGTCATCCTGGCTTGCAACCAGGAATCAATAAAGGGTTCCCCGTAAAACCAGCCATCTTCTTACAACGACTATTTAACGTTAAAAACCCAATCTGGACAAAAGTATGAAATCCCCGATTTACTGCGCACCTGTTGCGGACAACAGGACGCAGCTTTCCCCGTATAAGGGAAGATTGTTTGCAAAAATGCTATTGATCATGAGGTTGACAACCATTTTCTTATTAGCTACCGCCTTACAAATCAGTGCAAAAGGGCTCTCCCAGAAAGTATCTGTTTCCGGGAAGAAATTGCCCCTGGAAAAGGTCTTTTCCAGCATCGAAGAGCAAAGCGGCTATTCTTTCGTGTATAAGTACAATGACCTTGCTGACACAAAGCCGGTCGATCTGCATATGAAAAATGCCGATATCCGGGATGTCCTGGATGTCTGTCTGAAAGACCAGCACCTGTCCTATACCATCGAGAAAAATATCATCGCCATCCGGGCGATCCGGGAAGAAATGGTCACCCCGACAGCAGCTCCTGTAACCGAACAGCCGGCTGCCGTCGTAACGGGTCTGGTAAAAAATGAACAGGGCGAACCCCTGGCCGGTGTAACGGTCCTGGTGAAGGGCGCCAACAGACAGGCGATCACGAACGACAAAGGAGAGTTCTCGATCCAGGCGGAGGAGAACCAAACACTGGTATTCACTTACGTAGGATACGCAGCAAAGGAAGTCGCTGTCGGAAAAGAACATTCTTTGCAGGTAACCATGAGTATCGCCCAGGCAGACCTGAATACCGTGGTCATTACCGCACTAGGGATCCGGCGATCGGAAAAATCGCTGACCTATGCCACTCAGCAGGTGAGCGGTGATCAACTGACCAATGTAAAGACCGACAACCTGATGAATAGCCTGAATGGTAAAGTAGCCGGCCTGACCATCTCCCCCAGCGCATCGGGCGTCGGTGGTTCCGCCAAGGTGATCCTGCGGGGCAGTCGCTCCGCCAGCGGCAATAACCAGCCCCTCTATGTCATCGATGGGATTCCCATCAGCAACAGCTCCAATGCCAATAGTCAGCCCAGCAATACCTATGGCGGCACTCCGGATGGCGGCGACGGCATTTCCAATCTCAACCCGGAAGATATCGCCAGCATCTCCGTGCTGGAAGGCGCTTCTGCCGCCGCCCTGTACGGCAGCCAGGCGCAGAACGGCGTCATCCTGATCACTACCAAAAGAGGAAAGGCCGGACTGATGGCGATTAATTTCACTTCTTCCGCCTTTGCCGACCAGATCGCCTATAAGCCGAAGTTCCAGAACTCCTATGGGCTGACTGCGGCCGGCAAGAATGATAGCTGGGGACCCGCCCTCTCCGGTGGCGGTCATGACAACCTGAAGGATTTCTTCCAGACAGGCACCAACCTCACCAATGCCATCAGCCTCTCCGGCGGCACACAGAATGCGCAGACTTATTTCTCGTATGCCAATACAACGGCAAGGGGTGTTGAACCAAAGAACAAACTGGAACGCAATAACTTTACGCTGCGCGAGACGGCCAAATTCCTGAATAACAAGCTGACCGTGGACGCCAACGTCAATTATGTTACACAAACAGTCAATAACAGCCCGGCATTGGGTATCTATTCCAACCCGCTGACGGGACTCTATCTCTTTCCCAGGGGTCAGGATATTACTCCTTACAAGAACAACTACGTGAAGGATTCTACCGGCTTTGCCCGGCAGAACTGGCCCTACAAAGGGGATGCGCTGCGTCAGCAGAACCCCTGGTGGGTCGTCAACCGGGACCCCAATGTGGCAACCCGCAACCGTATCCTGTTCAACGGGAGTGTAAAATACGAGGTGAACAACTGGCTGAGCCTTCAGGCAAGAGGCAATGTGGATCATATTGCCGATAACTATGAGAGCGATCTGTACGCCGGTACCGATGGGGTGTCCAATGCTAACGGCAAGGGCAATATGCTGATCAACAACCAGACGACCGAACAGAAATACGGGGATTTTATCGTTACGCTCAATATTCCTTCTCATTCGAATTTTAAGGTCAATGGCCTGGTGGGAACGAGCATTACGGACCTGAAGACCACCGGGCTCCATCTTCAGGGAGATCTTTCCACCCCTGACTTCTTTACGGCAGGCAACATCATCGCCTCGCAGCCCGGTCTTTCTTCCGTCACGACCAGCCCTGCTACGGGGAATGTGCCTGGTCCGTCCGGCAGCACCGTCAACAATAGCCCTTATCCTGTTCACAGCCAGATCCAATCGGTATTCGCCAATGCCGACCTGTCCTACAGGGACTGGATCTATCTGACGTTGACAGGCCGGAATGACTGGTCGTCCAATCTGGCTTTTACCCCCAATGAATCATTCTTCTATCCGTCTGCGGGTCTGTCGGTGATCCTTTCTCAAATGCTGCACCTGCCTTCCTGGGTCAGCTATGGCAAGGTTCGCGGCACGTATGCGCAGGTTGGTAATACGGTCCCTCCCTATCTCACCAATGTGCAGAATATCCAGAATGCAGCGGGACAGTTGGTGTTCAATACGGCCGCTGCTTTCCGGACGCTGAAGCCCGAGAAGACCAAATCCACGGAGATAGGCACAGACTGGCGTTTCTTCAATAGCCGGTTGAATGTTAGCTTTACCTGGTATAAGACGAATACCCTCAACCAGTATTTCCCCATCCAGCCTGTCACGGCTTCCCTGTTCTCTATAGCATATGTCAACGCGGGTAATATCCAGAATGCAGGCATTGAGTTTACACTTGGGTACGATGTCATCAAGGATAAAACCTTTACCTGGAATACCTCGGTCAATGGAGCAATGAACCGGAATAAGGTATTGGACGTGGATTCGAAAGACAGCATCAATTCCTTCGTTCTGACCTCCAACTACAACAACAACTACGAGTCCCATCTGACAAAAGGTGGTCAATACGGAGATATTTACGGATACGCCCTTACCCGGGATGCACAGGGCCGTATCATTTTCAGCGGGGATGGCAGCACGCATGCTTATACGCCTACCAAGAACACTGTTTTCACTAAGATCGGCAATTCCAATCCGAAATTTCAGTTGGGATGGCGGAATGATTTCACCTATAAGAGGTTCAGCCTTGGCCTGCTGGTGGACGGCAAGTTCGGCGGCCAGGTACTGTCGCTCACGCAGGCTGTCATGGATCAGTATGGCGTTAGTCAGGTCACCGCCGATGCCCGGAAAGCGGGAGGGGTGACCGTCAACGGAGTGGATGGTACGGGAAAGGCGGTCACGACGGTAGATGCCCAGACCTGGTACTCGGCGATCGGCGGCACTACCGGCGCTTCCGGACAGTATATCTACAGCGCGACTGTGGTACGTCTGCGGGAGGCTGCACTGGGTTATGTGTTACCTGTCCCACAAGGATTTTTCAAGACCGTGAAGGTTAGCCTGGTAGGAAGAAATCTGTTCTACTTCTCCAGGAAAGCGCCTTTCGATCCGGAGCTGACCATGTCTTCGGGCAACGGTCTTTCCGGAGTGGATGTTTTCAACCAGCCTGCTACCAGGAATATGGGTTTGACTTTGAATGCTACCTTCTAATCATCATTTTTAAAATTACGCCATGCGAACAAATTTCAATAGCGGTGTTACGATCCTGGCAGCCTTGTTGCTGACAGGAGCCAGCAGCTGCACCAAGAACTTCGAATCTTATAATACCGATCCGACCCGTTTGTCTCCGGGTCAGTCGATCAGCATTATTGCCCAGGCTTATGGTCCGTTGCAACAAGCCATCTATGCAGATTATCAGACGGCCCAGAACCTGAACGCAGACGGGTATGCAGGTTATATGACCTCGCCGACCAATTTCTCTTCTTCTCTCAATGATCAGACCTATACGCTCATCGATGGCTGGAGCAGGAGCGCTTTTGTAGACCAGTACAACCAGGTGATGGCCCCGGTGGCCAAAATAGCGGCTACTGGTATTCCCACCAGCCATCCGGATATGTGGGCGGTGGCGTTGCTGGTGCAGGTGGAGGCAATGGACCGGGTGACAGACCGCTTTGGCCCTATCCCCTATAGCAAGGCCGGCACTTCTTTCACTGGTATTCCCTATGACAGCCAGCAAGCTGTTTACAACCTCTTCTTCAGCCAGATCGATACGGCAGTGACCAACCTGAAAGCCTATCTCGGCTCCAATCCTGCCGATACAGTCAACCTGGGTACCGGCGACCTTGTCTATCAGGGACACTATGACAAATGGCTGAAGTTTGCCAATTCCCTGCGGCTCCGTCTGGCAATGCGTATCGTAAAGGCTGATCCAGCGACAGCCCAGGCCCAGGCGGAAAAGGCCCTGAATGATCCGGGCGGCCTCCTTACGACCCCGGCCGACGACGCGAAGTTTGCACAATCCGGCGGACGTAACAACGATGTCTGGCTGGTAACCTTCTCTTATGGAGATTGCCGCATGGGTGCAGCATTAACGACCTATATGAATGGCTATAACGATCCCCGTCTCCCTGTGTATGCCAGTCCGATCACCGGGCAGCGGATCATCGATAGTCTGGGCGCCGGCAAATACGCAGGTATCCGTCTCGGCACCTTTGTCAATAAATCTTTATATGGAGGATACTCCAGTCCAAATACCAACTCCGCTTTCAGCCAGACGGCTTCACAATACCTGATGACTGCTGCGGAAGTGTGGTTCCTCAAGGCCGAAGCAGCCCTTCGCGGGTGGTCAGGCGCCGGAGATGTCAAGACCGATTATGAGACAGGAGTCAATACTTCCTTCCAGCAATGGGGTGTCAGCGGGGGGAATTACCTCAACGACGCTACCAGTGTCGAAACCGATTATAAGGATGCCTTTGATTCTACCAATGTGTACAATACAAAGGCGGTGTCGACCATCACGATCAAATGGGATCCCGCAGCTACCGACGAAGTAAAGCTGGAGCGTATCATTACCCAGAAATGGCTGGCGGTCTTTCCCGACGGGCAGGAAGCGTGGGCGGATTTCCGTCGCACCGGCTATCCGAAGCTGTTCCCGGTGGCCGTCAATACCAGTGGCGGATTGATCGATACAAAGACCCAGATCCGGCGGCTCGCCTATCCGCAGATCGAATACCAGACGAACGGAACCGCTATCGCCAGCGCCGTTCAGAACCTGCTCGGAGGCCCGGATAACGGAGGCACCCGGCTCTGGTGGGATGTGAACAAAGCGAATTTTTAGGTGCACATGAGTCAACTATAGCATGCCGCCAACGGGCGTCCTGCAAAGCGGAAACCGGAATGGTTTCCGCTTTTTTTAGTTCAACCTAATATATTATGATTTATTAATTTTTATAAATCAATAATTATATATACATTACACTTGTTAAATATATCTCTATATTTAATAGATCCCACCCTATAAATACTCCCACCTCATCATTCATTCTTATTTATTCATTCTAAACGATTATTGTCATGAGAAAAATGCTTGTCATTTGGCTATTG
>Ga0307511_10008816_pt1 | contig 10070 bp, 10 predicted proteins | sample 13_EM_MG_FD_200266 | JGI IMG/M metagenome (GOLD analysis project Ga0307511, IMG submission 200266) | Populus trichocarpa ectomycorrhiza microbial communities from riparian zone in the Pacific Northwest, United States - 13_EM | ecosystem: Host-associated > Plants > Roots > Unclassified | place... | reverse complement strand
ATCATGCCCTGATATGTGAACTTGACTTCATGGTTTTTACACTAAGCGGGAGGGGCAGGAAATGTACCCAGACGCTGCTCAATCACATTATTCCAAATTAATACCTGGCCATATATCCTCATCACGCAATTCATGTAATAGCCATATATCAATATACCTCCCCTTGACCCCATGATCTAGGTCTCTCGGGCACTTCATATATTATTCTCCGAACTTGTACGCAGCTTTTTAGCCCCCTACCGCCCAATTTTACTGAAAACCCATTGAGTTCTACCCTACAGCTGTTTTGTTGCATATCCCGGTCGTGTTGCATTACCCCGTTGTATACTGTATATATTACAAGTGTCGACTCAGAACATCAACAATCTGACAACCAATATAGCGTCGGTATACGTTACTCACGTTGTAGGCATTCGTGGTGAGGGTACAGAGCTACACCTGAGAGTAAGGAGATGAAAATAGCCATGGGTAAGAGGCTATGATAAGGGGGTGTTGCAGATTGTGTTCAACACATACGTGGATCAGTGGAGTTGAGCCAAAGATGAATTGCAAAAGGTATGGGCGACAGTAAAAAACTTGAATAGAAAAGGTCTGAGAAGTCTGAGAAACCCTCGGACATGGCTCGGAGCGAAGAGCCCTATGTAGAGGAGAGGATAAGCCGACTGAGGAGCGGGAGGAGCGGTGTCGCTTTGGGACTGTTCGCTACTGACAAAGACTGGTGGCATTATCCGGGCTTCGGTAGCTCCATGCACAATATGTTAAATCGGAAAAGACAAAGGCAACTGAACAATGGACCGGGAAGTGCAGCCTCAGTGAGTATTGGATGTGGGCTATGGACTAAGATTGCAGGGAAAGCTAGAGAAGTACTTGGTGTTGGAACGGGATAATGTGGTCAACGCAGAAGGGTATCATGGGCTTGAGCTGGGATTACTGCAGAAAAAAGGCAGCATGGATGATGAACTGATAAGAAGATGGTGTATTTAAGGCGGAGGGTTTCCTTACATCTCTTATTCTAGTATAAGAATATACTGTTCTGTTATATCTCGAGAACTAGGGACCATTGTAAAAGCGATCTTTATTTCCACAGTCCGGTAGTTCAGGAATACGACAGGCTAGTCCCCACCAGACTGGTTGTCAGTTAAAACTAACAGTTGGGGAGGATGGAACCGTTCTTTGTTTGCGCATGTTCGGGGAGACCCTCAGCGGTACACCCTACCGCCAATGGTTCGTTCTGGCAATCCCTGCTGGCCACCCCTGACACATTCCCCATGTCAATAAATATCCGCATCTCCAGGATGCGTATATACACTCAAACCTAGTCTGGTTGGCACAAGCCCCTCGGAAGAGGACTCAAACCTAGCTATACCGGAACTCGCTATACCTGATCCGTTGCTATACCGGACGGATTGCGCCAAAATTTGCCAATCCGGGCAATTTAGGAGAGCCAGCTTCTTGCTATTCCGGATACCGTGCCAGATGGACAGGAGAGGGGCTGCAGGGATTGATACAGGGATTAATTACATAGAAATATTTATTGCTATAACGGAGGAGTAACAACAGCATAATAACCCAAGAAGATAAGAATGCAACAACACAAGTTAAGTAGACTCCAGGGGTGAAAACCAATCTGTAATAGGGCCCTGAATACGAGATGCATGCATATTACTAGTTCGAGAGTCTGCAGTTGCTGTCTAGCTATAACAACATTAGATCAGGTTTTGCTCCACCAGGGAGTTTGGAAACTGGTAGAGCTTCTAGATGCTGAGCTAGCTCTATAAGATGTGAACGTGCTTGTGCAGTAGTGATTAGGGGTATAGGAGGTGGTGAATATAGATCTTCTAGAGCCTCTGGATCTTCCTCTTCATTGTCCGCGCTTTTAAGATCATCCATAATCTCTTCAATATCAATAGCCTTTGGAGATACATTGAGATTAGCCTCATCCTCATTATAGTCAAGAAACTTTTCCACTACAGTATTAACTTGTTGTGAGTTTGTGCTTTCAGTAAGAAGTAACAATATCGACATGCTGGTCGAATCTCGAAGGGATTGTAGATACTGAGTATAGGCTTCATATGAAGAAAAAGATTCCTTATTTTGTGATGCAATAACTCCTGTACGTTGCCAGCAATGGAAGATAACATGAGGTGGGATATCATCCCATGCCGCCGAAATTAACCGAATTGATTGTAGAATATCGATATCAAGTGGTGCTTCTCCTGTACAATCAAATTGCTCTACCAAGCAGGTTGCAAAACGTCGTCGATATCCAGCCTTGAACATGCGGATAATACCACCATCCAATGGTTGCAAAAAAGGCGTAGTATTTTTTGGCAAATAACATAATGTAACACAAGATAGGACTGGTGGTGGTGGTGCATCTTCGGGATAGTTTTGAGGGGGTTCAGTTAGAAGTGGATGCGATGGGCAATTGTCGGTAATTAAAAGAATACGTCGTCCTTGCTTTTTCATCTCTTTATCCAATGCTCCTAAATATTCATACCACAATCCACTCAACATCCATGCTCGCTTGTTGTGTTTGTATAACACTGGGAGGTTATTGGGGTTGACCTTAGCTGCTCGAAATGCTTTCGGTGTGGCAGCACGACCGATAACCATAGGAGGAAGTTTTTCAGAACCATCCGCATTACAGGTTAAGAACACACTGATCCGTAGCTTTCGTTTTTTTGCTGCTCGTGCTTTTTCATACTTAGGACCAATGGTAAAATGCGGTCATAAACTATACCTATTTTAATTCGTATTAGCTATTGGAGTTAAGAATATTGAATATATACATACTGTAGAGCTAGCTCATCACAGTTGAAGATATCCCGCTGTGCAAAGTCTGCTGTTCTATCCTGTAGAACAGCACGATGTTGTGGAATTAAGGCTTGATCATATTCACCACCATCTCCATGTAACTTTTGTCTTCCTATTCTGCCTCGAGCCTCAAATGCAGACAGCCAACCACTTGAATAAACAAAATCGGTATAATCTTCTGGATGACATTCCTCCTTTGATAAAGCTGCTTCAAGCCGACCAGCTGCAGTGGCCAAAATCAAATCCGTAATATTGACTGTAGCTTGATTTGCTCTATCAACCCACTCACGAAGATATTTTTCAAGCATTGGGTCTTGCTCAAATCTTTTCTTCCTTTTCCAAACCGTCCCATCACTAGTATTTAGAGCTAACCATCGGTCCTTTTCCTTCAATACATGACTTATTGTAGAACTGGCCATAGGGCTACCGTCTGGCCGAGGAAAAAGGGCTCCAAACTCCTCATAAGTCATCTTTGCATATCGGGGATCTCGTCTTTTCACACAAATCCTATGCCGCTCCAGATCGCTTAATCCCTTTCTCTTGTTTGGTAGCATTGCCGGTGATAGCTGTAAATCAATTGTTGAGCAATCTCTAGAAACCCTTGAGCTCTATTCTGAATTCTACCCCGCCGCTGCTCAACGGCCCTATACCGGATTTAGCTATACCGGAAAGATTTGGCTTGATTTATGCAGTCCGGTATAGCTAGGTTTGAGTGTATCTTACTGGGTATGATTCCATTGATTTTCCCCGCCAACAAGGTCCGGCAGAGATTGCGTAGGGGCTGATACACATCCCTGTGATGCTTCTACCCGATGACGAACCATATGGCCACAACTGGTAGGTGGAAGTTCGACACGCTCAGTTCGAAAAATCATTGAAGTATTGAAATTGTGTGCCCCCCACCGACGTAACTCCAGTAGATTATGTTCCTGTACCAGTGTCCACCTGGACGGGCCCTAACTTTCTTTCCCTGACTGGCCGGTATCTTGGGGTCCCTATCGACTACTCTTCCATCCTCACCGAGAATTCTGACCACTAGATCAAATTCTTGCATTTTCTCATCTGTTTCCATCACCTCTGAGTCCACAGGGTTGGCCGTATGTGGCAGCAACAATCTCGCAACCTCGTCCCATTGCCCCAACGCAATCTTCTTCATTCTCCTCTGCCTCCAACCATAGCCCCATTGGTCTTCAATAAACTCATCACCGCTGTCGAGATACCTGGTTGGGTTCCATTTTGACACCTACGGACCACTGTCAATGTGATCCTCACACCCGATCTCCCCATGAGCACTTTCATCCTCGTCTTCATTACTCAAGCACGATGAAACCCCCCGCAAATTTGATGTCGCTCTCAACTCTTCCAAATCCCATTCGATCTCCCTCAATTTCGCTTCCTCATACTCCAACAGCTTCATCGCCTCCCACAGCGGATCCAACCCATGCTCTTCCTGTGTCAACGCAGTGGCCGGAGTTGCAATACCCCGTTGTTGCCTAAGCTAGGGACGGCCATAGGTCTGGCCACCGCTGAATTTCTTTCCTTCTGTTGTTTCGGCATCTTACTAAATCCCTCAAAGAATTGTGCTGCAGACCGGAAAGGTGATTCGAGGTCTTGCTGATATATGGGTTGCAACGCCTTGTTGTTAATCCACCAATCATTGGTGGGAACGGTTGCAACGTAGAACTCTTTCCCTCGATTGGCAACATGTCGTACAACCAGTTCTGATACCACTCAAGACGTACTTCCCTACTAAACTTCTGCGATACAATCAAGGGGACCTTAGGTATCAAAAGAGATTTTTCAATACAGCACGCGGATTTGGCAACAAGGCCGGTATAACTCCGGGGAAAGAGCTATCGTCACTTACCTATCCAAATCGTCCTGGACATACAATAGAAGGTACCCATACCCATCCATGCGCCAGTGAAGGACCGCATCCGGTGGTTTCAAGTCGCCGAAGAAGTGAACAACTCCGGCGAATTCACTGTGTATTGGTAGACTCTTTACTGTCACAAAATGTAACCAAGCCTCACACCCAGTATCGGACTCCGAACATTCACATAGTTTGGGTGTAAAATAAGTGGATAGATGAGGCTATGAGGGCTTTGATGAGCCAAAATAATGGTTTCCACTTGGTATTTACGGTCTAGGCACCACGCTCATGCAATTGCATACAATATCTCCTAATAGAATGACTGGCCCGAACGGGTAGATTTCACTGGGGTGTAGACATTGTATTCCTTGGTGTAACTCAACCAATTTATGCCAAACTCAGAATCCCAATTGCGTAAAAGAATGTACATAGGGTGGTAGGAATCGTTTTAGCAACTACAGATATCATTTAGGTTAGGAAGGATTCATATATGCCAAGACCTGTAATTTCTTCCAAATCAGGCTACGACGCCAAGCCATATGATTATAGCCTAAATACGGTCTGTAATAGGTTCAAAAAATTATACCAATCCTTTTGAGCTATTGTATACCTGATCCCTGCTTTGGTTTAAAAGGCTTACCTCGCAGTTTGCTCTCTTTTTAACTGTTTCCATGGGAGGGCCTTACAAGATGACTTATTCAAGTGTAGTTAAATTTGCTGGATAGCGTTCTTATAAGTATCTGGTCACCATAGGCATTCATTTAAGCTATTGGTCTCTTGATTTGGACTTGGTTTCATTCAGTTACAGCAAGAAAGTTATATATGTGCACCCTTATTTGAACAACATTTTGGCACATGACCTTCCTTGTTTCTGTGCAGTTTTCATCAGTAGGGTATCTCAAAGACCCTACTGCCTATTAGCATGCATTTTGAGCCATCGGGGCTTGATTTGGACCTGGTTTGGTTCCGTAATCGTAAGGAATACCTTATTTGCGCCTTCCATCAATCTACTTTTGGTGGTTTGACCTGGTTCGGTTCTGGCCGGAAAATATTAGTAGGTTTCCTAGAAGCATTTTCTGCATAATTGTGTTCTTCTAAGCTACCAGGTAATTGGTTAGGGCCTGGCTTGGTCGGGTTACACCAAGGAATAGAATGTCTACACCCCGGGTAAATCTACCCGTTCATGCCAGTCATTCTACTAGGAGGTATTGTATGCAATTGCATGAGCGTATCGCCTAGACCGTAAATACCAAGTGGAAACAATTATTTTTGCTCATCAAAGCCCTCATAGCATCATCTATTCACATATTTTACAGCCAAACCTCTATCGGGATCCCCTAGATTTTGCCTTGTATTACTCGAGCAGTAATACACCTTTGGCCCTCTGTGTTTTATAAAACAAACAATCACACATCTACAATACAATCCCAGATTTTGAGCCTATTCGGTTGAGTATTGGGCGCGAAATCATCGATAGCCGCAGAATAACCGTTTGATCCACTTCCCGGTGGTAATCCGCATCCCAGGGATGGATGGTAGTATTATGTCCTCCTCTCGGTAATCTTTGCACATTGGTGTTTGGCATAAGCTACAGCGCCTCAGATCCTCGGTGCACTTTGCAAATGCATGTGTCAGCCTGCTAACATAGCCATGCGAATGGATTTGCATGTTTGGCCAAGATTTATGATACTGGGCCGGTGGCTGGTTGAGAAGATTGATTCTAGGATTGAATAGACATTCAAGACATGCACGAACAATCCGGGGCTATGAGCAGTGGATATATGCAAGTTGGCTCGTATGTAGGCATTGGGGAATCGTGTTGGATCTTATTCATATTGACCTTAGGTCTCTGGCTTGGTTCCGGTCACAGAGTGAAATTCGAGTGAACAGTGGGTTCACTATATGTATATTGAGCCAGAGAGGTCAAGCTATTTAACCACAATCTTGCCCGTGCCATGCGTGAGACAGCCTTTGGCCGGTGGGAAAGTACTCACTAGGCCTGCTCTTCATCTAGGGACAAATACGAGTACCGAATCGGGGGAAAAAACAAAAGTACTTCCTAGTGATCACTCCCTCATTTCTACGTTACCTACTCCATAATCTCGGGTAGTAAAAGGGCAGATAACTACCTGTATTCCGGCCTGAAGTATCACAATAGATTCGCTGGTCTAAGCTTTTCTTGTCTGTTTAGTACCTAGAGCTGAGTTATAGATATATATGTACAACCTCTAACCCTACCGCATCTCTATAACTACATGCTCACCCACAACCCATACGCAAAGCCCCTCCGATAGCCCCTCCTATCCATACAAACTTTCCAAGCTAGACAATGAGCTGGCGAGGTATCGCGAGAAAATCACTTCCTACGCTTCTTTCGAAATGGTAATCCTGCCATGCTGAACAAGCCCTCCCAAATATTTCCGACAGATCTTCCATTGATTGCTAACCCTGCACTGCCCTCCTGAGTAGAGTCTGGGTTATATCTCAATTGCCATTTGTAACAACTCATCGACATCTTACCCCTGGCAGAACTTCCTTGTTGCCTATATTTGGCTAAGCGTGCGGGATCTAAACGATTCACTTGACCCCCGGTTCAACAAACTGGGTTCAACCGCAGACAAACGCCATCCCCACAAATTTTGAACCACTTTCATCGATTTTTTAGGGGCCCAGATTCCCGAGAATTACCTTGCATTTTCTTCTGTTCCTCTGTTGGTTCCGGTCACAAACCGTACCATATTAATTTGCCCTGTCGTTTTAACTCCCATGGAATACCAATGTTTGCATCCTGTTTGGCCCTCTGTCTCCCCGCCTGTTAGTCGTTATCCATCTCCTCATTAAAATCTCGCCTCAGCCCTAGCAATTTATGGTATGCTGATGTTCCTTCGGAGGTTCGGAGTAATTGAGATCCAAAGCAGGTTTCGGAGAATTCAAACAGCCGTGTAAGAGTCGTTTATTAAGAAGGATGAGTGGAATCCGGAGCGATGAGGCAATGCCGAGTGTGGAGTTGAGTAGGTTGGCTCGACAGATTGGAATTGTTGAACCCGCTGGATGTACGTAGCCTGCCCCCCTGTTACACATTCATTCAACGCGTCCCGGTCAGAACCATCAAATCAATCCCTGGGTCTATAGTTTGATATAACGATGGACCCATTCATGCTTCAACGCCGACACCACATTGCCCACTGTTTGGTGAATATACTTCACGCGAGTAATTGTGTTTCTCTTGCAAAACCCCCTGTAGTCTAATACCGTACGTCAACCAACAAGCGGGATATCCCAATCGATATTTGCTCGACTGGGTCCTGAAGGTTCAATTTTTCCTGCCTGCATTGATAATGTTTATTGATGGTAGCACCCTGTAAGAGGACCTTCGTCGAACCGATTACTGTATCGAAAAAGGGGTCAGAGTTGTGGAGTTTAGGGTCGGCATTTTTGTCAGGCAGTCTCGAGGAGATCGGCTTGCGCTGGCAGAGGAACTCCCGCATAGTCTTCACCACTGCAAAGGAGCCGAATCACTTTATTGAAGCACACAATATCTACCGCAACATAGTAGACCAGAGTCAGCACGGCTGCTAGAAGAGGGGATGGAGAGGTCTGGTGCTATGGAGAGATGGCCATAGAGGTGCCGCGCACTACCAGCTCTTCTCTAACCATATCCCCCTGCGTACCAAAGCGTGATACCTCCACCCCCGACAGAACACATCTTCCAGCATCACCTCTGCGTTTGATGTGTGTAGTGGAGACAAAAAGTCTTGCCAAGATATGGCCTTGCGGAAAGTCTCACATAGCTCGGGAGTGGTAAAAGTCGCGGGTGAGAGTCAAAATCGGGTCTGGAAGTGTTCTTATACGTAGTTCCCGAAACTACTTCTAGTTAGCGATACCGATAAATTCATTATTCCCTACCTGGGGCCAAAAGATTTGGGGCTCAGTGGAACACACTAGTGAGGTTGTAGGGAGCGGATAACAACGGGGGAAAGTACGGAGGCATATATCCATTGTAATATGACCTATTACAACACCTATAGCCCACTAGTGAGTAGGTACCCGTTACCGAGCAGCTATATCCACCGGTACCGGAGGCCGGGGGTGTTGGGGGGGCGCAACGTTATAGAGGAAAAGTCATGAAAGACAACCGAGGAGAGTAGAATCAACCGAGAGTGGGGAGACAATGGATGGCTTCTGGCGCGGAGGGAGCCATGGGCAGGAGCCGCGGTGGAGAGTCCGGGATTTTTCTGACACCTAGACGCCGAAACCACTTCCCGATCCACCGAGACCTGTAAGCGATGTCAGCCGCCGCGGAAATCTCAGGCCTGGGAGTAATCTTGCACTTACAGAGCCCCCGGGGATACTGCAAAGGAAGGCTAATTCCGTGCTGAGGTGGCTGGCTCAATGCAAGAGGGCAAAATCCGCTACCAAAGGAATTGTAGCTGTCCGTCAAAATCTTTCATTTCCGTGGGGGGCAAGGGTCTCGACCTGGGGTCCCAGGGGAGGGAGAGCATCGCCTGTGGGGACCAGGGCGAGGCGAGGAAAGACGTCTGGGAGAAGAGAAAAGGCCCGGGAAGCGTAAATATTCTGGGAAATGCCAATACCGACTTCTGAGCCCTGGGAACGATGCCAGCTATGCCGGCAGAATCGACAAATAAGATAAATCTTGTCCGATACAGACCCCCGTTTGGGATTATTCATTCTTCGAATCAAACCCCCTCATCCGTTGAGGTTAGCTATACCTGCAAACAAAATCTGGGCGTATTTTTACCTGCTTGTATAAGTTTGATGACATATTCGCCTCAAGCATCGCGATTTTCGGTGTCTTTACCACTTCGTCGAAGTCACCGAACCTATCCATCAAGACTTTACACATTCTGGACAATAATAATCGCGGCTTTCCCGGTACTCCTGTTGGAACGCACATCCACCACACTCGAGTTTCCAGCGCCACCCACTTAGGTAGCGCTCTCCTATATTAATTACCCTGAACTTACTAGCCTATCCGGTTATTTCCTAGTTCTACGTTTCTTTTATTAATTCCACTGTCCAGGCCTTTAGCCGTACCGCGACAGCTCTTCAGCTCAAGTATTTTTTCTTCTACATGCCGCTCGCCACCTGTTTGCTGTTGCCACCTGTGTTTATCGGCCGGCTGTTCATATCCTTGTCCGGAGTTACCCTGAACTCTCGCGGTATATAGACTAATCAATCAGTCTTTCTTATGTTTCCGGGACACCATCAGGAGAGGAGAAAGTTGGGCGAGATCCGGGAATGGAAGGACCTGGATAAGCCGTTGATGAAGGGGGAGGAAGGGAACAGGTACGATGCGGTGGAGGATTTCTTTTACTACTGCCACCAACGAATGTCTAGGAGGCACTAGGGGGAGGGCCGG
>Ga0307511_10008815_pt1 | contig 10070 bp, 8 predicted proteins | sample 13_EM_MG_FD_200266 | JGI IMG/M metagenome (GOLD analysis project Ga0307511, IMG submission 200266) | Populus trichocarpa ectomycorrhiza microbial communities from riparian zone in the Pacific Northwest, United States - 13_EM | ecosystem: Host-associated > Plants > Roots > Unclassified | place... | reverse complement strand
ACAAATATTTTTTCAAAGGTTATTTTTAGGTTGAATATGAAAGAAATTTGACATTATGCTGCTTCCATTGTGTTCTGTCAATTTATCACTCGTAGTTGATCGATCGGTTCATACTTTGCCTAATTGTGGGCTTCGATTTGCTCAGCATTTATCACTTGCAATGGTGTCATAATCAAACTAACATATAATTTCATGCCTCCTTTGACCATATCCTAACGTGGAGCATGGCATAGGAAGCATGTATATTAGTATTAAGTAGTTAGGTGGTTTGCATTACTTATGCGTCAACTTGTTTTTCCAGCATAAAAAATATTAAAATGATGTAAATAATTTTTTAAAAAAGATCTAATGTTCTAGTAATTGACTCGAATGAGTTTAATAAATTCGGTTAATTTAATAATATGATTAGAAAATAAAATATCGACAATAAATCAAGTGAGAAAAACAACAACGATTCAATGCAACTTGCCATTATTATGGAAATATATTTCACAATTTTGCTAAAACGTCTCAATGATCTTATTTGTTAACAAAGTAAAAATTAAACGAGAATAGAATAATTTCATAGAAATAAAAACAAAAAAATTATGAACCTCAAAAAAATATCAATTCTTGTTAACTTTTTAAACCGTGACCTAGTTTATAATACCCAAAGTACTATACATGAAGAAATCATGAGAGTTAAAATTACATAAAAAAACAACACAAAAATAAAAATAAATACAATAAAAATAATGAGGGTTAAAATTGTCATAAAAAATAAATCAAGGGGCAACAATAAATTTTAAATTTGAGAGTTAAATTGAAAAGAATAGAAACATTAACAAAGGGACAAAAATAAAAAGAACGAAGACCAAAATAAAAAACAAAAAATACACCATAAACTTAGATTGAACGGTGAAATTAATAAAATAAAACTTTTATAAAAGGTTCAAGGAAAAAAATAAAAATTACGAAAAAATCACTACTCCAATCTACAGTATATTATGAGGTGCACAATAATTTCAAAAATACTGGCATTTTCTAGTATATCATATAATAGTTCTTCATACTTCATATCATCCACTAAATTAAAATGATTTACAAGGTAATAATTAAATGATTCTATAATATTGGGCGAAACTCAATCAAATAAAAATCAGACTTACAAAAAATATAGGATATCATTATATTTATTCCTTTTTCAACTTATTTCAAATGCAAATTCACACAAGTGAAGTGGAAATTTCATATCTTGTTTAATCACTCAAGTATACCAAACCCTAACCCTACCTTAAGGTGAGAAGGATAGTGAAGAATGATGTGATCATGTACATATGCAGGTGTACTTGCCCTTTTGGCTCATCTATCTACATGTCAAGAAGATAATAAATAAAAGAAATCCACCTCCATGTTGAATGTTGAATGGCATCTGTATTTTTACGTGACAAAATTTCAAGGGGTCTCCTTCCTTTTTCTCCTAAAAACCAAAACTACAACCGCTCCATCTTCTCTGTTTTGGACCCATCTTACACCCATGACAACACACAATAACGTTTGTGGAGTTTTTTTCTTCTCTTCTCTTACTTTATTGCACAGTATGTTCAGCATAACATACAAGTCAACAACGTAATATTATATGCCAAGTGCAAGAGTATCAGAGTAATAATGGCCCTGTTGGGGAACGTTCCCATAACTTCAGTTGCACCTCCATTTCCAAACCAGAAGCATCAGTGTAGCCACAGCCACGTTCCCAAACAGGGCAATATATCCTAAATATAGAAGGGTCAAAGCAGGAAAAAACGCCACAGGATGATAATTCATGGACAGATTTCCAGGTATTTCGGCGAGTGAGAACTTAACAATAGCAAAACATTAATGTTCCAAGAAAGCTTGGTGTTCATTTCAGCGACCACCAAAATATTACAAAAGCCTGTTTAAAAGCTCCTTTCAAAGGGGAAGATGAAGATAAAACAAGAGAAACAGGAGTAGATGCCTCAATAATATGCCCTCGAATTGGGTTGAAAAGAACATGCCTAAGAGATTAACACGGAAATGGCTGAAAAGAAAACCTATGCCTCTCCCACCACATATTCTACAACCCATCAACACCCCAACAAAGTTTACAGCAAAGAGAAAAAAAGGAGAAAAGAACGGCACCAAGTAATACCTACTCTGTTAGAACTTTTTTCACCAAAAACTACCAAACATTATACACCTCTACTCCTGCAGCACAACCCAAACTTAAATACCCCTCTCAATGATAGTTACTTCTAAGAGTATAGTACGAAGATGACTAGAGACCTAACTAAAAGACACGACAAAAATGAGAAATGTCCCCTATGAAAGAAGGGAGAAGTCCACAACCACTTGACACCAAGTCATGTAAATGCTTAAAATGTTCAATTGTTTGTTTAATCCCAGGCACTAGTCACCCCAGGGTTTAATCCCAGGCACTAGTCACCCCAGGGCCATAGCCTCCGCCATAGCCAGCTGAAGAGCCGTATCCAGCTGAAGAGCCGTATCCGCCGCCGCTTCCTCCTCCACCATAATAATCTGAATTGCCCCTATTGAAAGATGAATCCCTTCGAAAGTCACGGCCACCAAACCGACCTCCGCCAGAGCGGCGGTTCTTCCCTCCACCAAAAGAAGCACGAGATGCATATCGAGAGAGCCAATCAGGTACTTCTTGATTTGCTTCTTGCATTAGTTCAGATAATGGCCTTGCCATTGATGCATTGCCCTCATTGAAGAACGCAGTCGCCAGACCAGAATTTCCAGCTCGTCCAGTACGCCCTATACGATGGACATAATCATCAATGTCATTTGGGAGATCAAAGTTGACCACATGTGCAACATGAGGGATATCAAGACCGCGTGCTGCAACGTCGGTTGCTACCAAGATTGGAGTATTGCCAGTTTTAAATGAGCGCAATGCCTGTTCTCTTTCCTGCATGATTTGGGAATATTTAACATTGAGTACTGTATTAAGAATATGACAATAATGATTAAAATGCTAGCAACTTTGAATATGTAATAATTCAATAGTGAACAAACAAAATCAGAAACAAGATAACATAACCATCAGCATCCCTGATACAGATGACATGGGCTTATCTAGGAATCAAACTTATTTCACCCTTAAAAGTGAGATGAAATGGAAAGACGCAGCATATATGTAAAGATTATACAGTGCATTGAGCTAGCAAACAACCCAACAGCATTATTTCACTCTGTTAATCCTCATTAGACTTAAATACATTAAAATTCTGAAGGACACAACTTTAAAGAGACATGGAGAACATAAAAAGAACAACCACCGGTGTAATGAAGGGAACATACAAAAGATGCACCTATTGTAATCCTGTCCGACTGAATATATCGAGTGACAAACAGATGAATGGCAAATCCATACAGAATTAATCACATGGTGAAACCAAAGTCAAAGTTTCATGCATATGATATATGCTTTATAGAGAGTTTCTAGCAGTAAGATGTTTTCTCAATCAGAAGCCCTAAGCAAAATATCTGAAACCTATTATTCTTGGGAAAAAATTAGTAGTCTTGTTACTTGCATGGCATCTAGGTGTTTGATGTGCTACTGCTATCACCCCCATGCAGCACTTTTATCCCCAAAAAGAGAGGAGAAAACACAAGGCTAAAAGATAAATTTGGAAAAAGGAGAGGATGCATTTCCCCCATATGCCACAGTTACAGTAAGTCTAGAACCACCATATCACAAACCCTAGCAATGCCAACAGGCCCTTCCCTAAGAAACAAAAAACAAGATCAAATTATGTCCTGAACCACCTAGTTTAGAGGTGTACCAGTCCGGCACCTTCTTTCCAGAAAACATTCTCTCTCACGTTTTTCATTGACAAACAGGAATCTTTCACAGACAAAACTTTACCCAATTCTTTCAGTCATTCAATTCATCTCACTAAAACTTCCATTACAGTTTTGGTTGTAACTATATAGGAACTTGGCACTTATGGATGATCTCAATTTGTCAAGAATAATAAGTAGATAGGCAAAATTATGAACAGAAAAATGGCAAAATCAACTCGCAATGAATACTACATCATCCATAATAATGAAAATTTCCAAATCCCACATTCCAATGATGTTTTTTACTTCTCTAGAAAGTAATTTAGAAAGTCTGCTTTTGCAATCTTTCATATTTTATTTAATATTTTGTTACTATATGGATGTCATTGAATAGCATTGATTACTACCCTTCACATGATCAACAGCTATAAAAGGGTCTCAATCAAAGATTTCAGCAATTAAAATCAACATCATGCGATATAATGTTTGAATCAAAATGGATACCATGTATGAAAGAATAACTACAGCAATGAAGAAAAAAAATTACCTGCTGTGATCTATCACCATGTATGCTAGTAGCAGGGAAACCATTAATGCATAGCCAATGCTCAAGAGAATCAGCACCCTTCTTAGTCTCCACAAAAACTAATGTCAAAGCTTGCTGAAATATTATATAAGATATGCAATAGTCAACAACAGATATATCAAGATTCAAGAATCAGAAAACTAACAAGGTTACACAATTTTCTAATTATTATTCATCCATGGAAAAGGCTTGTCCAGGATATATCAGGGATGCCACTAACAAGTCAAAGCAAACCCCTCATCCCAGTCTCTAGTAGCAGGAGGTGTTAGGGAGCAAAGATTGTCTTTGCCAGTTTTACCTTGCCCTGAACACCATTCGCCCGTTGTGCATGAAGAAGATCCATGAGGTGACTTCTTTTGTCAGGCTCGTAGACAAACTCAACTCTTTGGACAATCAAATCTGTACTTGAGCCCACTCGTCCAACAGCCAGAAAGATATAAGTTGACAAAAAGTCAGAGGCTAGTCTCTGCATAACAACAAAAGATTGAAATCAGTAGGATAAAATTTGAAGTATCATGAGCAAATCTTTGACACCGGATCCAAGGTTCTTGTACATGATCTGTATCTCAAACCAAATTCTGCCTCACTAAATGTCAAAAACACGACGACACATACAAGACCAAGAAAAACTCTGCAGCAGTATAGGTTTGCAAGCAATTTGCCATTACAGACATTACACCTATTTAGCCTATCAAAAACGACACTCACAGATGTGATTATAGGGATTTTAAATCAAGTTTCTGAAAATAGCATCATCAAGGTTTCTTTATTTTGGTCATGAAATGCAATCTAACCTAAAAGAAATCCTTTTCTTGTCAGCAAGCCGAGTTTAACAATCAGGGTGCCAAAGATGGGCACCGCCTTATATACACTTGGGGTATTCAAATTTCAAAGGAAGTCACAACATATTTGCTTATAATTATTCCATGGATCGACTGCCTCACAAAAAAAATGGGGAAAAATCTAAGAATGTTTCTATCCAAACACCATAAAAGCTTTAGGATCTCTCGGATGCATTCTCCTCCTAAAAAAATAAGAGAAAACAGACCTGTATCTCTTTCGGAAAGGTAGCACTGAACAGCATTGTCTGCCTTAAACCAGGTCGAGGCATGTCCATTTGTTCCACAATTTTTCTTATTTGAGGCTCAAAACCCATATCCAGCATCCGATCTGCCTCATCTAAGGCCAAATACTTGATCATCTGCAGTGAAACTCTAGCTCTCTCCAACAGATCTACCAATCTTCCTGGAGTTGCCACCAGAATATCAACACCTCTCTCCAGTTCTCGCAGCTGGCCACATAAATATAACAATTAAAAATAGAATTACAGTGGAATGTTGCAAAGTAATATCACTGTATAGCACCACTGCATAGAGAAGACTAAAAATTGAATTTCTCATTACACACTTGCCACAGCAAAAGGCTGAAGCATAAATCTGCAAATAGCAGAGGAAATGATGCACATTCATAACAAGAAGAATTTACTGCTTGATTTTAAAACATTAATTCAACATGACTGCCTGTACAGAGATGATAAAACATCAACATCAACCCGAAGATTGATGAAGTGGCCTCAACCAAAGAACGAGTAAATATAACACCAAGTTGCACATTGACTTGAATTCATTCTAAAATTATGAATAACATCTTAAAAGGTCTCGAAAATACTTGGGCTTTTAAGAAGAGTAAGCTAGCATTATTCCAACTCTTGTAAATGACCAAGCACCAAAACCTGAGAGCATTAATTGAGCAATCTATCTTTGTATGATTCTGTGGAGTGCAAAGGCCTGAAACGTACCAACTTGAAATCTAGCATTCTGGAAGAACCAGTTCAGAGCCTTTGGGGCTTTGGTGTGGTTGGAAAACAAAGGATCCTGATGGTGCAAAGGTAAAGAACAATGGAACTTCTATTTATTTTCTTTCTTTGAAACAAAAGAATTGATGGGTCACACAAAATGTCCAGCAGCTAGGAGATAAGCTTTTCTAATGAGCAGTTGGTTGGTGAATTGAACAGGATAAAACGAGGAAGGATGGTGGTTGGTGAATTGAACAGGATAAAACTAGGAAGGATGGTGGTCTTTATGTTTCATAATAACATGGGAAGGGGCAAGAAATTAAGATCTGGGATTAGTTAAAAGAAGAGTACTCGGAACATGAATTGCAAAAGGTAATGTGGTTGAAGATATAACTTCTATTGTCTCTATAGAAGCTTTTGACCCATTGAAGACTTCTCTAACCACAAGGCAGACTGTAATCCAACCAAGCTGTGATCATTCGATTTCAGAGAATGAAGATCCATGAAGAACAGATGGTTTCTGATGCAACTAAACATATGATCAAATTCTGCCAACTACATTCTTTATCAAGCACAGCAAAGATGAAGAAATGCAACTAGCTGATTATCATGCAATGATTATTCGATGACATGCTGCTTGTTGGTAACTGTATTGAATGCTTTACCAGATAGCATCACCAGTATTACATGGAAAGCATAGCAAAATCCATTATTTTCCAACAGCAGAATCAAGAAACATGCAGCGGAAAATGTGACAAAGTTGAATATATAAAATAGAATCTGAAAGTATTAAGTATCATCAATCAAAGAATGATGCCAGGAGCCAACACGACCAGTTCAAAAAAAGACCCGCACCACCAAGTGAGGGGAGAGGGAGGGAGGGAGGGGGAGAGAACAATACTAAACCTGTTGGTGAATCGGTGCTCCTCCATAAGCAACAACCACTTTAACACCAGTTTGATATGAGAATTTCCTAGCTTCCTCATGTATCTGCAATCATGACTGCAGCATGTTAGATTTCCTCACAATATTGTAAGAAAGATAGAAGCATATCATTTAAACAGCCAGTGAAAAAAAATGCACCTGCATTGAAAGCTCTCTGGTTGGAGAGAGAATAAGAGCAAGTGGGTACACAGTCCGTGCTCCACGAGGCGGCCTTTGTGCACTCTGATCTTGCATTTTCATAATTCCACTAATTATTGGGAAACAGAAAGCAGCAGTTTTCCCAGAACCAGTCTGGGCACAGGCCATCAAGTCCCTGCCTGAAAGAGAGATTGGAATGGCATGCCGCTGCACCGGTGTGGGCTTCACATACTTGCACCTGCGGATATTCTGATTCAATGCATCACCCAAATCAATCTCCGCAAAGGTATTTACAGGTGGTGGCACATTGTCCCCACTTGTCTCAACTGGAATATCTTCATATGCATCAAAATTAATGCCACTATTCTCTTGCTCACTTAGTGGCTGCTCTGTTTCGTCATCATCTCCAAAAGGATTCACTTCTCTCTCTCTCCCACGATCCCAACCACCTCTGTTTCCCCAACCACCTCTCCCACCACCACCACCATACCCACCACGGTAATCATTTCTTGGAACACCCCAGCGAGATCCACCACCATACCCAGAACGATCATTACTTGATGCAGGCCCACTATAGGCAGCAGCTGGTGGATCTGAAGATGGCACACGGTTGCGAAGATGAGGAGGGACGTATGTGGGTCGAGTAGGGGCATTTCCCGAAGTAGTACCAACACTTCCATTGTTAGCAGAAGAACCAGCTTTTGTGCTCTCAGCTGCAGAATTCGCAGCCAAATCAGCCCATGAACTCCTCGTATTCATCACAATTCTTAACCAAAACGTAAAATCTCCAACACAAAATTCCCTTTTTCTGAACAAAATCAACTTCAACTTCAACTTCCACAAATATTCTCTTTTCTTGATATCACAATTTCAACAAAACCCTGAAACCAGACCACAAATTTATCAAATTCACAATCTTTCCAAAATATAAAATCATTATATTTAGTACAATAACAAAACAACATCAATCACAACCAAAATACCCCAATTTGAAATTCCAATTTCTAAACACAACGAAACAAATACGTCTCTAACTTTCTCCAAAATCAAATCTTTCCTCCAACAAACTCTTTTATTTTCACACAACATCAATGTAACAATTGCAATTCCATTGAATCCTCAATCTTCAAAGAATACAATCATTATCGCATTTAACCCAACAACACCAACAACAAAACAAAATCATTTCTCTAATTATCATATCATTTAGTAAGAAAAAACAATCAGAATCACAAAAACCTAAAAATCAAACACAAAATCTCATCCAAAACCCACAAAAATTACAACTGACAAAAAAAGCATCTCAACCAATATATCCCACAAAAAATGCAAACAAAAAAAGTAAAATAACCGCAAAACATGAAAGAATTCCATAAAAAAAATTCTCAGTCATTATATTCCACAAAAACAATGGAAACAAAAACAAAAGTAGAGAAAAATTGACAAAATTGTCCCTGAAGAGACAGAAACCTGAAATGAAAAACCTGATCTGGTTCACCAACAGTCAAAATTGAAATGCAACAACTCTAATTCAAAAACCTAACGAAAATTCTACTGGTTTTTTTAGAGAGAGAGCGAACCTGAGAAGGAAACGGAAAGGAGAGCGAGAGAGAGGTATTTGAAAGGAAGGAAAGATGGTGTGTTAGGAATGGAGAAGATCTAAGAGGACGAAGAAACCCTAAAATTGATGAAGAAGGTGGAGAAAGGAGAAATCTTTTTTAGACGGAAACGCAAAAATATCTTTTGAAGGAAGGAGGGGCTGTGTGTACGCTTGCTATACTAGTTGTGGAGGTTTTCTCTCCTCTCTCTCTCTCTCTATATATATATATTCTTTTAAGGAGAATTTCTTTTTCTTTTTCTTTTTAATTTTGGAGGGTTGGGACACCAAGTTAAGTTACTTATGAGGGGGTGTTTATTGTTTTTTTTTTTTTTTTTTAATATGTCACTCTTTTTGTATTTTTGATGCTCAAGAAAAAGTGGGGATAATAGAGTCTCCGGCGTATATGTTAAATGCTTAAATCTGATTCGATTTAACAAATTGATTCGTAAAATTGGTGGCTGAAAATTTGATCTAAGTGTGTATTTAATAATAGGGTATAGAATATTTTTATAAAAATATCTTTTAATTAAAAATATATTTAAATGATGTATTTTTTAGTTTTTTTATTTTTACATTAGCATATCAAAATAATTGAAAAATACTTAAAAATCTCAATTTTTTTTAGACTTTTTAGACAAAAAAAACAATTTGAAAAATTCTTTAAAAATGGGTTCTATCATAAAAATAAACACACGCTAAATTAAATTTAAAATTGAATTAAATAAAAAATTGATATGATAAAACTCCATTGACTAGATTATTGACTTGATCGTTAAAGAAAAAATGGGTTTCCTCCAAATTGTAGAATAGAGTCTCTAACATTGTTGTTAAATTTAATCCAACTTGTTTAAAGTTAAACTAAAAAATTTTGATTTAATAAAACTTGATTGACTCGATTGTTTTGATCAATACTCAAAAATAGATTCTCTAACATAGTTATTTAATCTAACCTAGTTCAATTGGTTGATTTGAAAATTTAGTGGCTCTAAACATGATCTAAGGTGGATTTGAAGTTGAATTAAATAAGAAATTGACTAGATAAAACTTAATTCACACAATTATTTTGATTAATACTTAATTAGATCAAAAGTTTATTTTGACCTAGAAAACCAAATTGTGAACATTGACATTTTTATCAACTAAAAAAATATGAATTTCTTATTTTATATATATATATATAAAAAAAAATATCAATCCAG
>Ga0307511_10008814_pt1 | contig 10071 bp, 6 predicted proteins | sample 13_EM_MG_FD_200266 | JGI IMG/M metagenome (GOLD analysis project Ga0307511, IMG submission 200266) | Populus trichocarpa ectomycorrhiza microbial communities from riparian zone in the Pacific Northwest, United States - 13_EM | ecosystem: Host-associated > Plants > Roots > Unclassified | place... | reverse complement strand
TACCTGCATGGAGCAAAGATAATACACGAAGACGCTGGAATCTTCTCATAGAGTCACCAACTTCCTCATCATTCATGTTTGCCAAATAAAAAACTTTGATACTAACAAAATTGTACGTGGATTTTGTACTTCATCAAAGCCCACAAGATTGTCTAGATCTTCAGGTCTAGTTCTTGTATACGATAAGTGACGAGTCTTTTTAGAAAGCTTCCAATAATCACCATCATCTAAACAAACAACAAACTCTCCATACACAAATTTTGCCAAGTCATTTGTGAGGTCATGCATTACGAATAAGTATGACCTAGCAGAGAAGTCGAAGGCATGCGCTCATGAGATGGCGGTTGCTTCATCAGATGGAGGCTACGCGTTTTTTCTTCTAACCTTTCAAGTATTTGAAAAATCTTTTTTAATTTATGGGCCATCTCTCCTTCCTCATTCTTGCTTATGGACAAAGAAAGGAGATAAAAAAGTTTTGCACCTGATACATGCCAGTTTGAGAACCAGCTACCAAATCTATTCGTTGAGCTTCATTATCATTCTCAATCAACAAGACTTCAACTTCATAGATAGCTTCTTTAGCATCCGCAATCCAAGTCTTCAGAACCATCACAGTAAACAGATCTCTCCCAGCTTTAGTTATTTGCTTCTCCTCGGCGTTATTGTGCAAGCCATTAACAATATTCAATGTTTCTCTCAATTTCTTGAGCTTTTCCTTATCGAGCTTCCCGCATGTGCAAAAGCCCGGAAGCACAGGAGCCAACTGCTGGCCTAGAAAACCAGCAGCACCTTTCAGACATGCTAACGCAATCTCAACTACCATGATGAATCTTTGCAGAGGGTGTGACTTGTGAGTGTGGACTGGAAAATGGTGAATTGAGTAGTGGGGAAGTAAAGAATAGCAAGATTGAGAATTTGATAAAAGATTTTCAGAATTTGCGTAGGCAAAAGTCAACTAGCTTTCGCTGGAGGACAAAGCCACCCAACCTCATTTACTCTGTTGGAAAATAATATAAATTATATTTTGTGACCTTACTTAACAGTTTAATTATTAAGTTGAGATAATTTTTTAATATGGTATAAGCAGTCACGAGTTCGAATCTCACTACCCCCATTTATTTGATAAAAATTAAACATAAGGTAATGTGAGTTTGTATAAGTTTCAAGACCAAAAAACTTTCACTTGAGGGATTGTGTTGTAAAATAATATAAATCATGTCTTGAAATCTCACTTAATAGCTTAAACTATTAGGTTGAGATGATTTTTTGACATACTCTATTTTAATGGATGAAATACATTGTTGGTATCTTTGGTTTACATTATTTATTATTATTATTATTATTATTATTATTATTATTATTATTATTATAGTTTTGGTTTGGTTATTGTTATTATTATATGTACAATTTTTGTTTACATATATTTTTGTTTCAATTCAATTAATAAAAAATTAAAATGTTAAGAATTATAGATACAAGAATATTAATGGTCAAATAAAAACTATAAAAAAATATGATCAAAACAGAATTTTTTAATCCAAATATTCAAGTTTAGTCCACCGTTAATTTTGAAATATTTACTAGTGTGTGTGTGTATAAAGAAATAGACAAAAAATAGTAGTAAACTTGACAATATAAATATAAAATTAAGAAAAATTAAAATTAAAAAGGAAGTAAAATAGAGAAATAAAATTTAAATGTTTCAAGAAATAGATGAAAATATAAAAATAGATATGTATGGAAAAAAAAATCTAAGAAAAACGGTGTTTTTATTAAGTTGTTCAATGTTTTAGTCCAAAAGAAAATATATACTCCACCACAAGTAAGTAGTTTCTTAAAAGATGATTTTATTTTGTACTGTTTTTTTCTTTCTTTTGTTTCTCATATTACCAAATTAAGAATTTTTAAGAATATAAATTTTATTTTAGTTTTTTTTTTATCCTTTAACCTATTTATCATTTTCTTTACCTTTTCATTGTTTCTTCAAAAATAATTTTATATCACCGGGTCTATTCGGCCTAGACCGATTTATAAGAAGAGTTGACATGAATTAATTAATTTTTTTAAAATTAAAATTATGTTGTTTTAAAAAAAAATGAATTTTCTTTTCTTTTCTTTTTTCCCTTTCCGAAAACAAGATTGTAGTTCAAATTTTGACAGAACTGGGTGTTGTATTTGCAAATTTGCAGGGGTGGATTCAGTATCCGTTGACAGGAAGGCAAATAAAATGACGGAATTGATCCAGTGGTCATCAACATAAAAGCTTTTATGATGAAAACAATTTTTTACTCAAAAGAAAAAGTGACTCGTTGTTTTTTATTTTTATCTTGGTCCTTCTTTCAATTGTTTTTTATATTATAAATTGAAATCTTACTTCATTAAATTGGTTTCTAATTAAACTTTAAAATCATTCCAAATACCTTGAATTCTAAAAAAATATGCAAAGAAAATAAAATTTCAAAATAAAAATAATTATCTTGTAAAAATAAAAAAGGGGGCGTAGTGCACTGTGAGAGGAAGCGCATTAACCGGCAATGAAATGACGTTTTCTTTTTAGGTTTATTGTATAATATATACTTTGGCCTTTCTCTGCTTTTAGCCATCCAATTAGAAGCATATGCATCACGTTTGCTCCATGCATTCATGGATCCATTGATGTCTGATTATATATTATCTTCATAGACAACCTTACAGCTTTTTGTCTACTTTCTTCTAGGATAACGTTCTCCCTTTTCATCTCTCTCTCTTTTACACCTCTTATTGTGTAATTTTAAATAAAAACTAGTTTATAAATATCTGGTTAAAAATTAATGTTGAAAATAAAATAATTGAAAAGCCAAAGATTGCTCGTAGAAGGATATTGTTTTTGCTAAACTCAAGGATGTTATTTGAGCAAACTAGTAGTGGATTTGCAGCAATAATTTTCTCATTTGGACCGTAGTTTGTTGCAGGTCCACACAAAACTCAGCACATTAATTGCAGGTAACCGAAATGGGTAGAAGAATGTGTGGCTGAAACAAAATGCAGTCCCAACCAATAAAACAACCAGAAATTCTTGTTGTAGTGTTTGTTTTTATAGTTAAATTGTGTTTTTAAGAGTTTTTAATTTTAAATTAATTTATTTTTTTATATTTTTTTTCCATGCTGGTATGGAAAATAAAATTTAAAAAATATATAAAAATATTTTAATATATTTATAAAAAAAATATTTTTTAAAAAAAGACTGTACGAAAGTCGTCTATCTAGTCTTAGTAACTGTATGTGTTTCTTCCTGGCGTCTTCTCTTTTTATGGTCTTCCTCTTTTGACATAACTGTATGTGTTTCTTCCTGGCGTCTTCTCTTTTTATGGTCTTGCCTTTCCCTGTATATAAATCCGCACTGGGCTTACCGGCATTGGAAGTGTAGAGAGCACATCCCACACCTCTCACTATCGTTTCTTTGGAGCAAGACAGAACTCCAGTGTTCAATTAGGTTGGCAGAGTAACTGTGAGCTTACACAATTGCTCCAAAGAGATTGCTCAAGAGTGGGCGTTCATGCAAGGATCAGGTATGTAGAGTCTCTTAAGGCAGTATTTCTGAGCTGGAGAGCATGTCAATTTCACTACTGTCTGAAAACGATCCCACCCATAGGTTCACCTGCACACACAAGGACCACGCATTTCCCTTTTCCTCGAAAACTTCTAGATTTTCAGCATGGAATGTCATGCTAAAGGTTATTTTGGAAATCGTTTGCTTGCTCTGAAATGTCTTCGGCTGCTTTGACTGCTTCAGAAGAGAAAACACCCAGCATCTTAAAAAAGAGAATTCTAAAAAATATAGCTTAATGCCTTGTTTGTTTACCTGAATTTATTTTTTTGGAAATCATTTTTTCCACTTTTCTTTATTTGGTAAACATAAAGAAAGTGGATCAAAAAAACTAAATTCCAGTCAATGATAAAAAAAAATACGCTTTATACAAGAAAAAAAATGTTTTCCTTTCTTTATTTAAAAAAAAACACTTTCCTTTTCCTTGTTAACAAAACACTTTGTTGACAAAACACTTTCCTTTCCAGTTGAAGTACAATCATACAAATTGATTGGTTGTTGCTTTGAGTTTTTTTTTTTATTTGGTAATATAGTGAAAGTATTTTTTTTAATTAAAATAATATTTTTTTACATTTAATACATAAAAATTATAAAAATATTAATTTAATATTTTTTAGATAAAAAATACTTTAAAAAATAATTTATGAAATTATAATTATTATTATTTTAATTTCATCATCTTTCAATTTTTTTATATGTTAGATTTGATATTTAATATTTTAATTATTATTTATTTTATTTGAGATAATTTATGATATTAGAATTTTTTCAATTTCATTCTCATTCAACTTTTTAGTTTGTAAGATTTGTTCCTTATTATTTTAATAAAGTTAAAAAAAAAATATTAATAAACTATTTTTCAACTCATTTTTCATAATATAACCAATACTGAAAAGTATTTTCCAACTTATTTTTTATGACAGTACCAAACATTAAAAGATAATTTACTTTTCTAAAATTTATATTTTAAAAAAATTATTTTTTAAAAAAAAATTACTTTCCTGATTGTAGTGAGATTCTTAGCTAACTAATTTGAAAAATACCCCAGCTCTGAAATGTGGACCCTGTTTGATGTCATGGCTGACGTTCGAAAAAGTCTTCAAGAGGTTTTGAAAATGGAGAGTCATTAACATTAATTTTCTCGAACTAATTAAACCTTAGCTAACTTGACTTAAAGGCTTAAAGCCAATATGGGGTCAGGTAGTTTGTTATCAAGTCTAGTCAACTTTTTGCGTTTTTCTTTCTTTGCTTATTTTTATGTCTTCTTTTTTTATTTCCTTTTTTTGTTTTCAAATACTCGATACAAAAATAACATATGAAAAGGTGCTAAAAGCCTAAAACTTATAAAACGACTGCAGTTCGGGAGGGCAGATGGATTAATTTATGAGAGTGATTTGCACGCGCGAGCCTTTTCTCTTCCCCTTCGCTTCCATGATTTTAGGCCCCTTCTCTCTCCTGATTTGCTTCCGTGATTTCAGGTCCTTCTTTGCACACGTGTTTTCAGGCAGATAATATTTTAACAATTTTCTTTTTTTATTTTATTAAGAGAAGGAAATTCGGACGTCATAATCAACTTGAAAAGCGTTGGTACGACCAAAGGGCAAAGAAGTATACAAAGCTGAGGTGTGCTGTAGCTCAGGTAAATAATTAAATCCTAACCTTCAATATAATTCAAAATTCTAATTCACACACAAATGTAGCAATTAATAGTTTGAATAAGTTCTGAAAAAAAGTTTTTTCAGTGTTCTAATGAGTCTCAATTAAATTTCTCCAAATATATTCTCATATAAATTAAAACCTCAATTTGGCATTAGTAATCCCTTCTAATATTATTTAGGATTGCAAAATAATTCTTACTAAACAAACAAAATGCATAACTTAATAAAAACCTAGTTGAATTATTGAATTTTTTTATCAAGTTTTTATATAAATTATCTATCTTTTATCCAACAAATTGGTAAGAATATCTTCATAGAGAACTCCAACAAAAATAATTAAATTATATTCTTTCCTTTATCTTTAATACTTTAAAAGATATAAATTCATTTTGGATTTCACATACATAGACTAAAAGATTTTAGTCGAGATATATTATGATATTAAAAGCAAGATGTTATTAAATATATTAATCTTGGTTCGGTTAAAATTTAAAAAACTAACCAACGTGACATCCATTAACTAAATCTTATTAATACATTTATTAAAATTTAATTATTTTGTATGGTAATTTATGAGATTTTACAATAAATTCTCTTACAAAATAGGAAAGATAAATATTAATTGGGAAGATAAAATTATTATTAGCAAATAACCTAAATAAAATACTAGTGAAATCCTAATTAAGAAAATTGAATAATTTTCATTAAGTTTAGATATGAATAGTCTATCTTTTATTAGGTAAAAGGAAAATATTGTCTTCTTGAAAAAGATGGAGAACTCCTACTTGTGAACTTGAAAATTGATTTAATTATATCTTATTTTTTACCAACTAATAAAGCATTGCTTCAAACTTTGAGAAATGCTGGATTTGATTTTCTCATTGCATATGTGCAATATGTTTGCACATAATACGAGATTGACATACCATATATAAATACTTTGTATAAAAAAACTATATGTCATTTATGTCAATAACAAAAATCAATTATAGTTTACCAACATTATCATTATGATATATTTAACTCAACAATAGATTTTTAGTTAGAATAATTAAATTCTAGATTTAGTGATGGGACAATAAAACTCCTTGGACTTAACTTTGCTTTAGAACTGAAAAAACAACTTTAAATCATTTAAAATTGATGCTATTTGCAAGCTTGCTAAAAAATTTTATCCTGAAGATTTCAATGAACATAAGATGTATTATTTGAGATCTCAAATAGAGCATTATTAGATTGATATGATTCATCATAAGAGCTTTTAGAATATGTCTATCATTTCTGAATTATATCGAGGATTAGTTGAAATAAATAAATCGCTGCACTATCATTTGATTGATAAGTTAATTCGTCTTATTTTGACTTTGTCTATTTTCATTGCCACCACAAAGTGAGCATTTTCAGCAATAAAACTGTGTTTTGCAATAAAATAAAAGATGAATTTTTAGTATATTTTATGATGATTTACATTGAACGAGAGCTTGCTGAAGATATTGATTCAGATTCGATTATAGATGAATTTTATTCCACAAAACATGGATGGGTGCAAGTTTGATAGTATAATTTATTTATTTTTAATTTTATATACTTTAAATTCAAATTAAAACTTTATTATTAACTTGAGAAATTTATATATATAAGTTAATAATTGATTTTCAAAATTAATTTATGTATATCTGCTTGATAGCTCAAAGAGGAAAAATTCCTTGCTCTACATTTGGGTACAACAATTGGAAAATTCTTGTAATAATTCATAATGTTTTTGTAAAAAAATCTACATTATATCCCTACATGTTTTAACTTTTCTTGTAATAATAATATGTTGCCAAGAGTCGACTGATGTCAAATCAAAATACAACATCAAAGCCTGTATGATTAATTTAGTCTTCCATTACGTGTTGAAGAGCGAGCAACGTTGTTTCAAGGCTGCGCAGGTCCTGCAAGTTTGTGAGCAACGGCTTAATTAATCCTGGTGCTGTGAGTCAACATCATATAGCGAAACAGAAGAAATTGCCCATGTAAGTAGTGATTTTGACATTTCTTGTGTTCCTCAATTTCGCGTCATCTAAACTATATATATAATAATCTCGTCTTGCGTAATATTGTCTAATGGGTTGCCCATTTTTAGGTGAAATGGCTACTTCTGTACAAAGGAACCTTATATCACTTATTATCAACTTTCAACTGGTGCGTCCGTCATGGTTTCTCAGCGCCCTCTGTAGAGTAACTGGCTGGGTCAAACTTCATGTCTATTTTACGAAGGCCGTCTTCTTCATCCTTGGTGATGTTTCCTGATCTGTTCAGCTAATTAATCTTTTTTGAGTGGAGATTAACATGCTCATCAAGCTTTGTTTCAAAATGTTTTGTGAATTTAGGTTTGATTTATAGCCACAGCTTCGTAAACAATGCTGTGGTGTTTCTGTGGATGGATTACTTAATTGATGTGGGGAAATTACCGCTTCCACTAGCTACTATTGCTGTGAATGTTCAAGAAGGTTTATATGTCATTTGCACTTTTCTCATTGCTAACATAGCCGATGCCTACACAGGACCTTATAAAGCAATAGTTTTCAGCACTGCTTCATATGCATTCGTAAGTCGCTCTATTTTATATATATATATATATATAAAAGCTTGATCTTTCACTCTAATATTCTTATACTTGAATTTGTATCCAGTTTGTTTCATATAAATTTAATACCCTTTAAAAAAAATCAATAGAAAATATTGAAAACCTGATCTAGCTTATTCAAGAAAATCTAGTCAATGGAAATCATGTTATATGTGGAATATTTCTTTTATGTTGTCAACTATTTTATAGAGCAGTCCATCTTTATCATTTAGGGTGAATACGACCATGGTATGCTACAGGTGAAATAATTTTTTTTAATATAATTAAAATTTTTCAAGTTATAAAAAATTATTTGATATTTATATTAAATTCAGATTGATATATTTATCTTGAAATCTTCCTATTAGACTATTGTCTGGTTAAAGTTAAAAATCAAATTATATAAAAATTATTTCAATTTAACTTAATCGACTTCATCAGCTTAAAAATAACTCAAATAACTAGTAAAAAAAATCTAAAATAAAAATAAAATAAATAAAAAAAAATACTAAACAAAAAAGGGGCCCTCACAGAGAAGGAGGAGTGAGTCGCACCCCAACTTTTTTAGTATAGTAATCCTTGTAACTTTACATAAGTTATTGAGTTCATATTATCAAAAAGAAAAAGAAAAAAAGAAAGAGTTATTGAGTTCATATATTATTTGAGTTTCTAGCTTAAAAAATTCTTGTAAATGCTAAAAAGTTGATATTCTCTGTCAACACTAGCAATTATATGACAAATTTAGGCGAATAGTATATAAATTAGCTTTTATTTGTTTGGTTTTCAAATGAAAACATCTATAACGGAATTTGTTTTAATATTCCTATTCTTTTCGATCGATTTTTTGGTGCTTCAATTTATAGTCATCAATTTGCAACTAAATAAACGTCCATTTTCCTGCAGGGACTGTTGCTATGGTTTCTTGCTAACCGGTTCTGGGGCAATTCATCCTCCACCGTGATTATACTACTTTATCTGATGATGGTACTAGCAACTGTGGGCAAGGCAAGTCAGGATCCTTGTTTAAAAGCATTTCTACGTGATCAATTAGTCGAGCATAAACCTAACCTTAACGCAGATAAGGACCAAGCTGACGAGGTTCCCAGTAAACCAGACAAAGCTAAGGTTCGAAGAAAATTTTGGTGGCGTATTGCTTCTACGGTGGGCACTGTGTCGTCTGTGATAATGGCCGGAGTTTCTAATCAGAGAATGATCGCCGTAATTTCATTTTCGGTTATGGCATTGGCTTGTTTAACCTTTGCGTTAGGAAAAAGCTTTTACTACCCCGACAAACCAACTGGAATCCCTCTTATCGTTATTTATAGAGTACTTAAGGCAGCTTTTGTGAAGCGTCACCTGCAACACGCTCGTGAACCCAATGACTACTACATGAATGATAGTGGTGGATTGCATCTATTGCCCAACTTTCGAATCATCAGGTTGGTGTAGTATTGTGATTCCCGTAGCCCATTTCAATGGGTTATGGGAATTTGGATGCGATACATAAAGTGTTTATGGATCTATATGCCCTTTGGGTAGGGAGGACAACAAGTCCAACTTAGTATTGCATCTGTAAGCCTTGTAGTTGCAAAACAGGCCTTTCCCCAAGGTCCAAGCAGTGACAGTATCACTTTTTCTTTCCCTATATCTCCTCTGCTCTCTTTCTTTTCCCTTCTGATCTGATCTTCTGAGGTGGTGTACACAGGTGGCTGGACAAAGCTGCTCTTTTAGAGACATCCAAGTCCCTCTCAGCTGAAGAACAGGAGAAAAACGGGAGACTTTTCTCAGTCCAAGATGTGCAACAAGTAAAGCAACTTCTTGCAATGGTTCCTATGTGGACAGCACTCCCCATCCACGGCCTCGTTCTGGCAACGGGTTCGACTTTCTTCGTTGTGCAAAGTGAAAGCCTCTATTCTGATCCTGTTTTTTCTATAAATGTTCTGTTTCTACTTCAGGGTTTCGTAACAGTTATAGTTCCATACGTCCATGACATTTTAGTATCCGGATGGATTAAAAAACTTCCGATGCATCATGGTAGAACGGTATGGATTCAAAAACTTCTGAAGCATCGTGTTGGACTCGTGAGAATCGCAATTGGGATTGCGTGCTCTATAATCTGTTGCATGGTATCAATGCTGGTTGAGACTCGTAGATTGAATCTTATTAAAACACGTGGAGATGCTGAACCATTTCCAATGAGCACAGTATGGCTGGTT
>Ga0307511_10008813_pt1 | contig 10071 bp, 11 predicted proteins | sample 13_EM_MG_FD_200266 | JGI IMG/M metagenome (GOLD analysis project Ga0307511, IMG submission 200266) | Populus trichocarpa ectomycorrhiza microbial communities from riparian zone in the Pacific Northwest, United States - 13_EM | ecosystem: Host-associated > Plants > Roots > Unclassified | place... | reverse complement strand
TTGTCAGATGACCGTATCACGGCTTCAAGATTTGTACAGACCCTGGTCTCGGATCGCTCAATGACGGTAAGCAAACTCCTGATCACACGCTTCTTGCCTTCCAACGTGTCCAACTCAGATACGATGCTCAGAAGTTGTGGTACGATGCCAGGAATGAAAGGCTCGAACGACGTGATGTCAAATCCAAGGGACTGATCACGGAAGTCAGCGTTCTCCCGTTCACGTCGGATAACCACGACAATGCTCACTTCTATACACATCCGCAGGGCAGAAGCAGCGGTCAACCGAACCGCCATCTCCGTGCTCAACCTCTGATCCTGCAGAAGGTGGGCGAGAATCTCCCAGATCCGTCCGTTATTTGCAGGGGCACAATCGTCTCGTATCCACTTTCCGATGAACCACGCAACACGACGCTTTATAATGCTGTACCTTCAATGGTGGTAGAAAGGGTAAGTCACACGACCGGGGGCGTTTATAATTCACCTACTTGGGGTCGGGATTCTGAACATCCGCGATAAAGTACTGGTCCAGACATTGTTGGAAAGGAATGGCGTCTCTCAACGAGTGCGAGCATCGACCGACAGAGCAGTAAACAGCTTCCTTGGCGAGAATGTCAGAGAGCTCCAGGGATGATTGGGCTAGAAGTTCGTGAGTTTAACCTTCGGCGTTAGACATATAGCGATACACACCCGCAACGCTATCGAAGGATGCTCGTAGGATTGGGGTGACGAAGTCTTTGTACTGTGTTGACAAGGTTAGCAGTACGCGCTCCGCACACGGCTATACAAGTGGTATATCAACTGGAAACAAGAGATAAGGAGGGGTACACGTACCCGTAACTCGTACTCCCAGTGGTCGTCCTCAGTCTCTTCCTGATTCATCCACTCCTCGACGTCCATCTCCCATCTTTCGAGATCTTTCGGTGTCAACGGGATGAATCTGGTCACCAACAACCGCACGGCCCCTTCCACGAACTCCCTGGGCAAAACTGCGCGCGTGTTCAGCTCCTCAGCGAAGTGTCATACGCGACCGCATACCATTCTCGTTGGCAGTGCCATCTCTCCGTACAGGAGTCCATTCCTTGAGGCTCTCGCGGAAGAGAACCATAGCCTGGACGAGCATCCGAACCGGGAAAACAGCATACGGCGTGTCTATAACTATTTTTAGCAGAGATTAGGGTGCCTTTGGTCGTAATGGAGTACCGTTTATCGCCTCTGGGGGTGCTTCCGTCGACTTGACGACTACGCTCCAATAGTAGAGCACAACATCTGTGCATATTGGAAGCAGAACGAACTTCCTCGTCTCCAACTGCTGCAATCTACGGAAGAACTTGCCAATGGCTCTAATGTGGCGAGTTATTCTTTCGACAGTTAGGAGGACTGGCGGGGTGTTAGGGAGGTTGGATGAGTTCAACGACGTCGTGATCGCGATACGGCGTTCGTAGAGGGATTGCATTTGGAATCCCGAGCTTTTGAAGCATTCGTCAAGCTGAAACACATCGAGTGAGTGAGTGTCTCGTTTGAGAGGTGATCCGGGGTACCCATGGTTTGTATTCGGCGTAGCCATTGCGTGTCCCCTTTTGCCAGACGTGGCCGGCGAGTTTTGTTAGGCATTTGTACGTGAAGTGAGCGATGGTGATATCCTCGGAGGTGCGAGGGAGTCCAATACTCCCAGGTGCTAGCGAAGCAGCAACTATCGGAGCCATGCTTGAGTAGTAGTTTAACAAGACCGTATGGCCTTGTTCTAGTATCTACTTCGATATCAGTGGGAGGAGACAGCATAGGAATTGCCTGGGTCATCTTACCATTCCGAGTGCTTTGGGTCCAGACGGCATTTTCACCGCAGCGAGCTCCTTGAGAATAGCATTGAGCACCTGCAGGCTCCTCCTCAACCGGAGAATGGGAGGTCCATCAACAGGGGTAGAACCGTAACATGCAGAGAACCCTTGGTTGATAGCGGCGAAAAGATCGGGGATCAAGGAGGGCCTAGAAGGGTTCGTAACACTGCCGATGCACCAAAGCATGACGAGGGTGGCTTACCATAGGATGGGGTAGTCGTTCCGAGATATCTTTCCGACTATGAGTTTGTGACAGTTGAAAACCTGGTGGGATCGGACTCGGTAAACGGATCAAGGGCACGCAAATCAAACGAGACCCACCACATCGTCCTCTTCGTCAAGAAACATCCAACACCTTGTACGCATACGAGATCGTTGGTCATCGGACAAAAACCTGCAAACACGATTGTCCAGCTCGTCAAGTCGATGCAAGTTACGTTCAACGGGCATATCACCTCTTCGCTTTCCAGTGCTTCAGGTTATTCTTAACCTGGATGATGCTCTGCTGCCTAACAACGGGCGGGACCGTCTTTTGGGCCGCAATCTCTTGTAGAAAGTCCAAGGTACCCGGTCTCTCGAGGATGAGCTTCAGTTGTTCCGTGGATGCCTTCAGCAAGGCAGGATCTTGAGAGGTTGCGCCGGTCACAACGGCGAACACTTCCTCGAGAGTAGCGGGTTGTAGTGGTGGTAGAGGCATGGCGGATGCTCGAGCACTGTGGGGGTCCAGACGCGCTTGAGCAGACGATGTGGCGGTTCCGAGGAGAGGGGATTGCCAGCCCTTCGGTCGCGTCCCGACTTTTATGAGAAACGAAACGCGTATGTAAAAGTGCGAACTCCGATCAATCCGAGGTTGAGGTCGGTCCCTGGTATCCAGAAGCCACGGAAAACACGGTCAATTATTTATTCCTCTTGAACTCCGCTATCCAGTTCGTCTCAACCTCTCCCCGGGGTACAACTATGAAAGCGAGACAACCACCTTGGAGTTCAAGCCCATCTCCATCCTTGCCCACCTCCCGGATTACGTCCCTGAGCGTCATCTTCTTGCCGATCTTCAGTAGGCGTTTCTTACTGGTTGCGGCGTAGATAGAGAGGCGACCGTTGACGTATTCACTCGCCTTATCCCAATTTGGGGGTGCCGCATCTGGAGGAAACATCGTAGCCAAATACTCGCCGAAGGATGCGTCCTCGATAAAGTCGGGGATCGTATCCGACGTCGCATGTTGGGGATACAAAAAGTGGACTGGGAAGACTAGGGTGCCTTGGTTGGGGTCTTGTTCGTCGAAGCGAGGTTTGTAATCCACGCCTGACGTTCCCTTGGGATTTGGTATCACGATAAGGTTCCTTTCCTGCGGTGCCAGATGAGCCGCATGAACCCTGGATTGAAAACGTTGCAGACCTTAAACGCAACCTGTAAGCGCCTTCTCTCTTCTTCTACCGCCCTAAGCCTCTCCTGCTTTTCCTGTTCCTTCTTGACTTTCGCGTCGTGCAGCTTCCCCGCCTTCTCATTGAGCAAAATCACCGGCTGATTGGCTGGATCGAAACTCAAGCATCTCGAACAGGAGTCCACCGCTTCGTCATAACGCTCCAGGGCCACCAATGCCAGTGCGGAGCGGTAGTACGCTTTCGATGACTTGACGTTGACCATTATGGCAGCGGAGCAGTCCCGTAAAACCTTACCATAGTTCTCTGTGTGATCGTTCAGAATACCCCGCAAACGAAAGGGGAAACACACACTAAGTTCGACGTTGCACGCTGCTCTGTTGATATGGAGCGCCTCAAGGAGAGCCTTATCGGTCGGCTTGGCATCGATCCCTTGGGTATAAAAACCCGCAGCCTCCCTCCATCGCTTTCCCTTGAAATAAGAATTCCCTTGTTCCTTGAAATTCAGGGCGATCTCTACAAGCCGGCTTAAAACCAATTAAAAAGGAGTCTGTCGTGAATGGGGAATGCCTACCATCTGGAGTGCCTTCGTGGACCAGACTCTGGAGGGCGCTGATGACAGGATCATCCGAAGGGTCTTCTGGGATAGATTTCATAAAAAGAGGCAGAGATTCGAGCTCCGCAAGCTTCTCCTCCGGTGATTTCGCATTCGGAGGCGGTCGGGGAAATGTTGCAGCCATGTCGTAATCCACAACGCGTGTTTTGCTGAAGAAGGCGACTGTCTCCGTCACGATAGGGCGTGCTATGTCTCGGTGGTTTTGGTGAAAGATAAAAAAAGACGCGCGAGCCCGTTTTGGAAAAGCTGTCACATGCCTTGACGCGCACTGTTAATTACAGTGAACGCGACTCTCCGCCTCCTTCACCCACCTGGTTTCCAACCCACTTGCTTCCGGCGACAGGACGCGCTCCAAGTCATGTACGACGATATCATCCCTGATTCTGAACCGGAGAGGGAAGACCAGAGGCGGCATTTGGAGGAGGGGAGGAGGGTAAAACGAACCCGGAAGAGGCAGGCTGCAGAGTTGACGAAAAGCGCGTCTCTCGTGCTCTCAAGCTCTCCTGAACCAGATCTCAGTGCGTCTTTTGGCTTTTTCATTCAGCGGTCGCCTCAATTCCACTTGAAAGGACTACCATCGACTTTGTCACGGAAATCTCCTCCCAAGCAGTCCGATGCTAAAAGTGTAATCTCCATCAGTGGTAGGTCATTAAGGGCTTACACATGATCAGATACCCACCGTTTCACAGACGACTCATCCTCTGAGGCTGATCTGGTGCCGAATTTCAGTTCAGCCGTCGCGCCTCCCAATGCCACCCAAGCCACCGATCCCGAACCTGGCCCATCGCGTCTTCCCCCGCCAAGAAAGGACTCCACGCCCGCCTCAAATGCCAGCAGCTCAGAGCTTGCTTCAGGTGACCGAAGCTTGAGCTCCAGCGACCTGTCTCGCTTCTCGTACCAGCCTCCTCAGTCGCTTCGAGACTTGATCAAGAAGAGAGGTGAACTGGAGGCTCAACGAATCGCTGAGTTTGGGCCACCCGAGCCCCTGCGCAAATCCAAGGCTACAAGACCTGCTGCCCATCGTTTCACTGCTGACTTCACCGACGACGATCTTTCACGAGTCCTTAAGTGCGTCAGTTGTGGCGACCGTTGGACAGTTCGTAAAGGTGCAACAGCGAAAATGCGGCACATTCAGTCCTGCGCTAAGAAGCACGCTATCAGCGATGAGATCATCAAGAGGCTCATTCGAGCTGAATTGGAGGCTCCCGAGGAACCGAAGCCCCGGCAGAAACCCAAACCGTCTACCGTGACAAACACCCTCTTCGAGGATGCGCTCGGGGACACCGGGAAGACAAAGGGCAAAAGGAAGCAGGTTCAGCAGAATTCAACCCTTCACGACCCTGCGGAGAATAGAGAGGCCATTCTCGCGAAAGCCCGGTCTTTGCTCAAGGAACAAGAAATCCGGGACATATCCCAGGACGAAGGACTCGTGGACCTCCTCAGCAAGTCGGACAGCACAATGGACCGGATCCAAATGTTCGACTTCGGGCCTCCTTCTGCGACTCAAGAATTCGGCCGCTCCAAACTTGGCCAACAAACGAGCTCGGCAATGCTGAGCGTTTTGTCGGACGAAAATCCAAAGATGTCGACAACGTCAAAACTCGCAGACACGGCAAACACGCGCCGCCGGTTTGACGTGCTTACGGGAGAACCTATAGACTCTGGATCTGTAAGCCTCATATCCCTTCCTTTGAAAGGCTTGTCAATAATTGTTAGCCCATCTCGATACAAAGTTCGATTGACATCCCTCTCGGGCGGCTGTCTCTCGGACCTCCAGGTTGTCAAGAAGGGGACGTTCAATCTGGCCACGGCGCGGCGGCGAGCCAGCATAATGACAGCGCGATACTCCATTATAACCAAAGAGATGAAGACTTGGTTTGGGATAATGACGATTGGATTTTCGACGACGCCGTGCTCCATTTCGATCCTGATGAACGGGGTCAACCGATCCTACGGAAACCCTCGCAACCATTAGATACACTCGTCCGCACGGGTACCCCCTCTGCCAATATAAATCCGGTACCAGCCACGCCACAGGACCCTGTAGCGCAAGGAAGAGAACGAAAAATAGTAAAACCCCGGTCCAGAAAAAAGAAAGTGGATGTCCAACCCAACGATCCCACCCAACTTACGGAGGTTGATGAAGCGGAATTAAAGTCCAGGATGGTCAATGCGATCCGCGAAGACGGTGAACTCTACCATCGGATCTTACGGTATGATGTGCGTTTTCTCTATTCCTATTCACCGGGAGGTATCAAACCGATCGAACACACGGTATAGCCGATTCCTCTACAGGACTTCGTAGCTTTGGCGACGAAAATGGACCTTCCAATTCGCGGGCTGCAATCTAGGATCACGAAATTTTTGGATGATCAGGTTCGTCACTATCTGCCCAGGGAGAATAATTTTGAACCTGATCTGGAGTACGCTAGGCGATCCATTTCCAGGCTCCTGCAAGCGGAAGCCGTCGTTAGTATCCACTTTCTTTTCCGTTTCTCCGGATCTACGCATGAGGCCAAACCTTCCACATTACCCAACCTGTAAACAAGCTGTGATCTACTCCGACGCAGCCAACCATAAGTCCGAATAAGAGTGTGCGTCGAGTGTCTGAGAATCGTGTCCTTCTCTTTTTGCTCGAACCTCGGAGGAAGTTTGCGAGAGCTCCCGTCCCGCCCGAGGGAGCTCGTCTGTAGTGGAGTGCCGTGTCTCAAAAACAAAGTAGAAAATTGAATATCTGACTGCCGTGCCCGTGTTGCTCCGACGCGTCCGCCAAAAATGGGTTTTCTACTTCCCAATATATAGGCTCATCGAGATTCGCATCATACTTCTCACCAGATCCGGTCTACCGACGCCCCGAAGCGGAAGCTAAAGAAAGTGAAAAAGCGATCGGGTGTTCGCTGATGATAACAGCGGTCTGTTCAAGGAGACAGACACATCAAAATAATTCTGGGAGGATGATCAGGCGTGAGAACTGTCTTCCACTTAGTCTCGGCTCGATCCAGTAGTGGGGCCACGAAGAGTCGCACGGTGGTCACCTCCAAACTTGACCTCCTGAAACAAAACACGATGCCGGTTACAAAGACCCCCACATCCTCATTATCAAGTAGTTATGCTACCTGCTCCAACCGCTCCACTTAACTTACGATTGCCGCTTCAGCGATCGAGCTACTCGTCAAGCGGGTTTGGCATCGAACTCGAGCTGGAATCCGGAGAATACGCTCAGGGGGCTCTCTCTTGGAGACCTCTATGACATGCCCATCTCCTGCCATGAGGCTTCCCTTGGAGGTTGTCGAGATCATCATCCGCTATCTCTTCTACGACATGCACAGTCTCCGTGCATGCACTCTGACCTGTTATTCCTGGTACATCGCCGCCGTTCCCCACCTCCACCGCACCCTCGCCATTAAAACATATTCTCACGTCCGAAACTCTCAGTGGCCGAACCCGCTCCGACGTATGCACACCCTCGGTCTGCTTCCCTTGGTCAAGCACTTAACAGTATACGGATGCAACGACGACAATGTTGGGCTGTCCCCAATACTGTTTGACTGCCGCACCCTCCGCCAGGTTCCCGCGTTGACCAACATCCAGGAACTCGAGGCGGAGTATCTGGACATCCCAAACTTCATACCACAGATTCAGCGGTACTTCAAACACTTCGTGCCAACGCTCAGATCTCTTGACCTGAGGGAACCCAAAGGGTCCAATAGACAGATCATGTACTTTGTCGGACTTTTTCAGCACTTGCAAGACCTCAAACTCATCTATAGTGGGGCCAACCTCCGGGAACAACCAGTGACTGACCTGACGCTCATTCCACCCTTCATCCCACCGCTCCTGGGACGACTGTATATGTGCTACACGACAGTAGGTCTTCTGAAGGACATGATTGACCTGTTTGGCGGGGTTCGATTTTGGCACATCAGAATGTTCCACGTGGATGGGATGCGGCTCCTACTGCACGCTGCTGCGGAAATGTTGAAAAGCCTGACACTGGAACCGAATGACCCTTATGGTGAGAAACATTCTCTGAACGGCACATGTTCTAGCTAACAACTTCAGCGAGATCCTCTCTACGGGATTTTGACCTATCACGAAATAAGTCACTTTGCATACTCCAGTTCCCGGCGCCAGCCATCGATGGTTCAGCAGATACCACTTCTTTCCTCAAGCACGTGGTCTCGACCGTCGCACCTTCCGTGCGCCTCAAAATCTCCCTCTTTCATTCGGAACCTCACTTTCGTGGGGTAGGGTCCTGGCACTCGGGCTGGCCGCAGTTGTCAGAAGCTCAGAGAGAGAATGAAGCCTCACAATATCACCTGCGATTCAAGGTATTACGCGAGGTGCACAAATTGCGGAGCTTTCAACTTGAGTTGGCTGCAAGTGTTTGGGGTCATTTTGGGGAGGAATTCGTGCAAATGTTGGAAGAAGTCATTGCCGAAGAAACGGCGAAAGGGGGGTTTGATGATTTTCCCTGCGAGCCGTCTGTGTATTATAATCCGCACCAGTTCCGCCAGGGGGTCCATCACAGTTTCGCATCGTTTTGAGCTATCTGTAAAAATTCTGTGCGATTGAACCGGTTGAGTTACAATCAGGAAACAAGAGCCACAGTCTGCCGTAGCTACTAGGTTGCTCACCAGCGTCGGGTCTCCTACGGCCCGGGTTAGGTACGATATATTATTTTCACACTGGCCGTGCGGGTTTAGTCGCCAATCTCCGTTGTTCGAGGCGGGATCAGGATCAAACTCGTCTTCGGCAAGCGCCATCAAGCGTACGCGGATCGATTGCTCGGTCTCAACATGTTCCCGCAGTCGGTGTATGAGACCCGTGAGTGTGCTTCGCTCTGTTGTGCATTCTCGTACCGACGCGACCAAATCCGCTCAACGACAGAGACGAAATGGTACTCGAATAAGATCGTCCCTTTCGGAATCCGGTTGGACAACAGGTAAAGAACTACCGCGGGTCCCTACGATGTACCTCAGGACTAACCACCCCTCACGATAGATCCACAGATACCAAGACCGGTCAGCATCCATTTCGAACCCCCTTCAGCGTTGATTAACTCATCGACAGATTGACAACTCTCGGACAACCATGATCACGCTCGTCAGGAAATATGCTAGCTCGAGGAAAAATGACGCCCCCTTCCCAGACAGGTACAACAGCGAGACCAAGATGGCCTCGTTTGAGAACCGAGCTGTTGTCGGTGGTCATTTCGCCCTCGTACGTCGTTTGTTACCCTTTAAGAATGGATTGTAGCTGATTCATCTGTTTCTCTTTTTCTCTTTAGCTCCTCGTTCCTGATATCAAGAAGGGCTCCAGCAACGGGGGTGGCGGCAGTCGATAGCGTTGCGGGTGTGTATCGCTATATGTCTAATGCCGAAGGTTAAACTCACGAACTTCTAGCCCAATCATCCCTGGAGCTCTCCGACATTCTCGCCAAGGAAGCCGTTTACTGCTCTGTTGGCCGATGCTCGCACTCGTTGAGAGACGCCATTCCTTTCCAACAATGTCTGGACCAGTACTTTATCGCGGATGTTCAGAATCCCGACCCCAAGTAGGTGAACTATAAACGCCCACGGTCGTGTGACTTACCATTTCTACCACCATTGAAGATACAGCATTATAAAGCGTCGTGTTGCGTGGTTCATCGGAAAGTGGATACGAGACGACTGCCCCTGCGAATAACGGACGGATCTGGGATATCCTCGCCCACCTTCTGCAGGATCAGAGGTTGAGCGCGGAGATGGCGGTTCGGTTGACCGCCGCCTCTGCCCTTCGGATGTGTATAGGAGTGAGCATTTTGGTGGTTATCCGATGTGAACAGGAGAACGCTGACTTCCGTGATCAGTCCCTCGGATTTGACATCACGTCGTTCGAGCCTTTCATTCCTGGCATCGTACCACAACTTCTGAGCATCGTATCTGAGCTGGACACGTTGGAAGGCAAGAAGCGTGTGATCAGGAGTTTGCTTACCGTCATTGAGCGATCCGAGACCAGGGTCTGTACAAATCTTGAAGCCGTGATACGGTCATCTGACAAGGTGTAAACACAGATTGTTCCGTTGATGGACGGGATTGCTCAGCAAATTCCGACACTCTGTGAGTCGTTTGGCAGATTGCATTTCGTTCGCTGTTCACGCGCTCTACCACAGGGTCGGATATAGGGGATGACGGGGAAGGGATGCTACTAAAGTTGACGCTCGTCCTCACTGTAACTTCTTTGGTCCACGTCCGTA
>Ga0307511_10008812_pt1 | contig 10072 bp, 7 predicted proteins | sample 13_EM_MG_FD_200266 | JGI IMG/M metagenome (GOLD analysis project Ga0307511, IMG submission 200266) | Populus trichocarpa ectomycorrhiza microbial communities from riparian zone in the Pacific Northwest, United States - 13_EM | ecosystem: Host-associated > Plants > Roots > Unclassified | place... | reverse complement strand
CCGACAGCCTGGGCGCGGGCATGCTCGAGGCCGCGGACCTGGTGAAGGCCGGTTTCGCGGCGCGCGTTGCGATCTTTGATCGAGGGCAAACGCAGTTGCAGCGCGAGCTCGTCCGCCGCGGCGCCCCCGCTTACGACCCGAAGGGATTTTCTTTATCGGTGCTGCACAGCCAGGGCGTGAGCGACATCGTGCTGCTGCCCGAAGTGGCGGGCACTACCGACGAAGGCCGCGTATTGCAACAATGGTGCGCCGCAAACTCGATCCATTCGCTGCTGTTTATCAGTGTCACCGACCATTCGCGACGCACCCGCCGGGTGTTGGATCGCGCGCTGGGACAGCACGGCATCAGGGTGATGGTGCGCTACACGCGCTGGTCGCAATTCGATCCGGACTCCTGGTGGCGCAGCCGCGACGGCCAAAGAGTGCAGATTACGGAGTCGCAGAAGCTGCTGGTGGATATCCTGCGACATCCTTTTTAGCGTGGGCGCGAGCGCCAGACCGCCCCGAACTGTTACACACCGCGAAAAATCATAAGAAGATTCAACCGGGTCAACTTTTTAGCCGCTGGCGCGTCCAACTCATTACTGGCGGATGGCCGCTGGTGGTTTTGATTATTGTCCCGGTGTGGTGATCGCGTCCGAGTTTTTCACCCTCCCTGAGGCTCGGTCGCCGCTGCCATTTCTCGCCAAGAGCACCGTTGGAAGCCGCCCCACAAGGGCGGCTTTTCTTTATTGCGGCTTGCGCCACCAGGCGGCGTTATCCACAAACCAGCTGAACGTGTCTCGCAACCCTTGCGCCAGCGTCACGCGTTGCGAGAATCCCAGCTGCTGCTCGATCTTGGCGCAATCGATCGCGTAACGCCGGTCATGCCCCGGCCTGTCGGTGACAAAGCGGATGAGCCCGGCGATCTTGGTTTGCGGACACTGTGGATACCGGGTGGCCAGTTCCGGGCGGGCTGCGAACACCTCTTCGGCAACCGCGCACAGCGCATGGACCAGGTGCAGGTTCTCAGTCTCAGCCCGCCCGCCGATGTTGTAGACCTCTGCGCAGCGCCCTTTTTCCAGGATGAGCTCGAGCGCGCGGCAGTGATCGGTGACATGGAGCCAGTCGCGTACATTTCGGCCGTCACCGTACACGGGCAGTGACTTGCCGTGCAGGATGTTGACAATAACGAGCGGAATCAGCTTATCCGGGAAATGGTACGGCCCGTAGTTGTTGGAGCAGTTGCTGGTCGTGACCTGCAGACCATACGTATGGTGATAGGAGCGCACCAGATGATCCGAGGACGCCTTGCTCGCCGAGTAAGGTGAGTTGGGAGCATAGCGAGTGTCCTCCCGGAAAGGAGGATCATCCGGGCCCAACGACCCATACACTTCGTCAGTTGACACGTGGTGGAAGCGATGATGGTCGACGGCGCGCTCGTCCAGCCACACCTTGCGGGCGGCTTCGAGCAGCGAATGGGTTCCGATGATGTTTGTTTCGATGAATGCGGCGGGTGCCGTTATCGAACGGTCGACGTGAGTCTCCGCTGCGAAATGCACGATGGTGTCGATCCGCTCCTCGCGCAGCAGCTGCTCAACCAAGCCGGTGTTGCAGATGTTGCCGTGCGCGAACCGGAAGCCGCCATTGCCGTCCACGGCGGCCAGACTCTGGCGGTTCCCCGTGTAGGTGAGCGCATCCAGGACAACCAACCGGTCGCCGGCATGCTCACTGAGCCAATGATGCACAAAATTGCAACCGATGAACCCCGCCCCACCGGTCACGAGCACTCTACGCATCAGCAATCTCCCTCAGGACCGCGCGCAGCTGCGCACGCCAATGAACGGCGGAAATGGGCAGCACTGCGGACAACGATCGGTTGTCCAAAACGCTGTAGGCCGGCCGCCGCGCGGGAGTGGGATACTCCTCGGTAGCGATAGGGTCCACGCGCACTCCGGCGGGAAGCAGGCCGATCGCGGCGGATTCTTCGGCTATGGCTACTGCGAAGTCATACCAGCTGGCCACCCCGAGGTCGGTCCAATGGTGGATGCCACTGACATCGGGACGAGTTGCCAGCGCCCAGATCACCCCGGCCAACGAGTTTGCGGCGGTCGGAGTGCCCACTTGGTCCGCAACAACCCGGACATGCCCCTTGCTGCCCATCAGACGCAGCATGGTGCGCACGAAGTTGCTGCCTTGCGCGCCATACACCCAGGCCGTTCGCAACACGACGGACCTGTCAGGAAGCACTTGCAGTACCGCTTCCTCACCGCCCCGCTTAGTCCTGCCATAGGTGCTCTGAGGGTGGGTGACCGCATCGGTGCGGTAGGGTCTCGAGCCCAGACCGTCAAACACAAAGTCAGTCGAAATGTGCAGCAGACGAGCCCCGGAGTCGCGCGCCGCGACGGCCAGGTTGCGCGGACCGGTGGCATTGGCACGCTCCGCCGCCTGGGGCTCGCTTTCCGCCTTGTCGACCGCCGTATAGGCACCCGCGCTGATGATCAGGTCGGGCCGCTCAGCTTGCACAACAGCCATGACGGCCTGCCTGTCACCAATGTCCAGCTGTCCCCGCGTCAGGCCGACAACATTCGACTCAGCTGGGATGGTTCTCAACAGGGCACGTCCAACCTGCCCCGCCGCTCCGGTGATGATGACTTTCACGGGCTACGGGTAGTACTGGGCTTCGCGGAAGCGCCCGGCTGCCGCATCGCGTGCCGATAAAACAGGCTGGGCGCCGGCGGGCAGCCGCCAATCGATGCCCAGGTCAGGATCATTCCAGGCGATGGCGTGCTCGTCCTCAGGTGCGTAGAAATCGGTGCACTTGTACAGAAAGTGAGCCGACTCGCTCAGCACCACAAACCCATGCGCGAATCCCGGCGGCACCCACAGCATGTGATGATTGTCCTGGCTCAGCTCAGCGCCGACCCATTTTCCAAAGGTCGGCGAGCTGCGCCGCAGATCCACGGCAATGTCGTACACCGCTCCGGTCACCACGCGCACGAGCTTGCCCTGCGGCTGGGTGAGCTGGTAGTGCAGTCCGCGCAAGACGTGGCGGGCCGAGAGATTCTCGTTGTCCTGGCGGAAATGCAGCTCCAGGCCCCCGGCGGCGAATTTGCGCTCCTCCCAGGATTCGAAGAAATAACCGCGGGCATCGCCAAATACGCGCGGCTCGAGCAACAGCACCGCGGGGATGGCGGTCGGCACGAATTGCATCTTCAGACCTCGTCGCCGCGCAGAATATCCAACAGATAGGCGCCGTAACCGGATTTCGACAGTCCGGCGGCCAGCTTCTGCACCTGGGCGGCATCGATGTAGCCGCAGTGCAAGGCAATCTCCTCGGGACAGGCCACCTTCATGCCCTGCCGCTTCTCCAGCGCTGCGATGAAATTCGCCGCTTCCAGCAAGGACTCGTGCGTGCCGGTGTCGAGCCAGGCGATGCCGCGACCCAACCGCTCCACCTGCAGGCGGCCGCCCTCCAGGTAGGCGCGGTTCACATCAGTGATCTCGAGCTCGCCGCGCGCCGAGGGTTTCAGGGCCGCCGCGATGTCCAGAACATCGTTGTCGTAGAAATACAGCCCGGTCACGGCATGACGCGACTTGGGTTGTGCCGGCTTCTCTTCGATGCCCAAGGCCTTGCCGGCGGAATTGAAATGCACCACGCCGTAGCGCTCGGGATCCCGGACTCTGTAGGCGAACACGGTGGCACCCGCATTGCGCTGCGCTGCGCCGCGCAGCTGCTCGGGCAAGCCATGGCCGAAGAAAATGTTGTCGCCCAGCACGAGCGCCGCTCTGTCGCGGCCCACAAAGCGCTTGCCGATGATAAAAGCCTGGGCGAGGCCCTCGGGCCGCGCCTGCTCGGCGTAGCTGAGTGACAAGCCCCACTGGCTGCCGTCGCCCAGCAGACGCTGGAAGAGCGGCAGATCGTTGGGCGTGGAGATCAGCAGGATGTCCCGGATACCCGCCAGCATCAGCGTAGTGAGCGGGTAATACACCATCGGCTTGTCATAAACCGGCAGCAGCTGTTTGCTGATTCCCAACGTCATCGGATGCAGCCGTGTGCCGCAGCCGCCGGCCAGAACAATCCCTTTCAGTGCCATATTGCAAAGCTTGCACGCTTTGAGAAGTGACGGCAACGCAACGCTTCTCAATGCATGCGGTACGGACGCGGTGACCGACGTGGCTTATGTGGCTTGCACAGCGGGGTGCGGCTCAGGCGCGCTTACGTGGCTTGCGCGGCGGCGGCATGCTCCTGTCGTGGCGTGGGCCCAGACACCACAGCAGCGCCCACCTGCAGGGCTGGCAGACTGAGGTGGACCGCGAGGCCGCCGGATTCCAGGTTTCGCGCCTGGATCCGCCCACCATGGATCCCGACTGCACGCGCGGCGATCGCAAGTCCCAGGCCGTCACCACCCCCTGAGCGATTGCGTGCGGCATCAACACGGTAGAACGGCTCGAATATGAGCTCCAGATCCTTCTCCGGCACACCCGGACCGCTGTCCCGGACCACCACGTGGATATTCGTGCCGACGCGCTTGGCTTCGATCCCGACTTTCGAGCCTTTCGGCCCGTAGCGGACCGCGTTGCGGATCACGTTTTCCAGCGCGCTACGCAACAGCTCCGGATCGCCGTTGACCGGCAATGGACGTTCCGTCTCCAACGCAACGCTACACCCGTGCGCATCGGCTTCAATTCCAACGTCGCCGACAATGTTGGTGAGCAGGTCAGCGACATCCAGCGGTGTGCTTTCGAGCCCCTGCATCGGGCGCTCCAAACGCGCGAGCTTCAATGTGCGGGCAATGAGCTCCTCGAGTCGGTCCGCTTCACAGGCGATTCGTGACAGGTGCCGCTCGACACCCGTGTTCTCCTGCCGCCGGGCGAGTGACAGCGCCAGCTGCAGACGCGCCAGCGGTGAGCGCAACTCGTGCGAGACATCCCGCAGCAGCTGTTGCTTCAGCTCCAGGAGATTGCGCACCCGTTCCGACATGGTATCGAGGTCCGAAGCGAGCAGCCCGAGCTCATCGTGTCTGCCTTTCAATTTCGACGAGACTCGCACGTCGAGATCGCCTGAAGCGATCTGGCGCGTGGCGCGACGCAACTGATCCACTGGAGAGACCAGGTAACGCGCCAAAAAGAAGCACACCACCGCGCTGACGACGAGAGCAATAAACAGCGTCGCCGTCGACACCATCGGCATTTCGAGCTCACCGAACAGATGCGGCCCGGAGCGCAGGGGACCGATGATGACATGAAATGTTTTGCCGTCCGGGCCCACCAACACGAGCGGCCCCCCTATTCCTCTCATGGTTGGATGCAGTAGCGTGTTACTGCCCTCCGCCGCGGCCAGTTGCTCCGGTGGGTCCCGCAGTACGTCAGGAATCGACCGGCCCAGCATCTCGCTTCCCGAGCTGTCGAGGACATAGACCAGTGAGGAAATATCCGTCCGGGGCATCCCCGTCAGCCAAGAGCGCAATGCGTCCGGTCCGCCGGACTCAAACGCCTGCGTCGCTTGAGCATACAGCTCGCCACGGAGTATCCAGCTGTGCGAGAAGCGCCGCTGCTGCTCACCGTTCACTACAACAAAGACAGTGCCTACCAGGATCAGGGCAAGCGCCAGCCAGAAGGAGAGGAAGATGCGCCAGTAGAGCGAAGTCATCGCGGAGTTGCTTTTATAGTGTGTGTATCAAGGTTCGCTATCGTCGTCGGCCCGTGCGGCGAGTGCCAATGCGTATCCCGTACCTCTGACACTCTGAACACTGACTCGGGAGGTGGCCTTCGCCAACTTGCGGCGCAGGTTGCTGACATGAGTGTCGAGACTTCGATCGGTTGGCAACAATCTTCGGCCGAGCGCCTGGGTCATCAACTCGTCGCGCGTCACCGTCTTGGTATCAGCGCGAACCAGCAGCTCCAGGATTCTCAACTCGGCGGCGGTCAGTTCCAAATCCTGTTCGTTGACATCAGCGCGCCGCGCCCGCAGGTCGAGCCGCAGCGGGCCCCACTGCATCGCACCGTTCGCCGGATGACCCTCGCCGGACATCCGGCGAAGCACGGCCCGGATGCGTGCCACGAGCTCGCGTGGACTGAAGGGTTTCGCCAGATAGTCGTCAGCGCCCATTTCCAGGCCGACGACGCGGTCCACCTCTTCGCCTCGCGCAGTCAGCATGATCACGGGTACCCGATTCAGCGCGCGAATTCTTCTCAGGACTTCAAAGCCGGACAACTCGGGCAGCATCACGTCGAGGACCACGAGGTCAACCGCTTCACGCCCCAGCCGTTCGAGAGCCGCAGGACCGCTGCCCACGGCCTCAGTCAGGAAACCTTCCGGCCCGAGGTACTCGGCCAGCATCGAGCACAGCTCATGATCGTCGTCGACGATCAGGAGCTTCGGTCGCGGTGCCGTGCTGGTTGCGGGTTCTGCCATGTTCATAAACTCCTGCCCATCATACTTCTTTGCATTTCTTCAGTGCCCAGGTGAGGCCTACGCTGTTCCACCGTGCAAACTCCCTAAGGGCGCGCGCAATCCCAACGGCGCGCTCCGTGGGTACAAAAGTTGCCGCGCGGCGCTCCCCAAACACGAGGCAAAACTCCATGGCGCCTGACTCGGGCCCGCCGATCTCCGACAAGCACAATGAGCATAGTACCGCCCGGACTGGCCCTAAACGGTTGTCTAAACGACTGTTAATAATTGCGGCGCTGCTGGCACTGGCCGCCCTGATCGGAGTTTTTGGGTTCGTCGAGCACACCTCGGCGGCAAAGGCGGCGAGCCAGCGGCGTAGCGACGCCAGCCGCGCCATCCCCGTCCAGACAGCTCCGGCGACCACCGGAAGCGTCGATCGAAACGTTGATGCGCTAGGCACTGTGACCGCGCTGAACACTGTCACGGTACGCAGCCGCGTGGATGGTCCGCTTGTTGCCGTGCCATTTCACGAGGGCCAGCTGGTGGCCACGGGTGATGTGCTCGCGAAGATCGACCCGCGCACCTTCCAGGTGGCGCTCGATCAGGCTGCGGGACAGCTTGCGCATGACCAATCCCAGCTGGCGGACGCGCGGGTCGACCTGGACCGCTACAACGGGCTGCTGGCGAAAGACTCCATAGCCAAACAACAGGTGGATTCCCAGGTCTACATGGTGAAGCAGCTCGAGGGCACCGTCCGGTCCGACCGGGCGCAGGTGGAAAACGCCCGCCTCCAGTTGGAATTCACGCGGATCACGGCGCCGTTCCCGGGGCGGGTCGGCCTGCGCCAGATCGACCCTGGCAACATGATTCATGCAACCGACACCACTGGACTGGTGCTGCTCACCCAGACCCATCCCATCACGGTCGTGTTCGCCGTGCCCTCGGACCAGCTCACACAGATACTGCCTCACTGGCGTAAGGGCGAAGAGCTGGAAGTGGACGCGATGGACCGCGACGGCAAATCTCTGGCACATGGCAAGTTGGCAGCGGTCGACAACCAGATCGATGTCACTACGGGAACCGTGAAGTTGAAAGGCCAGTTCGACAACACGGACGACGCTTTGTTTCCGGCGCAGTTTGTCAATGCCCGCCTGAAAGTTGCCACCCTCAGCGGCGTCACCCTGATTCCCAGCGCAGCCGTGCAACGGGGCGCACCCGGCACGTTTGTTTATGTAGTGGCTGCAAACAACACGGTAAGCCTGCGGAAAGTGACACTCGGGCCTGCTTCAGGCGACCTCGTCTCGATTTCCACCGGCGTGCAGCCGGGCGAGCAGGTGGTGATCGACGGGGTGGACAAGCTGCGGGATGGGGCGAAGGTCAGCACCGGTGGTGGCAAGGCTGGCGCGGGGGCTGCTGGCGGTGGCCAAGCGGGCGCCGCAGGGGACAACCCTGGCGGGGCTGCGGCGGGCAAGAGTAGCCACCGAAAGAAGGCTGCGGCGGACGGCCAGGCAACATCGTGATTGCACAAGGCGGCAGAGCCCGCGTCACCGCGCCACGAGTCACTTTGCTGGCCGCAGCCGGGACCGTGACACCGCAGGCGACTCCGTGAATCCGTCCGCGATTTTCATTGAGCGCCCGGTCGCCACGTGGCTGCTGATGGTGTCCATTCTGCTGTCCGGTTTGATCGGGTATCACATCCTGTCCGTCTCGGCCTTACCCGAGGTGGACTACCCGACGATCCAGGTCCAAACGCTCTACCCGGGCGCGAGCCCCGACGTCACGACCTCCTCGATCACCGCCCCGTTGGAACGTCAATTCGGGCAGATGCCGGGGCTGTCGCAAATGTCGTCGGCCAGCTCCGGCGGCGCTTCGGTCATTACTCTGCAGTTCAGTCTCGACTTGTCGCTCGACACGGCTGAACAGGAAGTCCAGGCCGCCATTAACGCGGCGAGCTCGCATAGCCAGCGTCACCGAAATGACTTCCGCGAGCTCGCTAGGGTCTTCGCGGATCACGTTGCCATCGCCGCGACCAACCCAAATCGTCCCAAAGGCTCAGTAGATGACGGCGAGCGCCGGTGGCAGATCCTCGCGAACGATCAAGCCACGTCCGCGAAGGACTACCAGCCCCTGATCATCTCGTACACCAATGGCAATGCCGTCCGGCTTCGGGACGTGGCCGACGTGGTGGACTCGGTGGAGGACGTGCGCAACGACGGAATATCAAACGGTGTGCCTGCCGTGCTGCTCGTGTTATTCCGGCAGCCGGGCGCCAACATCATTGAAACAGTTGACGGCGTGAACGCGCTGCTCCCCAGCCTCCGCGCCTCGATCCCGGGCAGCGTCTCGCTCGATGTCGTAATGGATCGCACGCCGACGATCCGGGCCTCGCTGCACGAAGTTGAGCGCTCGCTCCTGATCTCGGTCGCACTCGTTGTACTGTCGGTGTTCCTGTTCCTGCGGAACGCGCGCGCCGCGCTAGTGCCTCTCGTTGCCGTCCCCGTGTCCCTCATCGGCACATTCGGTGTCATGTACCTGTGCGGATACAGTCTCGACAACCTGTCGCTGATGGCGCTGACCATCGCGACCGGATTTGTCGTTGATGACGCCGTTGTGGTTCTGGAGAACATCTCGCGGCACGTGGAAGAAGGTCTGAAGCCACTGCAGGCGGCGCTGCTCGGTGCCCGCGAGGTGGGTTTCACCGTTCTGTCCATGAGCATCTCGCTCATAGCCGTATTCATTCCGATTTTGCTGATGGGCGGGATCGTTGGGCGGCTATTCCGTGAATTCGCGGTCACGCTGTCGGCTGCGATCCTCGTGTCGCTCGTGGTCTCATTGACGACAACGCCAATGATGTGTGCCCGGCTCCTGCATCCACGCGAAGAAGAGCCCAAACACGGGCGGCTTTATCACGCGAGCGAACGGGCTTTTAATTCACTGCAATCCGGATATGAGCGCTCGCTCGACTGGGCCCTGGAGCATGGGCTGACGATGATCCTGATCCTCGGTGTGACTGTCGGTTTGACCATCTATTTGTACATCGCCATCCCGAAGGGCTTTTTCCCGCAGCAGGATACCGGCCGGATCACGGGGTCCATCCAGGCTGACCAGAGCATCTCCTTCCAGGCAATGCAGTCAAAGCTTCGTGACTTCGTCGCCATTGTGAAGAAGGATCCCGCTGTGGATGCGGTTGTGGGCTTTACTGGTGGCGGTCAGCGAAACAGCGGGACGATGTTCATTTCCCTGAAGCCGCTGGCGGTTCGCAAGATGTCGGCTGACCAGGTGATCGCGCGACTGCGCGGCAAACTCTCTCACGAACCCGGCGCCAACCTTTTCCTGCAACCCGTACAGGACATCCGGGTCGGAGGCCGTGCTGGCGGCGCGCAGTACCAATACACGCTGCAGGCTGACAGCACGGATACCTTGCGGACCTGGGAGCCACAGGTCAAAAGCGCGCTGTCGTCGGTGCCGAGCCTGGCGGACGTCAACACGGACGCACAGGACAAGGGACTGCAGACATCGCTCGTGGTTAACCGCGATGCCATTGCACGCCTCGGACTCAATCAAAGCCTGATCGACGGGACGCTCAACGATCTGTTTGGCCAGCGACAGGTATCCACCATCTACAACCCATTGAACCAGTATCACGTCGTCATGGAAGCCGCGCCGCCCTTCTGGCAGAGCCCAACCGTGTTGAACGTC
>Ga0307511_10008811_pt1 | contig 10072 bp, 8 predicted proteins | sample 13_EM_MG_FD_200266 | JGI IMG/M metagenome (GOLD analysis project Ga0307511, IMG submission 200266) | Populus trichocarpa ectomycorrhiza microbial communities from riparian zone in the Pacific Northwest, United States - 13_EM | ecosystem: Host-associated > Plants > Roots > Unclassified | place... | reverse complement strand
ATTGATTTTTTTTTATTTTTAAATGGGTGCAACATTGTAAATATAGGTTTAAGTTACTAATGGAGAAGAGAGAGAATAGAGAGAGAGAGAGAGAGAGAGAAAAAAAAAAGTTCAACAAAAAAAACCTTTATTCTCCACTATTCTATCTTTCAAGCTCTAACCACTAAGCACCTAGACCTACCATTGTTCTCTCTCTGTAAAAACCAACCACATCACTCCCTATTTGCCCAATTAAATCGACCACTATAGCCATATCAATAACAATCACCCTCCACTATAACCACATTAGCAGCAGTCACCCTCCATCATAACATCAAGCTCTCTCTAAACAAAGAACCCTAACCACCACTTCAATGTTGTCCTTTACCATCAAACAACTATAAACCTAGCCTTCCTCTTTCACTACACTAAACTTGACTCCAATCACATCACTTTCCTGACTATCACCATCATAAGTCCACCATATCCAACCCTTCATTCATTCAACCTTTCTGCTATATTTTCTATATTTTCAAAGCCATCATTTGCAGCCAACAATAATAACCACTCTCACTGAAGCCTCCATCTTCGATCTATACCTTTCCTTTTTATCTTTCTTTTTAACGAATCACCAATACCATCACCCACTGTCTAATCATGCTCCTTCTACCAACCATTGAGCCTTCTTCAAATTTTAGCTTTAATCCACCTAAATCAAATCACAAATCAACTTTTAATCTAACCTAAAATCATAACCTCCAAATGAAACAAAATAACCCAAAGAAAATTATAGAGGAGGTGTCGTTACTTTAAAGTAGACCGTTTCAACATCACAATAATAACAACAACAGTGCTACAAATGCTACTCTACTTTTCAATGTTTCATCCACTAAGGGTGAAGAAGAAGTCAAGAAAGCTTTTAAATTAGTATCTTGTAATGATTCTAAAGATCTTGCAAATAAAGACATGCAGGACATGGTAATTTCTAATAATTCTTATAAGGATATCATGAAAGATTATCTTGAAGTTTCTTTAGATACAAAGGTTGAAGTATTGAAAGTCATAGATGATGATAAGGTCAAGTGTGAAGAAAATTAATGTGTGAATGAACTACAAGTGAACTTTATAGGAATAGAAAATATAACATTAAATATGGATCTTAACATAAACTTTTTATAAATTAAATTTTAAAGTTCACAGGTTAATAACATGCTATGTGAATATGTTGGCTACAATGTTATATTTGATGTATCTTTTCTTTTGGATTGGTCAAGTTCAATTTCTAATAGGTAACTCTAAGGCAAGTTTTTCAAAAATAGAAGAGACTGATACGAGAAAATTTCTTCAATATCTAGGAATAATAATTTTTATTACATTATTTCATCAATGATTAAGATTTTTAGGTGTTGAAGACTTTAAGAAGAGTCCAAGATTTAGTTTGGTAAATCAAGCATACTGTTTAATCTGATTGTTGGATCAAGATGAAATTTTGACAGAAGAGTTGGAAGACCCAGTTTTATATTGGTTAAAATATCATGATGATCAGAGATCTAAAAGGCCTTAGAATAAGGGTTGAAAGTTACTATACAAGATTATCTTTATTTAAATTGTTGTATTTAGATATTTTTTCTATTTAGATTAGAATTTTTAATTTAATTAGTACTTTACTATTTAGAAATTCTAATGCTAAATGGATTCTATTAGTTATATGTAAGTTTTAAATAGAAATCCTTTCTTATAAACGATTTTAGTTTTAATTAGGAATCATTTCCTATAAAACATTTTAGAACTAATATAAATAGGGGTGTCTGATTTATATTTAGAGGAAGAATATTATTCAAATTTTAATAAAATACTCGAGAGTTTTCTCTATAGCTTAGGTTTGTGACCTTGGAGTTTGAGAACCCTAACTTCTATCCACGTTATACATTGCGTCATATATTTTGATAGGGGACTTGTTTTTGTAAGAGAGCATGGAATAGCCCAACCTAGACATTTCAACTCAAGACGCATCCATGAACAACTCAAATTGAATTTGAAGTTTTTATAATTTCATTAGTCATCACAAACCTTTTATTTTATTCTTACAGATCTTTAGATACTAGTAAACAATTATGTCACAATAATGTAATGAACTATGTATTTCGAGCTTGATGCTTCATATAAGTTTTTTATGAATTAGTTAAAACAAATTAAAAAGCCTCAGATTTGTTGGGGAAATTATGAGTTTGACTTCAAAAGTGAAGTTTTTGAACTAAAATTGAGTGGAGTGGAATTTAGATAGTACTAGCCTTGTTCCCCGTGCTTTGCCAGGGGCCGAATGATTATTATTTGTTTTTATAAAAAATGATGTTCAGGTGCCGAAATAAGGTAAAAAATGACATAAAAAAATCAGTCATGACAAATTTGTAACTCTGATAATTAGGGCAGAGCTAAACCGGCGGCTCAGATAATAAGATTCAAATAACCTAATAAAAAATAAAGAGGATTATACAACCCTTCTTTAAAAAACAAAATCTCTTGACCTGAGTCATTAGAACCGAATCATCTAATCAAGAAAAACCATGAAGTTCAATTTTTAGTCAATCATATGTTGAATGATGAACTTAAGAAAAGAATTTTAATTATACAAAAGGATTTAAAAAATAAAAATAAAAATAATGAGGATCAAAATAAAATACAAAATAAATTTATATTTAATTTAAGGGTGAAATTGAAAAAAAGAAAATTAATTTAGTAACACACAAACAAAAAATAAAAAAGAATGAGGATCAAAATTGACATAAAAAATAAAAACAATGTTGTAATTAAAGGGTGAAATTAAAAACAATAATAACTTTTACAAAAAAGCAAAAAAATATATAAATTAGAACAATGAGGACCAAATTGAAAAATATAATACCATTAATTTGAGTTGAAGAATGAAATTGAAAACCACTAAAACTTTACAATAAGGCCAATGATAAAAAATAGAAATCCAAAGAATGAGGACCATGTTGGAGAATATAATATATGGTAAATTGAGATTGAAGAATGAAATTGCAAATAAATAAGACTTCTATAAAAGGACCAAAACCAAAAATTAGAAATAAAAAAAATAAGGACTAAAGTTGAAATGTCAATAACTAAGAGGACTAAACTATAATTTTTAAGGAAGGAGAGAGATAATAAAGGAAAAAAAAGTAAGGTCCACTGATGCCAAACTGGAAAACCAACAGGAAGAAGACATGGAGGCGCTTCCAATGATATGGCAGAAAGACATTTCTTGATGTTAGGAGGAGCCACAAACACTTTTTTGTTTTATTTATTTATTTAGCCATATATGGAATCACCCCTGAGCTAATTTTTTAATTATAAAAAAAACCATTGTGAAAAGCCAAAAAGGCCTATTGACTTAAGGCTTAAATGTTTTTATTTTAAGGGTATTTTTCTAGTTTTACCATGCATTTTTATTGTTTATTATTTTTTTATATTTGTGCAAATACCAAAGTGCTTCCATCTTCAATTATAATAGCCAAAAAACCATTGTAAAAAAATAAAAATACCCTTTGATGTTAGGTTTAATTTTTCTTGCTTTCAATGGTATTTGGGTCCTTTTACTGTGTAAACAAGATTAGAAAATACTTATTTATCCCTACTCTATTTGGTAATGACAAATAAACAATGTGAAAATTACTTCAATGCCCCTGTAAGGTTGTTTTGAGTTTTTTTGGGTGGAGAGGCAAAAACGTTATTATACTATTCAAGTGAATAGTAACATTGAGTCTAGAGTTACAATACTTTTTCAAAGAGTTTTAGTTTTAATGATATTAGTTTAATTCTAAAAACTTTTTAGGGATAAACAGTAAGTGCAAATAGAAGTCACTCAATTAATGAAATGGTAACTAATTAATTATACATTAAAACATGTGGGGAAAGTACCATCTAAAGTACTATATGAATAGTACTTTCCTATATGTTTTAGTGTGGCCCTAAAAAGAACATTTTCTTTTATTTTATCTTCTTTGATACTTTTTCAATTAATGTTTTTTTTTTAATTTAACCCTTTAATGTTAGATTTGTTTTTTATTGGGTTATTCCACTCTCATGACATGGATCACAAGTTTGGCGGGTTAACCCAGTTGGATAAGGGTTTTTTTTCCCCTTATTTAACTTTTGTTTTCCAATTTAATCCTTTAATATTGGATTAATTGAGAATTAAACTTCATGATTTATTTTATTTGCTTTCTATTAGGTTATTTTGGTCTCATGACATGGTAATCATGCTTAAATGGTTAACCCGAGTTAACTCAAGTTGTTTTTTGTGTGTTTTTTTTTTAAATTGAAATCTTTTCTAATTTTATTATTCAATATTGGATCGTTTGGGAATTGAGTTTCATAATCTGTTTTGATTTGTTTTCTATAGGGATATCTCAATCATATGACTAGGGTCGCGAGTTTTGGTATTTTAACATCGATTAAATGAAGTTGTTTTTTTATTTTCTTTCTAAAAGGTTATGGCGGTCTTAGGTCCTTTAATATTGGATTTATTTTTATTATGTTGTCTCTATTTCATGAACCGGGTTGCAGGTTTGACAAGTTAATTCAGTTGACTCATTTTTTTCCTTTTTATAATTGACTTTTTCCACAATTTCATTATTTAATATTGTGTTTGATTGAGAACTATGCTTCATGATTTATTTCGGTTTGATTTTTATGAGGTTATCTCAATATCATGACTTAGAAATAATGCTTAATGAGTTATTCCATATTGTCATCCATGGATTAATTCATTAAGTGATTTTAAAGAAACACTCTTTCATACAAATTTTATGCTTTAAAAATAATGTTTTTTAAATTCTAATTTTAAAATAAAATTAAAGAAATTAATAAAGTAAGTAGATCTCCTTGATAGCTAGACTTAATCCTTAGGATACTTGTATATACATACTTCGTGTGTATGGTCTGCTTCTAAGAGATTCTTCAACATATTTCTATGATTATTGATTAATGTTGGCCAAGGCGTTGTCATGTTGTGAAGTGATGTTGGCGGAGCCTTGATCTTATCAGTAATAATCTAGCATTTATGACATTTTCATAAATGATCATTATAATATTTCTCTATTATATTCCAATCATATATAATCCACTCATTTGCATATGCCATATAATCATGTGGTCATTGGCGTGTGTAGCACAAACACCTTCATGTATTTCATCTACACCCTTCTTTGTTTCTTTCTCATCTAAACATTTTAATAGAGTCCCATAAAATCCTCTCTTGTATAGTATTTCTCCATCTATAAAGTAGTTTATTTCCAATCTCTCTAAAGTCTTTTTGTCCACCTTATTTGCAAGGGTAGATATTCACAGCTTATGATGAACTATCTGATATTGTGGTACCAAGGTTTCCCTTCTACTTCCTTATTGACTAAACAATAGTAAGCAAGATCATTCTTTATCTTGATGAATATAGGTTGTACCATTTCATTGTAACCCATATGGATCATTTATGCTAATATGGCAAATGCATTGACAAATCAATTCTTCATTTAACTCATATAAGTGAACTTGATTTTCTCAAATTGCTCACTTAACTTGATGAGATACTCTTCATATGAATTTAATTTCTCATCTTTTATTTACCACTTTCCTTTCACCTAGCAGATTATCAACAAGAAATTACCACATACGTCAAGCTTTTCCACCTTCATTTCCAAAGTTTCCTCAAGCCTATGGATGCATGCCTTGTATTTTGCTATATTGTTAGTGCACTTAAATTGTAATTTGATTGGCACTAGGTATTGTTCCTCTATTAATAAACTAAGTAAAACACCTACACCATTTCCATATATATATATATATATATATTTACTGCACCGTTAAAGCATAGAGTCCATATATCTTCATTTGACTCTTCTTCATCTTCAACCACTAAGAAATTTTCATCTGGGAAATTAAACCATATACATTTATAATGGTCAACTAAATTATCTACCAAATGATTTGCTATTGTACTACCGTTTTATCAACTTTTTATTCATGTAAACCATATTATATTCTTCCAACATGGCTAGCCATAGTATGATTCTCTTAGACAAATAAGGCTTTTCAAAGATTTACTTGATCAAGTTCATTTTAGATATCAATCAAGTTGTGTACTAGAGCATATACTTATATGTCTTCATGCACTCCATACTACGTCACAACAAAATTTTTCAAGGAAAGCGTATTGAGATTCTCAATTAGTAAAATTCTTGCTCAAATAGTAAATTCCTTGTTATTTCCTTTTAGAATTATCATGTTTACCCAAAACACATTCCATAATAGTTTTTGTTATAGTCAGATACATGATTAATGATCTTTCTAGCATTGGTGAAACCAACAAAGATGGATTTTTCAAATACATTTTTATTCTATCAAAGGACCCTTGACAATTTTCATCTACACTTCTAAATTTTTCTTAAAAAATAGGCAATATATTGGTGATAATTATGAGATGAACTGAGCTATGTAGTTCAAATGCCCTATAAAGCTTCATACTTTCTTTTCTGTCCTCGGCTCTGGCATAACCTGTTTTGCTTTGTCTTTTTTGGGGTTGAATTTAATGCCTTTATTCCTCATTATAAACCCCAATATTTTTCTTCACTTCAACTTAAATATGCACTTTGATGGATTCAACTTGAGCCTATACTTCTTCAACCTTTTAAAGAGCTTTTTTAATATCTGGGCATGATCTTCTTACTTTTCTGAATTGGCAATCATGTCATCCATATATACGTTGATTTATTTATACATCATGTCATGGAACAGATTCACCATTTTTCGTTGATATGTTGCCCCATGTATTATTCAATCCAAAAGGCATATATTTGTAACAAAAATTCCTTCATGGTATAATAAGTGTGATCTTTTTATTGTCTTCCTCTACCATCTTAATTTAATTTTACCCTAAAAAGGCATCCATAAACGAGTATATGGAATTTTTGGCAGCATTTTCCACAAGTATGTCAATATGAGGTAGCATAAACACTTTCTTAAAACTTCCTTATTCAGATTTCTAAAGTCCACATATATTCTTATCTTTTTATATTTCTTGTATTCAACCATTTATAAGAACTCTACTTCCCACTGCTTGTGTATATCTTTCTTTACTTTGATTATAATATTTATCTTCATTCTTTTTAATTTCTACTTCGCTGGCTTATAATTCATAATTAATGGTCAACTATAAGAGAGTTAATATCTTGGCATCTATTGATGTAAGTATAGGAAGCTTCACCATATTATCAATATCATCCTCCAATAAAGTTCCCATTGTTATATCTTAAACAACTTATTCAAAATCAAATCTTTTTTTGATGGTTTGACAATGCATGCAAGGCGAGGAAAGGTGTTGTGATGTGAGGGATATACAACTTCTTATTATTAGGCTTGCGCACCTCAATCCAGGCCATTCTTTTCTCTCTTTTTAGCTTTGTCATCCTCTGGTAGTCTTTTGTATTAGGTTTAAAACATAATCTAAAAGTTAATTTATGTTCCTCAACTTTATATAGTTCACCCTTTATGATAACCCATCCTTCAAGATAAGAGTTGGCGGTATTCCGTGTTTGACTATATACTTCATAGTCATTTTAACATCTTTAAATAATATAATAATCCTTTTTATCATGTTCTCTGAAATTAGGCTTGCATTGACAACCTTAAAAATATATAGATCCCCATCTTTAACCCTCTGACTCAATGTATGACACCACCATATTCTATATTATTATTAGGTTTTTTTTAGCGTTTACGGTAACCAATCTTTTATTTGTAATATATTTAAGCCTCGGAAGCAAAGAAGATGTGACAACTCATGCCAAATGTATCTAAGGTCTTTTCAATAATATAATATTGCTTGGTTAAATATCTATCACTTGCAAAGTAACTTAAAATTGCTGAGGACTGATCTTTAAAACAATGTTGATATCTCCAATAACCTACCTTGGTATATTTTCATAGGTCTAAGCCATCATCTTGCTAGGTCTCATATAAGATGCATTCACTAGTAGTCTTTCCAATATATATTTTGGGAGAATATTAAAAGTTTAATCGTTATTAATTAAGACCTTCATTATCATGTAGTCCTTGTAATCAATTATGATATAAAACGTCTTGTTTGCCCTATACCTTGTTGACCTAACTCATTTTTTGTAAAGCATAAATAATCAGTGGCATGAATCTTGTCTATAAGATCCTGATCAGTTTCTTCTTTAATTGATCAACCATGCTGTATTCATTATGCTTTATCAGCTTGAGGAATTCAATAGCTTCTTCATCATCAACTAGATTTTTCACCTCTAGTCCTCTTAGTTGAACATTTAACCTTTTTACCCTTTATTTTTCAAGCATTTTTGGGGTGTACCATCATCCATTTCAGGTTAAGCCGCCCACCTCTTTCATTTCAGCCATAAACATTTGCATGATCATAGGAAACTAGCCGATGGGGAAATGATATCCATAATCATAAGGGACATATTGCTAATTATCACAATTATAAGATATGGACCTCTACAAGATCAACTGGGGTGGTATATTCTTGTAAGATTGGTATCGATAAGAAGTTAACTCAACCTTCTCAATATCTACTATTGCACATGTGCGACGTCACAACAATCATACTCCTGGATTGAGAAGGGTCGGGAATGGTATAAGAAATTCTTGTCTTTTATTAGTAAAAAAGGGAAATGAGAGTCACTACCTAGTATTTTGGTCGTTAGAAACCCTAACTAGTCTCAAAGTTTAGGCAAGAGGACTAGTTGCGTAAAAGAAAGGTATTGGAGCCCTTAATACACCTTATTTGAGGTTAGTTGCATTGTTTATTTATCTGATATAAACTATGATAGTGTTGTGTTTTCTAATTGTTGGTCAATCTAAGGTCGAAGAAAAGTCCTCCTCAATAAAGAGGTCTTTATCTTATCAGGTTAAAAGTCTAATCGTTCTAGTGCCAATATATAAAAAAACTATCTTTTTATTTAATATCAGAAATATGTCTTACGTATAAGTTCATAATTCCGGATATTAACGGAAAACAAAATAATTTTTGGTATTTTTGAAATATAGGCCTAGTTCTCATGATTTTAATAAACTGATTATTAAATCCAAAAATACATGCAAATACATATTTTTTTGAATTTTTTTATGAAAATACGATACGATTTTTTATACTTTTAAGAGACATGGTTGTATGCACACCCATAAAACATATTTTTGTATTTTTTTTAAATGAGCAATTTTTTTAGAGAATTTTGGAATTTCTTGAAATTTTGGCGAAAACATGTATTTTGATATCGGGTCAATATCTTATAGTATAAGTCCATAGCTTCGATATAAAGTAAAAAATTAAGAAAAACATGTGAGGGGCCCATAAATAAATTCAAAATGGTCTATGATTTTTTTTGGATTTTATGAGGTTTTTTTAAGGGCCTGTTTGGCCCTTAAAGAAAAACATAAAGATATGTTTGCCAAACACTCCCTTAACCTAGGGGCTTGGCTGATTGGGCCTGAAGCCTAGACTCGGCCTAACTGATTAGGCCTACCGAATGCCCAACAAAACCTTTTTTTTAGTGAGGGTTGGACCTAGCCTAGCTGTTTGGGCTGGGCTGAAGGTCCAGCCTGAGACCACCTGACTGTTTACTGGGTCAACCTAGTAACTAGTTAATGAAAATTACTTGCTGAAAAATGTGAATTAATCATGTTCTTCATGTAAGTAAAAAGAAACAGAAGGAATGTCGAGTTTAAAGAAGACATAACAGAAAGAGGAAGATTACCTGGAATGAAGAGTTGCTGGTCACTAACGCTGGCGTTGACTCATGGTGGCGTTGCCTGCAGTGGCATCTGGGAGGAATGACGGTGGTTCAAGATGCTGTTTCAAAGCTGATGAAGATAAAAAGTGGCTGTTGTTGCTACTGGTGAGGGAGAGAGAAGGATTGTAGGGCTGTCGGGAAGTTTCTCTTCTTCTCTAGGTAGAACTAAAGGGTTCTCTTTGCCTTTTTTTTTCTCTGCCTTCTTTTTCCTTTTGTTTTTTATGTTTTTTTTTTTGTGCTCTGCTCTCTTCTTTCTTTTCTTTTCT
>Ga0307511_10008810_pt1 | contig 10072 bp, 9 predicted proteins | sample 13_EM_MG_FD_200266 | JGI IMG/M metagenome (GOLD analysis project Ga0307511, IMG submission 200266) | Populus trichocarpa ectomycorrhiza microbial communities from riparian zone in the Pacific Northwest, United States - 13_EM | ecosystem: Host-associated > Plants > Roots > Unclassified | place... | reverse complement strand
TAGCTGCTGCTGCTGCTGGCTTAGTGCTAGAATTTCAAAATCATTTCCTTCGAAGAAGTCAAAATTGACATTCTAATCCACAAGCAGAGTTGTGTTCAGGGTCTTCTGCGATGCAAAGCGTTCAAGAATACAAAGGATCGTGTCCTGACCACAATCTCAACGAAGCTGTAACATGCTCTGCTAAATTGACAATCCGCACAAGAGTAGAACGTTAAAACCTTGTTGGTAAGAGCAAAGGTGGCAAAGGCAAATGCAGCAGACACCAAATATAGATATAGATTGAGGGGGAAAAAAGAGAGAAAAGGTTAGCATCCGTCTCCGAGTTTCCCAAATTCCCCAGTTAAAATTAACAATAAGGATTTAAAGCTGATTGTGTTGCTTTAGGGAGTAAAGACTGCCGTCCCAATCATAAACTTCTACGGCACTGTACAGCTCCATGATGGAAAACACAAACTGCGAAGAAAGCTGTATTTGGTCCCCTATAGCAAAAGGAGTTTCATGTCCTCTTGTAAGTCATCTTTTGCGCCAGAAATGAGAAGTTGAAGCACACCAAAATTTTTATTGATGCATGATCTATGGATACCTAGGTATTACTTCAATTATGTTTTGGTGCAAGCACTAAACGGCCATTCTCAAGAAGGGCATGGGGAAAGGGGGCTTGACAAATGCTAATATGTGATTTCAGCCTGGGTATATTAGGGTGTGCACTTCTACATCGGTGGCATCGCAACTCCATTGACAACCGGCAATCTTCATCTTTTATTGTTGCTTTCCCGTGATTCTTGATTTCTTCAATCACATCCACTGAATCTCGAAAAAAGGCAGTATTAAAAGAGTTCCAGTGCTTCTTGTTCTTGAGATGATTGGAATTGAAATCCTGGCTAATCACATGCAAGTGTAATTGTCTCATTGAAGGGACCTGCAAGGAGAGACAGTTCAAGCACGTTAAAAACCCCCCCCTCCTTTTGTAGTTTACAGTTTCAATATCTAAAGCAGTAATGGAGTTGGGTAGAAAATGAGAATTAGAGTTGAAAAAAAACATAAATAAGGTGAAAGGTGAAAATATTTCGCAAGAATATGAAAGATATAAAACAGCCCCAGATTCAGAATGATGTTTCATCTCTTAATTGTTGCCACATACAGCTCTGTTATTATGTAGTTTTGTCACACTTTTTTATGAATAACATCATCTCTTTTTCCACAATCACATCCTCAGTTCCAACCTCTATTCCTATGTCAAATTATTGTACCTGGCTCCTGTAAATAGAGATAACATCAGCTAACTACCCCATTTGGTCCGTGTTTTATTGCCATTCTGCAACTTATGGCCCTCAATATAAATTCTGTCAGACCGTAAGAAAACCCATCAACTTTTCCGAGACAATTTCAGTCTGGCTCCGAGAGTTGCCTTATCTGACTCAATGAAGTCTATGACTGTATAAGCAGAGACCACGGCAGAAAAAGAACAAAGTTAACAAACAACTTCTGAGCTTAAGCATTCATTGCATACCGAGTGGTATCCAAGGCGGAAGACCATTGATGAATCTTCATGCAAGAATTTCTCAGCCCATTTCAAACCCACAGCATGCATTGTCATTAACAACTGAAGGTGTTCTTGATGCACATCTGCAAGACAATCAAGACCTTCATGTCGTGCCAAAACTAGGAGATGCTTGCATGCCTGAGAAAATTAATGGCAATTTTACTAAATAATCATTCACCTTAAAAGAATAGAGAAAGGAGCTAACATTAAAAGGCTTACCTTTGGATAAAGGTCATTTAATACAACAACATCATCTAAAACCTCCAGCAACTTGTCCTTGTGCTTCTCAGGATGCATGGCGATGTGGTAAAGAGCTTGTGCCCATGAGCCCCAACTCTTTGATGTCGGTCCTTCTAACTTACTTTTGTCTCCAGTTACCTTTCCATATGTGGAACTAGGAGCAGAAATATCAGCTACAGTTTCATCGTGAGTCCCCTTGCATTTTTTGCTTCTCTCATATACACAGTCATCATCTCTCTTAATCTTTTGATCACTATTTGTTAAATGATTCCTGGGACCATGAGAGGGATCTTTCAAATCTGAAGGTGACGATTCAAGTTTTTCAATGATTCTCCTTGGTAATTTTGAACGGGATCTCACAATAGACAGAAATCCAGTAAAAAGTGATGTGTAAGCTTCACGCAGAATGCTGCAACCTTTAGTGTAGTCATTATTCAGAGAATTAGGTCTTTGTGGGTTCATATTTGGCCCAAGAACATGGATGACATGGGATACCTCTTCCCTAGTATACAATGGAGAATCTGAAGGGAGAGGAACAACCACAGCATGTCCAGGGAGAAGAGATTTTGCTCGTTCCTTAGTTGCAGTCTCTAGGGAAGGACCTGCTGCAGCGAAAATTGCAGCATTTACACCTCCACCTCCAGGTTTCAATCGCCTGCAGGGGATTATCTTGTTGATATTATTCATGTGCAAATAAATAACATGATCATACTAATAGTTACACAGACATGCACACACACAGAGAGAAGAACCAGCTACGCGTCATCAGAGCAAATAAAATCTGGAATCTGAGAAAAACATGTTTAAATGAAAAGTTAATAAATCAGTGGGGAGATTGATGCTTAAGCGTCACATACATGCATCTCAGAAGGTGAACAACTTAGAACCAAAAATTAAAAAGTTTTATTGCATTATACCCATGGACGAAAAATAAGATGACGTGTTTGGAGATAGAAGTGTCTATTAAAGTCATGTTCCACATATGCATAAGAGTGTAGTCCAAAAATATAACACATGGCTCACAGCAATTCCCAGCTTTAACATTTCAAGGCTCTATTCAACACCCCATTTGAATCTCTATTTCAACCTTTTATTGTAGCTTTTGAAGCCTCTACAATCTATTATTTCTTAAACATTCAACATCCAAGAACCACATAAACAGCACAGCATAACTAGATGACAAAGCTTACCAGTTGGCAGCATTAGCTATCGCATTGCAGCGTAAACCTCCTTGCGAATAAAGTCGAGTTATATCTCCCACAAACGTGAAGAACTTTTTAGAGTCAATGTTCCTTTTTGCAGCTTTAGCCCTAACCAAAGACAGAATCTTTGATCCATGACTCAGGTCCACAAGAACAAACCTGGCATTTTCAAGCTTATTCACAAATTCTTCAACTTTCTCAACAATGATATCTGATGCTTTCTCATTGTTGAACTGGAAATCAGCTGTCGAAATAGATGGAAATGCTAGAGTGGTAATGTCACCCACAGATACATCAGCGTCAACAGAGTCTTTGGCCAAGTCTTCACTCTCTTTTACATCCTTACTAGCAGCACCTAGTAATAAAGACTCTTTAGTTGTTCCTTTGCAGCAGGTATTGTTTGCGTTACTAGCCTGAGGACAGGCAGAATCCTGCACTCTATCTGAACATGATCCTAAACTGGAAGGAGCCTCGACTTTCTTCAAGAACTTCATTATACCAAGTTGGATTTTTGCATCTGGATTCTTCTGGCCAAAACAACCATTTGAAAGGGTATCCAAAGGACCAAGTGCAGTATATGCCTTAATTGTAGCCTCAACATCATTCTCATTATGACAAAACACAATTCGAGCAAACCCTTCATTAAGCTTAGGCAACTCTTTCTTTTGCAACATTCTATTCACAACCGCAGCAGCTTTCCCACCTTGCAAATTTCCCTCATGTCCAGTCCTTTTTACAGATCGCGAAATACAAAGCTGAGCAGGAAGATCAAGCACAACAGCATGAACATCTACTTGTGCGCCACAATCTAACTTAACAAAATCCGAGCGTTGTTCTTTATCCAAATTGCATCTGTCAATAAACACACTTTTGCCTTCTTTCAACGCAGCCGCTGCTCTCTTTAGACACTGTGGCTTAGTTCCAGCTTTACCATTATTAATAGTGTCCTTCAACAAAAACCCGAAACCTCAAATTGACTAATTATCAATTTAACATCCAGAATTAACGAACTTGAAACCAAACCAAACCCATTTAGGCATATTAACAAACAAGTGTGTGATATTAGAAAAGAAACCTGACAAATGCGAGTCCAAGGTCTTAAAGAGGAACCCATTACGTGTTCACAGAAAGTTGATTTGCCACTTCCTGGTGCACCCACTAAAATCACCATCACAGGCTTTCCTTTCTGCTGTTCTTCACCTTTTTAAGCCAAGAAAACGCACAAAAATGTTTGAATTGGGGAACATAACTCAAAGCCTTGCGAATAAAGTGAACACATGTTTGAAGAAACGTTACATTACCTTTGTTGTCGATGTCCATATCCATTTTTTGATGATCGACAGCCATTAGGACGACTTGACCTCCTCTTGTGTTACAGCACCAGAATCGGAGTAGTATTCTTGTTGTTTAGGAAGTAAAAAAAGTGAGCTTGAACGTTTCTGTACGAGCTACAGTGCTTTTTAGCATGTTTGGATTTGGTCTTTAGCTGCCTTAGTTCTGAACAGGGCTAGTGCGATCCGAGCAGGGGTAAGATGCCTGCTTTTGGTTTTTAAAAGCGGTTTTACCCGGCACATGATATGGACTGGTAGCGGATTAATTTTTATTTTGGCAGTTTAATCCTATTGTATTTTTTTTTATTCAAAATAATGTTTTTAAATGATTGATCTGTTCATTCAGATAGCAAGTAAAACCGTTGAGTTTAATTTCTAGCATGATTCAAAAATAAACTTAACTCATTTAGGTTAAGTCTCAGATAGATTTGTCCGGGTTTAATAAAAACTATATTTTTAATTTAATTTTTAAATATGTTTTTAGATCTTGAAGTAATTTCATGAAATATCAGGGTATTCATTGGATTGGAAAGGAAAAATGAGGAAAGTAAAATAAATAAATAAATAAATAAAAATAAGTTAATTTATGTAAAAGTTCAATAAAATTATTAGCACATTGCCTATGGAAGAGCTCTCTTGATAACATGATAAAGAGTGTTTAACAATCTATGAATTATTGGTTAAAATGTATATAATCGATGAATAAATTATATAGTGTAAATTACTCATTAAAAAAAGTGAAGATTTAAGCAACCTTTTTATTAATTAAAATCAGGTCTTCATTCGATTCTTAACCTGTTAAAAACACACGAGAGACATGTTTAAGAATAGAGAATGGATTAGAATTGATTTGTTTAAGAACTAATTGCATTCAATAATTTATTCAAGGATTAATTACATTTCAATCAATAGTTTAGGTGACCATGTTTATAAACATATTCTCGTATGAAAAAAAAGATATAATTTTTATATTGAAAGGAAATGGCTAACCGACCATTTTTATATAATTTTTATAATCAACCTTTGTACCCTTCCTCTCTAAACCCACAGATCTTCGTACCATCCACTCCCAGAAGATCTACCTTGCCGAGGAAATAAGCACTTGCTAGACCTCTTAAAGAACCTGGTTAATTGACTACGCTGAAGAAATGGAAGAAGACAGTTTTTTACCAAGAGCAGCTTGTTACTCCTCCTGCCACACATCTTGTAGATGCCAGCATCAAATCCAGGAGGAGGGGGCCAGGTAGAATCTTGGATATAAAATTCAGAAAATGATTGTTATTGATGAAACATCTGGGACTGCAATTCGAAGCCTCATTAGCTATGAGCAATGCAGAACTGGTTGCAGTCCTGCAATCACTTCATATGCCGTACTCCTAGACATCCTCATTAACACTAACAAGGACTTGGTTAATCTGATGCATATCAGTTGCTTCTGTTCTACAATCAGCAACGAAACATACATAGTCCTCTTTGGCAGGAAAGATACTGAATCTAAGCACAGCAATACAGTTTTTCAGTTACATAAGCACTCTCACATTAAAAAAACTACAGCCTACAGTTCGATGCAACAAATGCTAACTGCTTATAATCATACATAATGCAAGTAACAAGAGTAAAATCAAGCAATGCTAGCCGCTAACCATTTACAAAGCTGAAGATCAGCCTGCGCCTGACTAAATAGTGCGAAAAAGTGCGAAACATCCCATTACTTATCAACTCCAGATCAATAATAACCCAATAATCACACCAGAACTTCCACAACCCGTCCATTTGCATCGCAGCAAATCAGCTTGCGCACGACAACAATAACACACAAAATCCCATTACCTCATCATCCCGTCCACAACATCCAATTACCTAATCATCCCCAAAACTACAACACCCCACCAATTACCTCAAAACTTCCATGATTTGCATCGCCAAAAATCAACTTGAGCATAACGAGATGACGAAATGAGAGGAGACACACAATTACTTATCAACTTGATATCCAAATAACCACACCAAGATTTCATAATCTCTCAGCACAAATCACAATAAAAGGCAAAATCAAACCAGGATTGTATTGTCAAACCAAATGACCCAAACCGAGATGTCATAACCATATCGAAACAATGTGGTTTCACTACTATCTAACCCACAAACAAAACCCGACAAAAAAAAGAGCAAACAATGATAATCACAAGCAGACAATCTTATCAATCCAGCTCCAATTCCATTTAAACAGATAAAATCCCAAAGGAAATTATCAAGGAAAGAAACCAAACCCATCAACATTCAAAGAAAACAAATAAATATATCCATAGATAAAGCCCATCATCCGATTAATCAAAACACAAGGGGAAACTACATACTCCACCGTTTGATTTAAAACACACTAGAAGAAAAGAAGAAGAAAGTAATCGGAAATGAGAAAATCTACTTAGATCTCTGCCTCATCTTTCTACGCTTCCTCTTCAATCTCCTCATACGCTTCTTCTTCCACTGAAAAACGAAAAACCCAAAACTCAACGATACCAGTTAAAAGCAATCAAGTGCACAATATTTTAGATTTAGTTGCAGAGATTTTAAGGTTACCTTAGCTCTCATGGTGATGGCGGTGGGGACTGTTAAGCTTTTTGAAGCCCCCAATGAGAAGGAGAAGGAAGAGCCTGTCTGTTTGGTATTGTTGTTGTTTTTGTGGTTGTGATTTAAAAAAAACAGTTTAATAAAATGTGTTTTTTGTGAGGTTCGTTTTAAAATTTGATGTGTTTGGTTAAAACTGCGGTTGAAATTATGATTGAAAAAAAATAATTTTTTGTGTTTGGTTAATATGTTTTTTATATGATATTTAATTATAAAATTACCTAAAAGGACATATATATATATATATATATATATATATAAAATGACAAAACATTATTATTTTATAATTATGATTACATAATCCTTATACGTTAATAAAAGTTTTTTAGTGTCCTATCAAACTATTTGAAAAAAATATAATAAAAAATAATATTAATTAAAATAAAAATAAAAAAATAAGTCAGTGATACTCAGGTGACACAAATAAATGTAAAAAATATAAAAAAACCACAAACAAGTTTGAGGTGTAAAATAAGAAATTCAATTCTAAAGGTATTCAAGCATTTTTAATGTTCATGTAAAAAGAAAATTACAACACAACACAGCCTCTGCACAAAAAAGTTTTTTTTAAGAGATTATTTTAGTAATACCATTATTAAAAAAAAAAGTAAAACAAAAACATGTTACTTCAGTTACTTTTGACAAATAGTCTTCATTTTATTGAAAACTCGTATTTTTGCTCCATGGCAAAACAGCGCTCGGAAAGTTTGCAATGTTAATTAAATTTATACAGTGTTGGTGAGAGAGAGAGGAGGGCACAACAACGAAAAGCAGAGCACAGCAACGAAAAGCAATGGTAAGTTGCTTTTCACAAACTGAGGTTGGTCCTCAGTTTTTAAGTGGGGTCCACATGAAAAAAAAATGCGGTTAGCATTAACCAAACGATTTAAAACAACTTTTAATTTTAACCGCAGCCACAATAGCAGATCCAAACACCCTCGAAGACTGATTGCGGGACTGGGTATGGTTTCAAATGTATTTATAGCCAAGCCCTAGTGCGGGCCAAGATGGCTCGGCGTGGTTTCATATTCAAGACCCAAAATAGTTTCAAATTCAAGACCAAGAGGCCCAGTTCTAGACTTCTAGTTAATTAAATAAAACCCTAAAAAATAAATCTAAGAGGGAAAGTGCAAAATCTAGGCCTCTGAAGGGTAGGAACTTGCGTTGATTCGAATAATGGCTTTGATTATGACATTATGTGATGTCTACGTCTTTATTACAATACAATAAACGGTAGAATAAGAAAGGCCGATAATTTTCTCCCGTTGACTCCCTAATCACTAATAGACTAGGTCAACGCGGTTAAATGTTATTTACAGAGGTTAAGATCGTTAAAATTACAGGCTGGCTTTAAAACTATATAATTTTACGAATATTTAACTTATAAAATCAAATCAAAAGCTTGAAAAATAATAAAATTAGACTTGATTGGTGTAAAACAATCAATAAACTCACATAATCACCTAGCTGAGGTATGTCTTTTTGTCTATTATCAACTGCTCAGTATTAGATGCATATCCTTGTCATCTGTTCTCTCGATGAGACATTCAGCAAGTCTCTTTAATTATTATTTTTACCTCTACTTCCTTAGCTGCAAATTTGCTACCAAAAACCACGGCAAGACCTTTGAATGTCAAATCAGCTACAGCACTTGATGACGATGATCCCTGGGCTGCCATTGCTGCTCCTCCACCTACTACTAGGGCCAAACCACTGGTAGCTGGTGGAGGCCGAGGTAAACCTCCTGCTCCAAAATTAGGCGCACAAAGGATAAACCGGACGTCCTCGTCCGGGATGTAATTCAGGGACAGAGAACACGGAGAAGCAAGGATGACAAGTGAAGTTGTGTAAAAAGATTCTTATGGCGTCTGGTTTTGACATTAGAATGGAACAACAGATCCTGTTGACGTGAGTTATATCTGCTACTCTCGGCCCACATATTTGATTTTTATAAATTTTACTATACAAATTTGTATTATATTTTATATATTATAATTTTTTTTAATTAATGTGAGTATCCAAACTAATTTGTGTGCACTTCGACTAATCCCATAAGTCTTAAAATTAATAACTATATAAACTTTCAATGACCACTATATTAGCAACCATATTAATTAAATTTAAAACTAAGAAATACAAAATTTTTAATCTCAATCTTTTATCAATTTCTGCACCACCTACTAAACACCTTACCATACTGACACAGAGATACATGATACGTGTATTACACGGTAAAAAGAATAGAAAAGGCAAAGAGGATCCTCCCATTGACTTTCTAGGCTCCAATAGTCAAAGCAAATAGGACCCTCCACCATTATTATCATATTTTAAACTTGCAAGACAATTGATGAAATGATTTAGAATTTGATTTTGACATCATTTTAAATTGAAGTGAAAGGATAATTGAACACTGACTCAACCAGGTCTACTCAATTATCTTGGTCTTGTCTATTTTAAAATTATTTTCTTTTTATATTATTTTAAAAAACTCATTATAAATTAAAAGTTTATTACAAACGCACTAAATCAAAATTTATATAAAAATAGCACATTTAAATTTTTATCAATTTAAATTTAATTTATTTGATTATAACAATATAAAACAATGAATTTAGTTCAATTAATTTCAAAATCTATATAAAAAATTAATTTATTTAGATTTTTTAATTATTTTTTTTATAATTTTAGATCATCTTAATGCATTAATGTTAAAATTATTTTTTAAAAAATAAAAAAAATATATTATTTTAAAATATTTTCAAATAAAAACAATATAAACCACAATTATTATCCAATTATGAAACACCCAAGAAGTTTAAACCATACACGCTTCAACTCTTTCCCTTTCAAATATATATATAAAGGGGCGGAGCTAGAATTATTTGTTAGAGGGGGCCATAATTAATATAATAAAATATAATATTTATTTTATTTTATTGTACATGAGTTGTAAAAAAAACCTGCATAATTTAGTTTTATTCAAATAACTTACTATAAATATATAATGATCTTTGTATAAGGTAAAAAGTTCGAAGAAATACCAAATTGAGTCAAAGCAACGAAGTTAATTTCATCTTCATAATATATTCATCACTTTAATGTTGTTGGTCTTTATATCTATCAAATAT
>Ga0307511_10008809_pt1 | contig 10072 bp, 12 predicted proteins | sample 13_EM_MG_FD_200266 | JGI IMG/M metagenome (GOLD analysis project Ga0307511, IMG submission 200266) | Populus trichocarpa ectomycorrhiza microbial communities from riparian zone in the Pacific Northwest, United States - 13_EM | ecosystem: Host-associated > Plants > Roots > Unclassified | place... | reverse complement strand
TATCTCAAATCAAGACCCTTCGAACGATCCAGGTCGAAGCGCAGTCCATTGATCGTGCATTGAGCAAAGGGTCGCTAGAGACTGCCTCAAGTATTCTCAAGCAAGCGATCTCAACAGTCAGGTCCACCTCATTCTCTAAGATCGGGGTCCTTTATCGGTACCGTGACTTCTGCGGTGTGGAGTCTTGGCGGCACTCAGATCGACCTCATTTGCGCGAGGTGTCAGAGGTTGAAAGGACAAAGGAGGCCTTGCGGCACAGCAAGCGATTTGAGGTACTCCGCGAAGTCCGCAATGTACGGGACTTTTGGTTGGTCCTGACTGCGTGTGTCTGGGACCCGGTCGGAGAGTATTCGGTGAGAATGTTGAAAGAGGTCATTGCAGACGAGAAAGCGAAAGGGGGGTTCGACACTTTCTACTACGAGCCGTCCGTGACCTACAGTCCACGGAGGGCCCGTTCCTGATACACACTCCGGCCCAAGAGGTCCCACACTAACCCGCGAACGGGGCATTGCGTTGCGGAGAGGTTGGATTGGACTTCCAAATAGTTTGACCCTACTGCCTGCTGAATCCCAGTCGGAACCGCGGTCGAGCAGACGGGAGAGCTCTTTCCGCCACTCGAAAATGAATGTCCCTCGTACCCCCCAGGGCAGTGTGATCAGGTGTCTTGCACCAGGTTTACGTTTGATTCTACAAATCTCACCAATGTCCTTGCGACGAACGAGGGAGCAAGCACCACCTGCCTTTCCACTCCCCATATGGTAGCCGCTGCAAATGATACTTGGGGCAAGTTGTCGGACCGCCCTGGTTACAAGGCGGCGTGAGCCGCCAACACTGAGGAACGGACGAGCAACAGAAAGGACGACGGTTTGGTGGTATTGCGGAAAGGTTCGTTATCTAATCGATCGAATACCGGTAAATAAATAGTGCGAAAATGTAGTAATCGTGGCTGGCAGGATTACACTGGTGCAGAAGGACGGACCTCAGATCCGAGGAAAATGGGGGATTTTTGAATCGACAAACATCTGGTATATCTCTACTGAAGTAATGTACCGACCCCCAGCTGCACTCAAGGGGACAACCGTACTTTCCAGGAACTGGAAGGAGCAGGAGGTGAGTGTTAGTGGTGATCGTCTCCGGAGATGCAGGGCGTCATGGTTCCGTGGGGGAGAAAATACAGTCGCATGACTCTTTGAGCGGCTTCGATCAGACCATGAGTTAACTGATGAAGAACCTCTTTAAAGGAAGCGTGGTCGTAGCGCGAGGCAACGCGAGGGATGGCATGACTGACAGATTTTGTCTGTTTGACTTCCCCCACGGAGGGCGAATCCGAAGGTCAATTTAAAGAGACGGCCTCCCCGCCGAATGTTAGTCGCCCGTGGAGCGGGGATATCCGGGCGGTCGAGGCAGCAATCGCGGGTGTACCCGGCCTCGTGGCAACTGCGCTTCGCCCGAACGACGACCCACTTTTCTCTCAATCGCATTCCCGAACTCCCACGAAAGGAGCTCATGTTTCGAAAGCGGCGTCTGACGAACTCTGGGGCCACCGTGAGCAACTTGGATCCAAGTCGATGTGAGTGGGTCCAACTCTCTCCATCCGGTCAGCTTATTGATGGCTCCGCGACTCGCAGCAAAAAAGCAGAGGATTGTGGATGGGGTGAAGATACTCCTCGACATTGCGAAAGAATCCTCCGATTGCTTCCCATTCCTAAAGTCCGCTTTGGGCTTTGTGAATGCGCTCATCAAGCATTACGAGGTATGTACTTATCAAGTGGATGACTGTCATCTGTGACCGACACACACACTCCCAGCATTGCAAAGATGTGAAGGAGAAGGTTGAGGAGCTTATTCCCCTGTTGGAGAGGTTCAAACAACATATTACTGCAGCAACACTCGATGGGGACCAAGCAGAGAAACAGCGACGCTCAAAACTATCCAGGTATGCTCGCTGACCACTCATTACACTTTCCCTTGCCCAACGAACTTCTCAGTGCATTGGAAGAGATTGAGAAGTGTTCCCGAGTGTTGTTGGAAAAAGGTGCCACAGCTCGGGTTGTGGATAAAGATGAGGATTCAAAGGAGGCAGTGAGACTCATTGAGCAACTTCGAGAGGCTATCACCCACTATCAAGTGAGTGAACACTGCATTCTTGTGTCAAGCATGACTCATGTGGAGGGGCAGATATCGGAACAGCAAGCAATCTACAATCAAATGGCTAAACTCACTGTAAGTGTCTACTGTTTGGTTTATATCCTTTTACACTATTTACTGGTTCCTCTGGCAAGTCCTCTTTTGATACCCTCTTAAAACTCCATGAGGTAATATGATTCAACAGACTTGCCATGGTGTTCACTGACACTTGAACAGAAATCCCCAGCAGTGAAGAATAAGCTGGATTCCATGATGGAACGGCTGAATCAGCTGTGCCTGGGAGGGCGTGGTATGAATGAACAGGAGCATCAGGCAAAGCTGCTCAAGTGTGTGGTTAGAAAATCCCTATCCATGGTCATGCTAATCCTCTCTCAGCACTCTTGAGTTGATTCGAGATCATGGGAATGTGCTTTGTGATCGCATTGGGGCACAAGACCACAAGGAATGCCAAGAGGATATTTTGGCTGTGTCTGGAATGGCAGAAGATATTCGGGATGCCCTCCTCAACTATCAGGTTGGTAATAACAAAGTTTATGTGGTGGTCATATTACTAACACTGGATACCTCAATAGACAACCCAGCAACAGGCATTATATGATCAGAACTGTAGGCTGATTGTGAGTTGTCAATCAGTGCATTGAAAATGGTCTAACATTTATTGTGACTTCCAGGATTCTGGTTTGTCTCTTCCAACTTCCCCCCAAAACAAGCTCATCCATCTGTTATACAGTGAGCCTCTTGGTGCTGAACAGCTGCCGCCGTGCTCCTGGGGCTGGGTACCAACATGGTAACCGTCAGGGCTGTCTCCGAGGCACAAGGGAGACTGTACTGGAGGAGATTGAGTCATGGACAAAAGACTTCAACAGACCCCCTGTCTTTTGGCTGAATGGACTTGCTGGGACAGGGAAATCAACAGTTGCTCAGACCACTGCTGAGCATGTCTTTGCTGATGGGTTACTGGGGGCATCCTTCTTTTGTTCACGGGACTTCAAGGAACGCAGTGACCTCCACTTCATATTCCCTACCCTTGCCTTCCAGCTAGCACACAAATACCCCAACTTTCAATCTCACCTTGTTCCTCTCCTTCAATCAAATCCAGATATCATCCACGAGTCACTTTACAGTCAGATGAGGAAGCTGATTGTTGAGCCACTTAAATCAGTTGATGACATGATTATTATTGTCATTGATGCCCTTGATGAGTGTACAGATGATGAACCACAATCTGTTATCCTTTCTGTCATGGGGCGGTTTGTTGGAGAGATTCCAAATGTCAAGTTCTTTATCACTGGCCGACCTGAGCCTCGCATAAAATCTGGTTTCCGCCTGGAACTCCTCCAACCATTGACTGACATCTTTGTCCTACATGACATTGAGCCCAGTCTCATCAACACAGATATCTGGCTGTTCCTCAAGTATGAACTATCAAAGCTTGCACACTGGCACCAGTTGGATGGGTGGCCAAGTGACAAGCACATTGATCTCCTGTGTCACAGGGCAGCAGGTCTCTTCATATATGCTGTTGCAACTGTCAAGTTCCTTGACACCAGGTTCATTCTCCCTGTTGAGCAGCTGGAAATAATTCTCAGTTTCCCAGGGGACACATCACATGAGGGAAAGACACAATTCCAGCCAAATAAAACCCTTGATTCTCTCTACTTCTGGATCCTCCATGAAACCCTTGGTATGGATAACCCTGTCATCCACTCCAATTTCCAGTCTATTGTTGGCACTGCCATCTTGGTTTTAAACCCACTCCCACCATCAGCAATTGCAGAACTTCTGGGTCTGGAAACCAAAGTGGTCATGTTTTACCTCACATCAATCCAGTCACTGCTCACACTCAATGAAGATCCTAATCTCCCTGTCTACCCATTTCACAAATCCTTCCCTGACTTTGTCACTGATCCCTTACGCTGCTTTGATAAGAAGTTCCACATCTCCCCTGGGAACATGCACTGCAACCTTACTATAAATTGTCTGAGGGTGATGAACAATGGGCTGAAGGAGAACCCTCTATCTCTCCCAGACTACACCTTAAATTCTGAGGTCATGGATCTGCAGACAAGAATCCAGGATTGTATTAGCATTGGATTGCAGTATGCCTGTAGGTGCTGGCATAACCACCTCATTTTATCTGAAGCACCCATTACCAGTGTTATTTCCCACCTACATTTTTTCCTGGAGGAGAAATTCCTGTCTTGGCTAGAGGTGGTTAGTGTCATTGGGGTTGTGAGGGGGGCCATTGTTGCATTAGAACAGTTAATTGCCTGGCTACAAGAGGTTTGTTTTCAACACTCCTACAGTATTTACTGATGCTAACATATGCTATGGATTAGGCTGACAGGGATGAACAGCTTCTCAACACTGCCAAGGATTGTTTAAATTTTGTGACCAATTTTTTCGAGGCTATCAACATCTCCTCCAGACACATCTACCACTCTGCACTGGAGCTATCCCCTAAATCATCAATTATCCGAAGACTGTACTACCATCGACATTCTATTCCCCTGCCAAGATTGGTAACTGGAGCCCCAGATTCATGGAGTGCAGGTATAACCATTCTTAGCAAGGATTATGATTACCTAGCCCACACCTGGTCACAATGTGGTCAGTTTGTTGCCATACAGAAGCGGATAGCTGTGGAGATCCGTGGTTCATCCACCTTGGACCTACTCTTCACCCTCAAACCTAACAAACCCACCACTCCACTCAGAGGCCCACTTGTATATTCACCAGATGGACACTCCCTTGCATGTCTCTCCAATATTAATATCATAATATGGGATATCCAGACACGTCAAATTGCCAAAGAAATTGAATATGGGGACCCTGGATTATGTTCACTGGTGTGGTCTTTGGATGGAAAGACAATTGCCACCTTAGTTCTGGACTGGAAAACCCACTATTGGGTTATATATACATATGATGTTACCTCAGCTACAACACTGTCCCCAGGCACACTCCAACCAACAGATGTGACCCACCTTTGGGCTCATAACAAATCCTTTCGGATTGCAGCACTAGCATGGAGATGCACAGTTTATGCCATTGATATATTTGACTTTGAGATTGGGTCTACTCTCACCAAGGTCAAATCATTCAATATCCAACTATGGGGTGCTTGTACTCTGACAAAATCCTTCTCCCCAACAACTTATCGAACTTCCATTTCAGTTGGTAATCAACTTGTTGTCCTGGATATCAAAGGGCAAAGGATCATGTTGCAAGAAACAAACTCCTTTCAATCCCACTGCTTCTCTACTGATGGAGGCCTCTTTGCAGCCTCACAGATGGATAATATCCATATTTGGAAATATACCTCTGGCTGTTATACCTTGCTAAGGAAAGTTTCATCACAGAGACCAAATTACTTTCAATTCTCACCAACTTCACCATCAATCCTGGGTCATTTTGGACAGCGTCTTAGACTGTGGCGGTTGGACATCCCCCCTGCAACACAAACCCCTACCCCCAATAAACAACTCACTGTGGTTTCACATAACAAGATCTGCATTGCAACTGCCACCCATGATACCATCACTATCACAAAATTCCTTTCACAAACTCCTTCCCAGTTCATTGATACAGGTGTGAACATATTGGGCCTGGCCCTCACAGGCAATGTTCTCTTGGTAACTGGTTCTGGAAACATTGTGGCATGGCTGCTGACAGGGGATGGTGTAGTGGATGGTGTTTTTGGCAGCAGAAGGGCAGGCAGTGGTGACAGTATTTGGGCTATATCAGTTCCACCACATAGTTCTCTTGAACTAAGATTCTCAACCAAACACCAAACTGGGGTTATCACATGCCAGGGAAAGATCCTCCATGTCTATCACACTGGAACTGGAAAGGTGTTAGTGCATTCTCTGGCACCCAGTAGCAACCAGGGGTGCCATGTGGAGATGTCTCAAGGCAGCTACCATCACCACTGTGATGTTGATATTCCACCTGCAGACAATTGGCAAGTTTCATCCAATACATTGAAAGAGGGGTGGGTGAAAGATCCTCAGGGCAAACACCGGTTATGGCTACCTGTTGAGTGGAGAATATCCTTGAATGATATGAGCTGGTGCCAAGATATCACAACCCTGCACTTTATAATCCCAGGAAATGAGCCCATTGTCATCAAGTTCTAGTTAGAATTCTTCCATTTCATGGATGGTATTAGCTAATGCAGTTGTCCCACCCATATCTGCACCATTATGATCTTACTTCCATAAGTTTGAACCACTTTGGTTGTGTTATACTTGTACAATTAGATAACAGTCCAATAGCATTTATTTAATTAGTCCCTGAGTGCAGATAACCTCTCAAAGCATGTGTATTTCTCCTCATTCCACCAAAAAAGGTAGGGAATGTTTTTTTTGCCTGGTGCTGGGTTTAGCAACTGATAAAAGTTGTCATATAATGTGCTACAGTAGATGTTTTTTGGATCCTGGTCAGAACTCAATTAAAAATCCCAGTGTCTTATTATTATTATTATTATTTGGGGAATACTGTTATCTGGACAGATATTTACCATGTGAGGGTCGAGATAGTTGAACATAGGATAATATACTGTCCAAGTAGTGTTGTTGAATGGGTTTAACAGGCCCATGTAATGCTAATATGATTATTGTTCAGATGCTCAGCATTGGATATTGGAGTGACTCATTGGGGTCCCTGCTACTGGGAATTCCAACAAAATGTGTTTTGACAAAAGCAGAGTGATAATTAATCAATAAGAACCTATCGTTCAAAGGGGACAACACTAGGCAAAGGACGTTCGAGTTTCACGGCTGATACAATAATCGGGGTTGCCAAGTTCCAGGCGCAACCAGCTCAAGCGCAGCAAGGTGTAAGTCTTTGAGTTCAATCCCACCTGGTCCGACTCTCCACTTTGCGTGTTCGGGATCGATGATTCTCCGTTGCATATTCTGCGAGGGATCAACATCCGACTGGGCGCAGCAGAGCATGGGGACGAACCTCAATGTATTCCCAGACGGCCTTAGCCACCTCTGTGGCGAGCCTGGACAGGCCCATCCTTCCAGGAGGGCCACTCAAACCACTATAATCATAGGTTGGAAACTGAAATCTTAGAGCTCAACCTCCTCCCAATGGCACCACATTGGTCGACTCACCTGGGAATATTTAGATAGATACCCCGGCCACTGTGTCACCAATGAGTACCAGCACATCACAGGGTAGTAGGGTTTATTCACCTGAAGTTGCAAAGTGATCAAGAAAATGGCCTCATCAAAAGCAGGACGATCGGGATTGGCCAAGCCGGTATAGTCCCTCTCGAAGGCTGCGGCCACCGGAATATATGAGCCATCTTGCCGGACAAACGACACCAAGTTCCAGCTGTTCGGGAAACCGTAGGGTGGTCCTGGTTTTGCCCCTCTTTGAGGTATCCACAAACCTTCTCCTCGGGGCGGAACAATCAAACGGAAATGTGGCATCCATGAACCTCTGGAAACTCGCACGAGGGCAACGAGTTCCAGGTGGTCGATGTCAACCTTTCCAGGCTGGACGCAATACTTCGCGTGGTCCGGGTCTGGCATCCTCCCCGCCATTTTCTAATTTAATCTAGGTTTCAGCATGCCACCACTCGAGCCACACGTTTGACGTTACCTCAAAGAAGGTTTTCATGATCTTCGCCACCTCTGTAGTGAGCCTTGCGCGGGTAATGGATGTATACGGATTCTGGTCAGTCCTTATTCGAATCTGTGGGGCCTATTAGCAACCCACGCAATGAAATGAGGGTGCCAACACCGACCTGAGCTCCCCATCCCTGGTACGGCAGCCACTGCCGGAAAGGTTTAATACCACCAATGGATCGCATCGACGCAGGTGGACGCACCTCCAGTCTAATATTGATAGTGGACCCGGGAGTATCGAACATCTCGTCATCCCACCCGTCGAGAGTGGTGTACTGCTTCTTCAGCGCGTCACCAAGAGGATAACCACACTTTCCGTTCACGCTGAACAGTATCTCTCGCAGCTCCGAGCCATCTTGATCGAGAGCGGTCCCCTGCACATATCTGCGCTGTGGAACACAGGCACCGCCACCACAACCACACATACACGAGTCTACGCGCGTAGCATAGGTGACACCCTTGGGGATTTTGTATTAACACAACGTGATCGCACCTCAACGTGTAAAATACTCACCAGTGCCGGACGATCTGAGCGACCCGTCCGAGACCCGGGAGAGGGGGGAGGGCCAGGGGACGGGGGCGGGTAATAGCCATTTCCGGGTGTGTACGAGGGAAACGAGGGCGGCTGATATTCATTTCCGAGTGCGTACGAGAGGAACGAGGCCGGGTCATAGTTTCCACTCATCAAAAACGTGGTAGCTCTGTCTTGGAAGCCGGGCGACTGGAAGACTCCTGGATTGATTAGACTGCCATGGTAGAGTTGGGCGGGCGTCTGGTTCACATTAAATCCGGGCATGCCACCCAGTTGGTTCCGCACATCCTCACTGGGCATAGGGTGTGGCTGGAATGGAAGGGACGGTGAGGGTGATTGATACTGGTGCTGGTACGGGTGTGACGGCGGTGGGACCGATCGGGATGACGAGGGCGGGAGGGGCGGTGGGGGTAGTGTGGGTGAGGGCGATGGAGATGGTGGCGGTGGCGAGGGTGATGATGGTGGTAGCTGTGGCGAGGGTGGTGGGTACGGGGACCGTTGGGACCGAGGGAGGGCCCGGGAGCCAAGCTGGTCCCTGTGTGTGCGTCCGCGGAGACGGGCGTTAGAAGCGAGACTGTCGTTTGTTGTAACTGGGTTATCACTCTGAAGTAACGCATACGAATCAGCATCGCTGGGCGCCGGGATATCTATGACTTCGGAACATTGTAAGCACGAAACCTTGCAGGGGGGGGGGCGGAGCGAGAAAACATACCAGAAGAATCGTTCACTGGGTCCCAATCGTCACTATCCGTGTCCGTTCCTTCATCCACCCAAGGAGAAAGCGGCCCCGACGGATCCAAAACCCCCTCCAAACATCGAAGAACATCTTCGATACTTGGGCGGTCCTTCGGTTGAGGCGTCCAACAGAGTTCTAACATCTTCCACAGACTATCCGTGAATCCTGCTTCTCGAGGGGGATGTTTGCCCGAAATGACGTTCATGATAACCGTCAAGTCCACGTGTTTATGGAACGGGAAATGCCCGGTGATGGTTTCGTAGATGACCATTCCAAGGGCATAGCAATCCGAGTACTTAGTTGGGCGAATCCTCTCGAACCCAAACTTCTGTGGTTCGATAAGTTCTGGACTCATCCATCGGACTGTTCCACCCTGCGCGTAAGAGCTCGATGGCAAAAGGTTTGAAGGATCCGAGATGACCGTGAGCAGACCGAAGTCTGCGAGGCGGGCGTGACCGGTTTGGTCGATCAGAATGTTGGCCTTGACGGAGACTAAAGTCAGCAAGATGGAATCGTGATCTGACGGCCGAAGACATACGCCCTTAAGGTCCCCATGAATCATCCCCTGGCTATGAATGTAAATCAAACCCTTGGCGACATCTCCCAGCTAGAGGATTGAGCTTTGTCAACGGAATGGTAACAGCGAGGGACCAAATGGAAAACCCACGAGCCCCAGCCGATCTGTACCTGGATTTGCCTTCACGAACTCGTTGATGCTTCCGTTTGCCATCCACTCTGATACCATTGCGAACTGAGCCTCGGTCATCGTCACCCCTATCAACGGCAGCACGTTTGGGTGCTGAAGGGTCTTCCATACGACAACCTCTTTGCAGAACCTCTATGCAACGCTCGGTTAGCGCACGTACACGTGAAAAGAAAGCGCAACACAAAACCCACGTCAACTATCCTCTGTAAGTCACCGTTCGCGTATATTCTCAAAACCTTCACCGCGACGTCCTGACCGCAATGTTCCCCCTTCCAAACATCAGCAAATCCACCCTTATACAAGGGGGG
>Ga0307511_10008808_pt1 | contig 10073 bp, 11 predicted proteins | sample 13_EM_MG_FD_200266 | JGI IMG/M metagenome (GOLD analysis project Ga0307511, IMG submission 200266) | Populus trichocarpa ectomycorrhiza microbial communities from riparian zone in the Pacific Northwest, United States - 13_EM | ecosystem: Host-associated > Plants > Roots > Unclassified | place... | reverse complement strand
CATCAAGGAAGGTCTCCTCGATCCGCTTTCGTCCGCGCTTCTCAATGTTATTGGAAACACGAGCCCAACTGCGACGGAAATGAAACATAAGATTATACAGATCTTACTCGTGTTTTCGCAGGTGACGCAGAGCGACATTCATGTGCGCAACGCGATAGGCACGCGTAAGATCGTGAGGCGTGAGTTCTTTTAACTGGTTCTCGTAGTGAATGCCTTGCTAATACATCACTAGGTCTGTTGCGAGCGTGTGAATTGATGGAGCCAGAGCACCTGGTGCAAATGCTCAAGGCGGTGAAACACCTTTCTATGAATGCAAACCTTCTTGAGGTCCTCCAGAACGCTAATGCCATCGAGATTCTCATTAAGCTACTTGACAAGGCGAAGGCCGGCTTCCACAGCACGGTACATCCACTACTAAAATTTATTCGTGTCAATGCTCACGCGAGCTTGACAACCACCAGGAATTGTCCAATCACATTTTCCAGACGTGTTATAACCTCTGTCGGCTGAACAAATCGCGGCAGGAAGAAGCTGCTCAAGCTGGCATTATCCCTTGCTTGAAACGTGTTATCGAAACCAGTTCCCCACTGAAGCAATTTGCACTTCCGATTCTTTGTGATCTGGCGAGTGCTGGCAAGAGTTGTCGGAACCTCCTTTGGCAACATAACGGTTTGGGGATGTACCTCAAGCTTCTGGAAGACCCCTACTTCCAAGTCAGCGCCCTGGAGGCGATACTATCATGGTATTTTCTTTCTTCTGCAGCCCAAGAACAATGGCGAATGACCCTTGCAGGTTGCAAGACGAAACCGCCAAAATAGAAGATGTGCTAGTTAAACCAGAGTCACTTGATGCACTCCTCAAATGCTTTATATCCGCGAAAGCCTACTCGTTCGAGAACCTTCTTGACCCTCTCCTCAAGATATGCCGCGTCTCCACACCGATCACCATCGGCCTCGCTAAAGCGACTTTCTTCAAACGTATCATTGACAGGCTTGGTCATAGTCGTGCTGTCGTCCGGCTCAATCTCCTGCGAATCCTACGCACGGTATGCGATGTCCACCCTAACCGGGCGATTCTGGTAGAGCGGTATGGTCTCCATGAGATGGTGCTTAAGCTTAGCAAGGATGACGGCGCCGTCCTTGTTCGCGAGCTAGCAAGGGAGATTCTCCCTGCACTCGCTCCGGCACTGAAACCTGCGCTTAGCAAATCTGGCATCAAGGGTTATGATACGCCGAAGAGTAGTTCGATCATCGCTCCCAGGAAAGCGCGTCGAACGGCCTCCGAGACGTCGGCTATTCTGAACACCTCCAGTCCAACGCCGCTTGGATCGGGGGCTCCGCCTTCGTCGAGACTTGGCATCGAGCGTTCGCATTCGTCGTCGAGGCACCGACTAGGAGATATCCAGTGGCAGCAGGGTGGAACCGGAGGACGTCGGTGAACTGTTGAAGTTGGGACACGCTATTGGCATGCGAGATCTCTTTTCTGCATCTCTTGTTTCGTTCTCTTTTGTTTTTGCTGCTTTTTTACCCATACACCGCACCCTCATTGACGCACAGCACAATCCTACAGAACTTAGAGTAATAAGATAATTATCATTCAAGGACGGAACAGAGACGATTGCTATCGGTCTGAGCTACATGTATAACCTGCTCTCAACATATGGTGGGGCTTCCAAGGAACTGGAGATCGATGGCTTCGACGCTTGGGAGATGTATTTCAAGGGCATTGTCAGTGCACTCGAAATTAGTTCATTATGATTCACAGCATAGAGTCTGGAGTGCGTCAAGGTTGTGGATCCATTTGGGGTACTACTAGCATGAGGGTAGTTTAGAGTGGGGCTAAAAACCGCGGTTACTTGGTAGAAACAACCTACGCACAAGATGGGATGTAGGCGATCTATTTGCGAGCAAATGGGATCTGGAAACCCGAAAGTAAAGCCCTTGCGCGATTTTGTGCCCCTGCACCTTCTGCGTCGGTGATGAAATGGATATGGAAACCGATTGGCTTTGGATAGGCATCCGGATTGACCTCTATTTGGGGGAAGAGACTCATAGCTTCGGGTGGCAAGCCGAAGCCCACCACACCTGCGACACCGCTTGGGGTTTTCAAGTTCGAGGAAGCCGGGGGAAGTACGATGCCGTTGAACTCACGCAACCTGGGCAGGACAAATTCTGTCAAGGTTGCGATGAAGTCGTACATCTTGGGGCCTTTGAGGGTGACTTTGCAGCCCAGCGGAATGCCTGGTCGGACCCAACCGCTGACTGACTTCTTTCCCTTGACGATTTCCACACCGCTGCGTGATGACCTGCCTCCGCCGTTCTCTGTCTCCCCAGAAAGGGCACGGAATGCCGCAATGGCACCAACCAAGGCACTCCTGTTGTTAATCGCGTCCTTTTGCATGGTATGCAGGACTATTCTGTCCAGCTGCACGACGTTCTGCGCGGTTGAGACGGGTGCGGGTTTTCTACCCAGCTGGTCCCCACCGACTGGTAGATTGCGACGGTTTTTTGAGTATGGGTCGTCTGGGTCGAACCTGAGACGGATCTGTCGAGGAGGGGGACGAGGACCAGACTCATGGACGTAGGTCATGTACATGAGGTCGTCTTGGAGGGTGGTGTAGTAGTGGTCTCGGAGACGACATGAAGCCATGTCACGGATAGCAATGTCGACATGGGGAATGGGCAGACCATGTCTGTCATACTTGAGTGGCTTGCGTATTCTGGGTGGTTTGCGGAATATGCGGGCGGCGGGTGAGACGTGGGCGGCTGCGGCTGCTGCACTCATCCTGGATGAATGGTTCAACTTGGGATGGTCCACAATGGTAAAGGGCGACGACTTACTCGCGGTAATATCAATTTTCAGCACTCAACTTTCTTCTGCTCCCTCTTCAATTCGTGTCTTATATCCTTGTTTCAACGAGTGAATGGCTTTGACTGCCTCGGCACGGGCACCGACCCTGCCAGCATGGGACGATACCATTGTGCCGGCACTGCGTAAAAGTACGTAGGGTCGCAATTCAATTCCATTTCCCTTTGCTTGACCTCACTCCTCTTTCTAGGACTTGAGAGTGAAAGCCGCATCCTGGCTAAACGTATGTCGGTTGCATCCATCACCTCCGCCGAAGAGCCCCCAAGGTCGAACACTCCTTCCAAATCGTCCTATATTTCACGAGATCAGCGTGCTACTCCCGCTCACACCCCGGATCCAAGGAAAAGCAGTGCCATTCCTCGACCAAGTATCCACCATCAAGGTCATGATGAACTACCAGCCAACTACTCGCGCTCCAATGGCGCGTCGTCCCCCCATGTCCTCCCTAAGCGTTCCCGAACTTACTCGCAACCTCAAGTATTCGACCCACTCCAGCCAAATGGGCTCCAGAATGGCTCCGCTCTACCTCCAGACACTCGTCCAATGTCTCCTCGTGCATCCGATGTTCGTCCAACGCGTATCCCTATCGCTTTGCGCAACAGGACAACTAGTACATCCAGCCATGCACAAAGCATAGCCAGAGCAGACAGCCGCAATGGCCTTCTTCCCTCCCCCTATCAGCCACCTCCAAATCCCGAAACATCTCCCGACTTATCCACTCGACATCAACTTCCCAACTTTAACCTCATGAACGAGCCTCCCCCATTTCCGAGCCCTTCCGCCACCTCTCTCCGCCCCAAAGTTTCTGATGCAACTATTCAAGAGCTAAGAACGTCAACAGATTCAGAAGAGCGTCCGTTCGAGCACTGGTACAGAGGAGATGTACATCGGAACGGGGGTGTGGGCGAACTACGTGTAGCTAAACAGATGGAAATGTTGCAAATCGCCAACTTTGGCCACAGCATACGACGGCCTATGCGCTCACAGACACGAGATGTTTCAGGTCCTTCGGACTTTGGCCGAAGACGGAAGAAAGCCGAGAGCATCGGCACTGGTACCCGGGACAGTCTGTTGCTCGATGACGAACGAGCGCGGGATGTCGACATGGTTCTCGACGAGAGCCCACTGACAGACATTGAAGCTGATGCAGATACGGACACCGAGGCCTTTTATGACGCTTACATTGGCATGGACGAATCGGTGCCATCCGGTTTCAGCGCCTCCACGCCGAAAGTGCCACTTTCTACTTCAGCTGACGTACGAAGCGGGACACCAACCGCATTGTATTCTCCTGCCCCAGAAGACACTCCTCCGACTCGCATCCCTGTCACCCGGACTGCGTCGGAACCATTAAGATCCGACACACCCTCAGGTCCTGCCAGGTCTAGTGCAGAGAGTGCTATGGCTTCCCCGCCTACCTCGGGCTCACGGTCTCGAACTACCTCACCCGTGTCCCAATCGTCAGATCGATCGCAAACGAAGCATCGCGCCAAGAGCCCGGCAGCTCCTTCGCCTGCCTCCACGCCGAAGAAGACAAAGTCTAAGGCAAAAACACCCCCGCCAGTGTCGCGGCAGAAGGAGGACCCACGGCATTCGGTGGCCATGTATCCAACACCAGAGGGCGACGTGGTTGATGCAATACCGACGTGGACACAGCCCATTCAGAAATCGGGGAATTGGGACGATGTAAGGATGATATTTTACGTCCTATTTGTGTCGACTGAAGTTGTATTAGGTCGTGCTTCCCGTTGTGGCTCGAAAGAAGGGTCTGGACGGACAGTACGAACAGGCAGATGGTAGTCCACGCGCAAAACCCCCCGAGTCGACGCCAATCAAGCCAGTACGTACCACTCTTTACAACTGTCGCATAATGCTGGGTATTGATCAGTAACCCGTGTCCCATCAGGCTCCTGGTACTTTTGGCTTCGACTACTCGAAGTACAAGTGGCCGCGTGGAGACGAAGATATACCTATGGACGAATTCGGGCAGGTCCGAGAACAGCCACAACCCATTGTGGAGGAGCAGCAGCCCCCGAAAGATGATCTACTGCCAGAACCCTCACCATTCGTTCAGGAGCCGGTGCTCCCGCTACCCTCCTCACGGTCTGAGTCACCGGCGCCCTTCTCACAGTATCTGCGTACGCAAGTGCCAATTATCAACGTTACGCGGCCCTCCAGCGAGACCGAACAAAAGCCACCAGAGAACGAAGATGTCCACGGGGCTGGCTGTTGCAAATGCGTCATCATGTGATTTTGTTCGTTGCGTGGGGTACCATCGGGGTATGATCTTGACTCTGACACGTCTTGTTCTATGGTGGTGGCTGGTGGTGGCTATCTTTGTTTCGTCGATGGTGATTATCGAGGATCGATTTTTGCGTTGCTGCATTTTGACAGGTTTATGCTTCTCTTGCATAATTCTCCTCTCGTTGAATCACGTACCATGCATTTCGGAGTGGACGGCTTTGAGTCCACACATGTTCTTCGTATACATACCCCGTTCCTCAAGGCCTCACCGTCCGCGACCCATCCGCGCACCCGAGTCGCTCGCTAGTATTACTTTGTACTATGGATTCCTATGTTTCCTTCGTATTCTTGCCACTGCAGTAGTTTCATCGATGGGCACAATGCATAACTTCACACATTCTGTTGCAGGGTATCGTGAAGGGAGTTATACACATTCGCAGTATATATAAATAGTTGGTATATAGAGCATCAATCCCTACATACATTTCTCACTGACGTCGAGCGACCTATTCCCTGCTAGCTGGTCTACCCAAACTTCGTCCTGGTTGCTCCCTGACTCATTGTGCCGAGATCTGCGATAAGTTGGTCGCGAGTTCAATATGATTCTTCAACCAGCTGCACTTTTCCGAGGGAAGCACGAGCGATAAGCACCACCTCAGGGTGATTGGCGTAGAGGGCCTACCGTCCCAGAATAGGGGTGAACTACAGCAACAGATGAGTACTCAGTAGAAACTTGGATCTGAATGGAGATCGAAACATCATCCTATAGTCCTTTGCTTTCTACGGGATAAGCTCGATCAAGTGGTCGGGTACATACAGCCTTCGAGTATTCAGCATTCTGTCAGGCTAAGTACTTGCGCTGTGCCTGAGCTGACGGAGTTATGCAGATGCATTTGTGGACGTGGGTGAGAAGAGGATGGCTGAATGCTCTGCGCAGAGGTATGGATAGACAGAAATGAACAGTCCAGCAGCGTTACGATTAGTCGGCATGTTCCATCTTACTACTTCAGACCCCACCTACTAGATGTACTATGACACGCATAAAAGAGGAGTACAACTATCAGAAGTGTCAGAATATATGGCCACTATGTGGCAAACTCACAAGATAGTAATTGATAGTAATTAGTTTTGATATAGAATGTTCTACCTACAAGATAAATACTTCGTAGTCATACCCTGTGTAATCATCATTGTGTTTGGACCTGGTTCGCACCCATCCACCCATCGTGGTCACCCCGATCGACCCAGCGCGCGAATTCTCACAAGAGCCGACAATCTCATGGAACAACTGACTCAACCCTATCTACACACCTAACCTTAATCCCCCCAGAGTCTTTCGTCTCGGTTTTGAACTCATTGCCACCGATGCAGAAACATAATCTCCGTGTCAAACAAATGGCTTTTCAATGATGCACAAAGGTATACTGGGACTATTAGTGTCCGATCTGGACACTAAATCAAACAATCAGACATCGGATACAACGTATGAAATAGTTGGATGCACGTGGACTCACGTCGATCTGAGCTTGGGAACCAAAGGCAACGCTTTTCAATGAAATGATCGCATTGTATGACGCTTGTGACGAGATATTTGTTGATGAATCCAGCAGAGAGGGAAGCCAACCGTGAGTTGAAATTAGTATTGCTTGGAAGCGACAAGACAAATGGTTTGTGCAAAATGAGCCGATTTTTGTACTTGGATATGAGATCCACTGTGCCACTATTTGTGGGTATGTTGTGCTGTCTTGGGGTAATGTCCATCTCTGAAGAAACGGACTTGAGGTCAGTGAAGATGTTTCCTTCGCAGTGGAAACCCTTGGAGTCGGTAAGATGACCACAGTCCCCCAGCTGATCTCGTAAGACTCAGAATAAATCAAAGGTATGCGTGCTAACCTTTGTCCCAACGTGTGCTCGCGAGAATTTCATGGGAATCCCATCGATGACTAGGTTATACTCAGCCTCCTTCTGACTATCGTGTATCATGAGACGCCGCATGTCACGGTTGGGATCATCTATTCTCTATAAACAATGATACCGATGCAAATGAGATGATGTATGTGCACAAAGAGCAGTCCACCCACTGCAATATCGACGCCCGTCCATTCATCTGGTGCGTCACAAAGAGAAGGATCCCGAAATACCTCAATCCTAACTCCACGGGACCGCGAGTTCTCCCATAGGACACAAGAAGTCCGCACAGTCCAGGTTGATCCAGGGAGACAGGTACGCTTAACCCAGACACGATCATAACGTCCACTTCGAGAATACGCCCCGGCCATGGATCGGGAATACTCGGGAACACCATCCAGTATGGAGATATATGTTCTAATATCATTGGCCCGAGCACTTCCACGGCGCAAGTTCACTGCACAGACGTGTATCCAATTCCGGCCAAAGCATTGTCCAAAGCTCACTGCAAAGCGACATTCAGCTTGCCAATTATCATAGACTTTGGCGCAGAGAGAATCGGTGCTGGTTAACGTCAGTGTGTTTCCTGTGAGATTCTCTGGGAACGTGCGGAGCTGGTGAAACCAGTCTCGGTAATCTGACTGTCATTGATCTCGAATGTGACGTTGTGATGCGGCGTGTCTTGATACCTGAGATAAATTTGACGGAACTTTCCCTCCTTAGGATTTCCCGGATCCATAAATGAAAAATATCTATAATAATTGGATGTTGACCAAGCCAAGTTGATTGACACTAGTGGTGGATTCGATGGATCAAGCCAGCAGGGCAGCCAGGCTTGGAAGTATGGAGTGGTAACATGGGGACAGAGGAGCAACCAAATGTGGATGCCACGATTGGTGATAGGGAATACACCAAAGTGATCTTCCTCAATTGAGTGCAGCTCTTCTTCGGGAACACCAGAACCTTTGAGAGATTGGATGAATTCATTGGGATCCATTAGCTCCATTTTATTACAACCCCAGAAAAAGCTTGGGTCATCTGCAAGAATACTGCCATTCCGCCCACCTGCTGTGTCACATTTCCACACAAGGATGCTCTGGTCATTGGACATGTGGATGACCTCCAGCTGGAGACGGTGAAATGCTTTCTTCCCTTCTCCATACAACATTGGCATATTCACATCCAGCAGACCCATGAGAGAATAAGCTCTATCCTCGACTCGTGTTGTCGTCCGATTGGCGGACCAAGACATGATTTGAGCAACACAAGGACGGTCGGAGGAAAGTCCATACCGCAAAATATGCTCTGGAACTCGCGTAATGAATGATAAGGCATGTGCAAGCGTTCTCTTTTCGCCTATAAGCTGCCAATCCTTGTTAAAAAAATGGACAACCCTCAGTGCGATCATCTCTTGCAGGGTCCACCCACGCGAGAACCACTCCGGCCAGCCCACAGAGTTGGGATATGTCCCGAGACCCTTCTTATCGGGAAAGGTTGAACTGAAGACATCGTGAAGGTACGCATAGCACACCATCGAGTTTTCATACCACCGGTACATGGAATTAATCGCCTCCGATAGCTCTGCGCTGCTTCGCTTGTCGATGCAGCAAGTGTCGACCCACAAATACTTGTACTCATCTTTCTTTGCCTGCTCGCAGCTATCCAGGATCTTCTTGTAGCCAAGGCGCCTGCGAATTTCATCTCTGTCTTCCACCTTCATCTTTGCGAGGTCAATCATCTCCTCATAGTCAACTTCTGTGGGGTCAATCCACCGATGGGACAAGATCGCATATTCTGTGGCTTCATAGTTGCGGAACTCAAGGACCTTGGTTCGACGATCGACTCGCCCCCCCTTGCTCAGCACCTGCTCTCTCTCAAGAAATGCTTTTACGTTAATGAGACGCATGCTACTCGAGTCCATGTGAGACAGTCGACAATAATTATGGAATGGTATCCATACCTCCTCGAAACGAATTAGTAACTGCTATAAATCAGATATGGGTACTCGAGAGAAATGGTATACGTGTGGGTGGGGTTGGATATAGGTTGCGTTCTCCTTAACTGGGCGCATGGTGAGAAAGCAGGGAAGGGACTTGTGAACAACACTCACAGGAAATCGTTTGCAGAAACCCTGAACGCAATGTCGTCGAGTTAACTGATGGTGGTGGTAAGGGATAGCGCGCGTTGTTCTTTAACGGAAAAGCTTTGGCACAGCTTAAGTGATCCTGTGGAACTTAGTAGGGTAACACAAACAAGCCTAAACGATGAATTGCAAGTGCGATTTGCAAGACTGGGGCCTTGAAAAGGCCTGTGTCCGACTTCATCGAACGCGATGACAGGACTCATCGATTCTCATGTCTCGCTCAAGCAGTGTAAGCTTGCAGTGGAAGCACTCCATGTATATGCCACGAAGAAGGAAAAGGAACGTGCAGAAAGCGAGCTTTTACTGGGCAAAGAGGAGCATATATGGCTACAAGTCACCGTAAAGAGGATGCAGCCAGAACAAAAACTAAAGCCTATCAGGATGTCCGTACGCCGTTTACTTTGAATGCTGCGAGAGCTTACCCCCCTTACTCAGTCCCCTGAAACACACCCTCGTTGACCCTCGGACATCCGGTGTGTGCTTGATCACCAAAGACCCACAACGAGAATACAAGGATCTCCTTGAGCAGCACAACATCAAGTTCATATCTCGCGTTGTTGGACTCGAAAAGCTGAAGGGCAAATTTAAAGCATATGAGGCACGGCGGTTTCTCCTCAAGGAAAACGGCCTGTTCCTTGCAGACGATCGTGTCATTCCACTTTTGCCCCGCCTTCTGGGCACAAAATGGTTTGATGCTAAAAAGTAAGCTTTTATTTCCGTTTTGTGTCTTCCAGCTTCACGGACGACGAAAAAGACAGCCGATATCTGTAAACTTAAAACGCAAAGATCTCAAGGCCGAGCTGGAACGCGCCATAGAATCCACTTACATGCACCAGAACAAAGGCACATGCACGTACGTCGACACCATTATGTTAATCTACTCGGCCGCTGAATGATTATTGGCATCACA
>Ga0307511_10008807_pt1 | contig 10074 bp, 7 predicted proteins | sample 13_EM_MG_FD_200266 | JGI IMG/M metagenome (GOLD analysis project Ga0307511, IMG submission 200266) | Populus trichocarpa ectomycorrhiza microbial communities from riparian zone in the Pacific Northwest, United States - 13_EM | ecosystem: Host-associated > Plants > Roots > Unclassified | place... | reverse complement strand
CAGAGCTTTGTTTAGATGGCTTCTAATCACGTCAGTCGCCAACCAAGTTGTTTATTTAATTGGCTATTTGGTTTAACCCGTTTTTTAAATTATTTTTTATATAAAAAATACAAGATTAATAAATGGGAGGATATCTCTTTCTTTGAAGGTTGCCTATCCCTTCGAGAAAATGAAATGGAAAATTCAAAGCGGGAAACAGTAACAGGGGCAGAAAAAACAAGGCAAATAAATATCTTCAAACAGAGATGAAGGTTTATCGGGATGATGTGGACTTGGACGACTAGTTTGCGGATAGCTTCTGTTAACACAACGTTGTAGGGCCGGCACGACACTAGCTAGTTGGCAGTAAAAATGAAATGGAATCACAAATTTCCAATGATGAAGTTTTGGATTTGGACCCGCCACATACTGTAGGCATTTTAGTGACCACGACCATGGACCGTGACATGTTAAATACGCAGCAGAAGTTTCCAAGTGCATGTTTATTATGTGTACAATTTTATTTTATTTTTTATAATTTAGGAGATATAAGGTTGCAAATTGATGTACTGATATTCATTGATATTTTTTAATATTTGTTAGAAAAATATTTGTTCTTTTATGCAAATCCATAATGAACTTTGAAAACGTTTTTAGACCCTCGTCATAGTTGTAGGCCTGGTTAAAGGGCCCATATCGAGTGCTTTTTTTGGGCTTGAGTGTGATGCCCATCACATTGTGGCCCTTGCGTTGAGTTTGATCCCAATACATGATCAAACTTAATATATTTATCATGAGGAATTCTAAAAAGTAATCTTTAAAAATTCATATAATTCTTTTATAAGCCCTCCTAAAATAAAAAAAAAAATTTGTAACTTGTTTTTATAAAAAAAATAATGTATTTGCACAAGAACATATGTTTTAATTAAGAAAAAAATAAAAGAACAAGTCTTTTTATCTAAAACATTTTAATTTAATAGTTTGTTTAATTTGTATATTATTTTATTATTTTTAAATTTTAATTATACTTAGAGTAAATAAAAATAAAAGAATAAGGCATAACTAGAAATTTTATGAAAGTTTTTTTTTATATTATTAGCGATTATAGAAAGTAAAAATTATAATAAATTATAATCTAAATTGTTTTTTTATTTTGTTATTTTAATTACTTGTGTTCGGTAATACAATTAAAAGATATAAAAAAAAGCTTTAAAAATTGACAAAAATAAATATTAGTAGCGATTCTAAAATGAATTAACAAGAATTTTATTAATAATTTTTGTGTGAAATAATTAAAGATAGTGTAATATAATAACCTAGGATTTCATATTAAAAAAAATACCAAGGATCTTTATAATAGTTTGATAGTTTTTTTTTTATGTAATTTCATTGTTTTTTATTTTTTAATCATTGGCCTTAACTAACTTGTTTCTAAGAATTTTTACAATCTTGATAGTTAAAATAAAGTTACAATTAAAATCACATAAAAGAAAACTAATATGCACTCAGGGTTTATTGTAGCCCTGAACTTTTTGTATAAGTTGAAATATTAAAATGACCGATTTATTATTCTCGAACAAAATTATTTGACTGTCTCTTATGGATAATATAATTTTTTCACAAGATCTATTAATTATTATCAAATTAATCATGAATAACTAGGTCTTTAACTCCCCACTATTTTTTATGTTTGAATTTAAATCAACACTCTAAAAAATATTTTAAATATAAAAATTGATTTAATTTTTGGAATTGAATTTAATAATAATAAGGATTCCAAATAGCTGTTGGAGGTGCCTTTTTTTATTTTAAAAAAGAAGCATACTAATAACAGACCTAATCACTCTTAAATGTAGTGGATGAAGATTTTCAAGCATAGCCTTCAAAAGCTAAAATTTATTAAAAAGATACATATCTTTGACTCTGCTCGCATCACACACGTGTCCTTTTATGAAATTGACAAAATCTACCCTGTCACAACAACAGTTTACAAAATTAACAACGGTAACTTTTAACGAACAAGCACAAGCAAACCCGAATTCAGGCGGAGTCAATCACCCAGTGTTGCCCATCAGTTTGGATCTTAAGCCCGTTCATTTGAGCAAACAAATTTACTGCTCTCCTCACGCCTCTATTGTCCGCTGCAGTAAAATAATCGTGTCCAAAAATTACCCCACCGGGTCTTAAGATGCGGTAGGCCCGATTAATATCCGCCCAGGCAGAGTTAAAATCATGACCCGCATCAATCTCAATCAAATCACCAAACACACCCCACTCGCATAATATCTCCAATGTTGACCCGCTCGAAAAGGGTATGGGCAAAACCGACCCTGTGGCATTGTTTTGAACAACATTCTGCATGAACTGATACAGCAGCAGAACGTCACCGTTTACCATATTAACAAAACCAACCAGGTCACGGAACCCGAGCCACCCGCGAAAATCGTCAATGCAAAGAATGAGTGAGTCGAGCCGAGTTTTCGAGTCAACTCGGCCATGTGGAGAGCTGAAGCGCCCAAGAAAGTACCCACTTCAATAATCACTTTAGGCTTCACTTTCTGGATAAGGTGTTCAAAAACTTCACCGTATGAGCCCCATCCCTTGAGTCTTTTATCTCTGAGGAGGCCTCTAACGTGCGCAGGAGGGAAATTGTCATATGGCGACGTGGCGTTGTAAACTCGGTCTAGAATTGTTTCGTGGACAAGTTGGGGTGGAAGGGGTTTGGCACAGTGAGCCTTGACCCGGAAGTTGTCGAGTTGGTTTTTGAGGTTATCACCGTCGACCTTCAAGATTTCTGGAGATGGTAAAGGCCGCAGTGAAGAGCAGGAGCTTGGAGCTGATAAGTAACCTAGTGCGTAGGATAGCAGTAAAAGGGTAACGTAGAACGTTGGGGATTTCAAGAATCTGAATACGAATCTTGTTTTCTTCTTATTGTTGGTGTGGTGATGGCGGGGAGATGGTAATCGGTCTTCATTCATGTTTTTCTAAGGGAATGAAGTTTTTGCCTGGAGATATTGGTGTTGTGGTTTGAGTCGGCTGCGTTCACAGATGGAGATGGTGATGGTGATGGAGATGGGGAGTGTTGAAAAGGTCCTGGAAAATGTGATAGGCTTCAACAGAAGTAGTAAAGTTTTGGGGTTTTGGAAGGGTCAAGGTCATCGTCCATCTTGATATCTGTTGAGACTATGCATGGCCTTTTATATAGAAGTCAGTAGTTCAATTCCAGTCATAGAAGGAATAACTCTCTCCTTGAGATTTAGCTATCCAGAATTCAACGAGCTGCAAATGTCATTTTCTTTTCAAGGAGTAATACTCAAATAAAAAAAAGAATAAAAAAACCATGTTTTTATTAATCCCCTTGATAAGCATGTCCTTGAAGCTAGCCCTTCAAACTTTATTTTAAGTTCTGAGGCGATACGCCAATCAAGTTTGAAAGGATCGCAGCAGGTGGCACACCATGGAATGATGAAATATATATTTCTTGGTAAACAGATATTTGGTTTCTTGGTCAGCAATTTATCAAGCTTATGCAAAGCCGATCCGATATAGATTCTCACATATTCTTGTTTATTCAACCCAAAAATGTAATGTTTTGAGTACAAATATGAAAAGGAAGATGGCTTCAAGGTCACGATGAAGGTCCTTTTTCACGAGGCTTTGCCTTCTCCTAGTGAAGCTTTCCTTATTTCCCGCTTTCAGGTTCGTTGAAGGCCATTATCTCTGTTTCCTTTCCTCTCTTTCCCTAGATTCGTTCTTCCATTCCCTTACTTCTTATCCTGTTCCATTTGTCTTTTTTATATCATTTAGACAATCTTATAGCTATAACTTCAGAAAGGCTTCAATTATGACCACCGATGCTTTAAAGCAAGGAAAGCTGAATCAAATAATTCGATTGCTTATTTTACCAGCACGATCTGATTATTCGCAAGTCGAAGTTGGAACCCATAGTTGCTTTACTCATAAAGACATAATAGCTTGGTAGATGCTTGCGGGCTGTGATGTGTGATCTAACGATACCTCTATTAACTCAAAAAGGGCCGGTTGATGATTCTGGAGGAAAATTGTGCCGACCAAAACTAACACAAAAAGGACGACTTCTTGAGACCAAAATTCTACAATACCAAGCATCATCTTCAAGTTGTTACAAAAACAGACATACAGCTAGAGAACACAAGCTACAACGTCCTCTGTCTCACACCTGGTTTGATTTTGATTCGTTGGCATACTAAGACCTTATGACTTACCTACCTAACTTTTCAACACTAATGTGAAACATATAAAGTCAACTCTTTGCTCAACCTAACATAGATCATCAGAACAACACCAGTTCTGCAATAAGGGGTGCCTACTATCAACAACGAAAGGGATTAAACACAGAGTCCCTCAAGAAGCCACATCATTTTGCATCCTCGGAACCGTCAGCACCATTATGCCCAGCAGCAGAGCCCCCTAGGCCATCAGCACCGGTTGTGCCAGCCTCAGAGGCATCCTGTTTGCTTCCCCCACGTACATCATTTGTGCCAGCACTTGCTGAAGGGCCACTGCTTCCAAGAGCAATCTCAGCGTGCATGGGATGCATGCCATTGTTAGCCCCTATAGGTCTAATTCCTATTTGCCCTTGCATGGCTTGTTGGTGTAACTGCTGAGGATCCTGCATTTGATGTCCAGCATTGAATTGTAATAGCATCTTTTGGGGGAAAACACCTGGCTGCTGAGCCATTGCTGCTGCCTGAGGATGTTGCATGTAATATGCCCCTTGTTGCATTGCAGGATGCGGGGCCATCTGAAAGCAATGGTATTAATGAGCATATGCAGAGTAAGAGAATTGAAAAAGACCAGTCACAGTTATGACTACTATCCACCTGGGGAGGCATTGCTGGTGCCTGTGGTTGGGCATCAGCAATTGCAGCCAAATACATCAAATTCTTCTGCAGCTGGGCTTGATACCTAGTTCATTGAAATTTTATACGTTCACCTTAGGAAAGTTGGCAATGAAATTACATAAATAAATAGGAACCAACATGCATTTTTTCCATACAAATTTTTTTTTTTTGAAAAAATAAGCATTCTAAAAAAGGGAAACAAAATTGAAGTTCTCAGTGATTTTAATATGAGCACAGCCTATCTATGGCTGATATATTCAGATCCACAGTTCAATCTAATGGCTCTCCTCCATTTCATCTGGTCTGCCAACTGACTTTAAGCGCATATTTTATAACACCAGATCCTACCTTCTTCAAGTGACGTTTTTATTCTTGCCAAGAACAATGAACCAGTAGCAGTACACCAATAACCAAGATCTCCAATAATATGATACAAAAAATCTGTAGTAACAAGGTGATTGAGCTTAAGAGCAAAGATAACTTCATGCACTCTGGGGCAATGACAACAGTAGTATGTGTCATGCACTATAACCATCCCCACTGTTATTAACAAATAAAAGATTATTTAAGGCATGACCTTGTACTGGCCAGAGTCCACAAGTTCAGTCTAATATCCAACAGGACAAGATATAACTGACCCAAAGTTAAATTTGGCAATCAAGAATACATTCTGAGATATGCCCAACACCAACTACCAAATCAATGTATTGGATTTGATTGTTAGGCAAATTTCAAAATGCTAGTGGGTGATTTGGAACCCAGGAGACTGATCCAGTCCTGTTTTGAACTGGTCCCAGAATAAGAAATTCTATGTTTTTGCCCTAATTCTGACGGAGATTTTTAAATATTTGATGCAGTTTTTTTGTTAGAGAAAAGTTACCAAACTTAAATTTAAAACAACCTCACCATCCTTGAAAACCTAGATTTTTTTTTCCTTTTTGTTTCCTAAACAGCCACAAATACTGCTAATGGATCAGACCTCACATTATGCTTAAAATGCATGCTAATAACTCAGGAACTAAGAAAGCATAGAAAAGCATGGGTGCATGAGAACAAGTTACTTACTGGGCACATTCAGCAAGTTTTCCAAGGTTTTGGTTGTCCAATATAGCCAAAATCAACTTTTTGTTTTCGTCAAGGTACTGCAGCAAGAATTAACAAGGACAAATTAACCATCACGTGAGGAATATCAGCATATAATCCATTCTAGAGTTCTGACAGCATGAAGAAGCAGCTAAAAATGGAAACAACATCAGATATTGCTCAACATGGCAGTAAGAGGAAGGGAAAACTTGAATAAGTGCGAGAGCCTATAAATAAAACAGCTATTAGCACACCCTATAACCATGAATTTGAATTCATGCATGGAATGGTAAATTCTCTACTATTCTCATGTATTGCTATACAATAGCACATTTGGTCATGTTTCATAACTAGGAGAACACATTTACTGGCAGCAAGAATGAATTTGCATATATGAATATTGAGGATTACTTGAAGATAAAATGGGTTCAAGATACAAGCATGCACACGATAAATGCAGAAATTTGCAGCGATAGAAGGTTCTAAAAGATTGCTTTGACACGTACGAATTTCAGTAAATTAATTCCAAAACGAGCTTGAATAGCTGAAACTTCTAAGATCTAACGTACAACTTAATAGTTTACAAACAATCCCCTTCTTTCCTCCTATTCTCAACTATCATGTGTGGTTTACATGGACAAACAAAAACTCACAAATAAACACCCTGAGACGAAATTAACTAGACTCCCTTCTTAATTGGCATTAAGCTGCCATCTATACAAAATCTGTCACGATAGCCACAAATCTGCATAACCATTAACCAACTAGTTTAAGCGTCATGGATTTTTGGAAAGCTATTAGTGCCACAAGATAAAGAGAAAGACAATGGAGCCTTGATTATAGTGATGACAAGTTATATGAATAGAATGAATAAAAAAAAGCCCATCTCCTGAATTGGAGAATATTTAAGAGGTAATCAGTTGGCTATTTATTGACTCACCTAACGATTACTCATTACTGGTGCCACTTATCAGCTTCGAATATTGGTTTAATAAAGAAATAAAACCCCAAAAGTCCAAATCAAATACAACACCGTCATCAAAGACCCCCAAATCTATCAGTCAAAAAAACAAAACCACCCAAATACCATAACACAGTATATGCATGGAATAAAGGAAGAAATACAAAAGGATACTACCTTTTGGATCTGCTCAGTGGTGATGTTTGTTGGTGGAAATGGAGAAATGACAGGAATCATTTGCGGTGGCTGCTGCATCTTGTTTAATTTACTTTGCTTGCTCAAGCCCTAACCCTAATTCCCAGAAAAATCCCCAAATTGATAAACCCTGATTAAGGAGAGGCAGAGAGGCAACAAAAAATAGAGCTTTTTTATATATTTAAAAATACATGGAGAGAGAGGTGGGGTTGGGGAGCACCTGTGAGATGGCGAGAGAGTATATTTTGAAGAGAGGGGGTGGATCCACAATGTTTCTGGAATTGAAGACAGAGCAGGCAGAAATAATAGTCTGCCTTTTTTTTTTTTTTACCAAACACGATTTGATCCGTTTTTAAAATAGTGTTGGGAAATAAAATTTTAATTTCAACACATTAAAACTATTATAAAACATTAAAAAAAATTAATTTAATTTTTTTAAAACTAAAAACATTTAAAATCAGAAAAATATACACTTCAAACACACCTGAATTCATATCAACGACTTGGAAAAATAATCATGAAGCGACTACTTAGCATCGTTTGGTATTGCATTTCAAACGAATTGAACAAAATTTAAATTTTTTTGTTTTATATTAATTTTTTTATATTTTTAGATCGTTTTGATGTAATGATATAAAAAATATTTTAAAAAAATAAAAAAATATTATTTTAATACATATTCAATTAAAAAACACTTTAAAAACAACTACTATCATACTTCCAAATATTCATATTAAAAGAGAATAGTTGTCAATCCCCTAGTTGTGGTTAGTTACTTGAAATTAAGCAACTTAATTCCGTCATTATAATTTTGTTTTCTAAAAACCTTATAATTTTATTTTATAAGTGATGTTGACAAGGCAATGTAAAATACAATGAAAATATCTTTGTTTTGTTACCAAACTTTTTTTTACTTGTATCTTAAATCTTATTTTTTTTTAATCTTAAACTCTTTAATAAAACACAATATCCTTTTTCTAAGTTAAGAGTGATGTCTTAATAGTATATTTTTTTTGAATATCAATCCAACTCAAGTAATTGAGTGATTTAAGAGATTTTCAATGACTTACCTAAATCCTTGTTAATGAACCAAGATAATTATATTTACTAATAATTTCTAAGTTTATAAAAATTGAAGTTAGAAATCAAGAAATTAAATCTTAATCATTATTGAAAGCTTGTTAACTAGTAGAAGCATCAATAAAAAAAAATACGATCTATATGAATCACTCACGTAAAACATATCGATAAAAGTGTCTATTAGTTGATCTTTCTAATTGGATTTCATTGCTTATAGTGTGGAAAATGGAAAGAAGATGGTTAAAATATCGATAAGAGTGTATTAGTTGATCCATAAATAAAAACGTAGTAGGTTTTATGTACACCCTCGATCTAAAATTCATAAACCAATATAAAAATAAAGTGTAAATTCTTGATAAAAAAATTTAAATAAAATAATAAACTCGGGAGAAAATTATCATAAGTAGGGGTGGAAGTCTCTTGTGAGTTAGTTAAATATCTCGACAAGATAAAGCAATAAATCATTATGTAAAAAACATTGATGGCCTATAACAAAAATTCCTTCTCTTCCTACAAATAGTGGCAGATGGTTATTGGAGAGAAAGAAATCTTCATTTCCTTTCTTTTTTCCTTCAAAATTTGCCTTTGTTCTCTCTAAATGGTGGGTTTGGAGAGTGCAAGGAGTGATTATCAGTAGAGAAAACTAATCAAATAGGAAATTTTGGAGAGAAAACAAGTTAGGGATTTGAAAGTTATAAAGAAAAAAAGTTTAAATTGGTGGAGAAGGAAAGCTTGAAAAGATTGGCAAAAAAACTCGTCAATTTAGGTTGTTTTAGCTAAGGTAAATGACTCATTTCTCTCTAAAGTTCATTTTATCTTGTTTTGGGAGAAAAGGAGAAAATCCCCATTTCTAAGGTTTGTGATGAATTTGAAAAAATAATTATTTAGAAGTAGTTTGAGTTGATATGCATGAAAAGGTTTTTTTTTTTTTTTAGGGAATCCAAACAAGGATTTGAATAAAAACAATGATCAAAATGTTAATATATAGCTTGCCATGAGGAGTAACTGGGAGAGATAAGAATTTTACCTAAATGTTGTGATAATGTTTGTTCATTAAATGTACGGGTATGAGAAATTATGTTTGGGATAAGTTTTTTGGTTGAATATGTAAATTACATGCATGTGTATTTTGAAAAAGTTACAGATATGAAATTTTATGATATTGAATGATTATGAATCAATGTGAAAGCCTTTTAAATTTAATTGAAATATGATTAACATGTATGGAAGTTAAAAATTGTTTAAAATGTATGAGTGAACATGATTGGCATTTATAAAAGTTTAGAATTTGTTTAAAAGGTATTAAATTTCATTGTGTTTGGTATAGAGTCAGTTAAAGATATTAAATTGGATTGTGTTTGGTGTCATTAAAGCGTTAGATATTGAAATGAATGTGCTTGAGAATGAAATTAAAAAAGATATGATAAATTATAGGCTGTCAAAACTGGCCAAATTGTTAGTTAGAGAATTTCAGGATGAAATCTGAGAAGTAAACTTGATAAATTGGTTAATTTGTATTATTTCAATGTTTTATGTGTCGATAGTGATTTGAATGAGATATAGTTAAATTAAATATGCAAGTTAGAGAAATTACATGTTAAGTTTAATTAATTTTGTAAAGTTTGAAATTAGTATGTGTGGAAGTATGAAGTGTTTGATCACGGATAATGTTTTTAGCATGGTTATTAAATTCATGAGTTAAGTTATTGGTATACAGGTAAGGATATCTCTCGTTGATGTTAGGAAATGCATCTATAGCTAAAACTTTCACATAAGAGTACCATGTAAGTTAAGTTTTTTCTAGCGTTAAAAAGGATGTTTAGGCGATAATAGATTTTTAAAGAAGAAAGAAAAACAAGAGACATGGGTTATTGATCTGACTGGATTTAATAA
>Ga0307511_10008806_pt1 | contig 10076 bp, 7 predicted proteins | sample 13_EM_MG_FD_200266 | JGI IMG/M metagenome (GOLD analysis project Ga0307511, IMG submission 200266) | Populus trichocarpa ectomycorrhiza microbial communities from riparian zone in the Pacific Northwest, United States - 13_EM | ecosystem: Host-associated > Plants > Roots > Unclassified | place... | reverse complement strand
TGTTAAAAGAGTCATAGGATTACACTTTATCATTTAACTCTCTATAACTATATAGAACTATAGGTAGACGAAACCCTAGTATCCTTATGCAGTCTTTTATATGCTCACCTCTCTCAATATCATTATCTATATAAGCACCTAGAGTTAACATGACTATGTCTTTAGAGCAACTCTATGATTACCTTTTTTATGAGTTAGTTGGCATGGTTAGGTGGTCACAACTATTCAAAGTTCCAATCAGTCAACAATGGTTTCTCTTGAGGGGCATCCTATTATCAACCATTAAACTTGTCAAATGTTTATATGAGGCCTATCTAGATAAAGATGAAAAATATAACAAACATAACTTACTAACATAACATTATGATCCGAATCTAATTGAGTTAATAGACCATGTAGGTCATGGTCAATCAACTCAATTAGATTTAAAACAAGTTGAGATATAATAGGAAATAATTTGATAGGAATATATAAAGATTTCCAACAATATATTGGGAAGCATATACCTGCATAACAAACACAGTTACAACCCTAACAAAAATGGGGTGTGATCACACATGAGGTTTTATCTCTTATACATGTGTATAAGTAGTCTCAATCCAATTATATGGCCCTATAATACCTCAAAAACCTCATGTTGAACAACTACCAAGGGGATGAATATATAAGGTAGAGCTAAACCAACATGTAAGATGTAAGAGAAATAAGGAATTTAAATAAATAGCTAGGCCTATCCACACTCATCTATATCCTAAACAAATGAATAAGTTTTACCTAATTCCAAGAGGTATAAAAATAATTGATTTTAAATAGTTCTTTAAAGAAGATAACCAATCAACAAGGAAATACATTGCTAAATTCAAGGATCAATATTGTAATGGTATACAAAATCCTTTCATAAACTTATAAGTATTTTGTTCTTTATAAAGCAAAACAATCTTTCATTGGTTTCCTACACTGCCACCTAACTTTATCAATGATTGGGAGAAATAGAGACATTTTTATAAGCACTTGTATAAAATAAAACTAGAGGTGACATTGACTGACTTATTCATATTAATCCAGGATCTAAAGAAGTCTATAGGAAGTTATGATCTTCAATTCAAAACTCTAAAAACTAAGTATACTACAACTATAATAGAGCAAGAATGTAGTAGACTCATTTTATAAAGGATGTAGCGGAATATTAGGAAGAGGTTTATATGAACTAAGTTCCTTAATATAAACAACCCTTATAGACGATGCTGCTTTTTATGGAAAGATGTTAGCAAAACGAGCAGGAAAAAAGCCATTAAAAAGAACCTACCTAATTGGTTACTTGAAAGAGGTTACAATAAGCTATTTAATAACTAATTCAAACTCTAACAAAGAGTTTCTAGAAGATCAACAACAACTAACTTTTATTGTATAACTTAATTAGGGAAGACTATTTAAGATAATTGTATTAAGAAAGTTTTAAAAAATTTAACAAACCTGGTAGTAAAGATACAAAAACTATTAAAATGGTAGATGAAGGTAAATATATTATTTTAAAATCAAGATAACAGAAGAAATTTTTAACTGATTCATGTGTGGAGAGGTGAATCAAGCTCCTTGGTAACCATTCAATCCCTTCTAGTGACTAGATCAAGGAGAGAAATACTTCAAGTGGCATGACTCATAGAGAGATGACACAACAATTGCATTATCTTCAAGAACTAAATTTAAAAGCATTATAGTCTAGTTGCAATTATTTTCTAGAAAAGAGTGATAACCACTCCTAAACTTAAAACACTCTTTGGTAAAGTACAATTATAAAAAGTAAGGCCTCGTCTACTATGATAAAGGTTAGAATTAGTCACAAATGCTACTACTAAAAAACGTTATATAAACCATGAAAAGTCCAAGGATTGGCTTTAGAAGTTTAGGGAATAATTTCCTCCGAGGTATATAGGTGCTCTATTTATCATAACATTCTTTTTAAATGAGAAGACTTAAGGGGCAAAGTTGAACAAGTTACAACTTAATGATAGGCTAAAACCTCTAAAAGACCTACTAAAATTAAATGGCATAAACATCAAGCACAAAAAAGATTTAAGAGTTGGGTCCAATTCCTTTAATGCAATTTTTTCAGGGTTGAAGCAAATATAATCTATAACTCTTTACTTACACGAGAATGGATACAAGCTAACATATGTATGCCATCATCCTTGTATCAAAATTTGATGTTTTGGTTACTAGATAGATTAACTAAGATAATTAAAGATATGAAAAGGCATTTATAGCCAGCTTAAAGATGATATATGTATGGCTATATAGCAATGGTGTAGTCCTAGTCCAATTAATAGGCATGAACAACATGGCTTGCCCAATCAACTTTCCAATTAGTAAAAATATAGTATGAATAGGGCAACTAACAATAATCTTTGACAGACTAAGTAACCTACAACAAAAAAAAATGGCTAAGGATTCAAGACATAAGAATAAATGAGTCACCAAGATGTTTTGACATGTTTTATGATTTTTGACAAAGCATATAAACATATTAGACACAAGGAAAAAAATTGATCATAGAATTATATTAAGATTATCAATTGATCATGCCTAATATGACAATTTCCCCCCAGCACTACTAAAAATGGATAATAGACAAGCTAAAGTTTAGAACCCTTTAATTAAATTAACTTGGGGATCGAAGATAAACCTAGTTCAACTTTTATAAATGAAAATTTATCTCAAAATTATAAAAAAGACCTATTATCACTACTTCAACTTATAAAAACTATGTTTCCTGATATTATGATGAAAATATCTAGTTTAGATAGAAGTTTGGTCGAACATTCATTTCCAATCAAGATTGTGTTTAAGTCATACAAACATCATTAACAAAGAATGGCTCCAAATATGGTTGATCATGTGGAAGATGAAATGAAATGACTTTTGAAAGCTAGATTTACTAGGCCAATAAGATATGATGAACGGATACCGAACATAGTTCTAGTATTAAAAAAACAATGGTAAATTAAAGGTATGGATATATTTTGAAAGCCTTAATTTTGTAACTCTAAAAGATGAATATCAAATATCAATGGTAATATGTTTATTGATTCAATATTTGGTAATGAAATCCTTATCTTTATGGATAATTATTCATGCTATAATCATATCTTTATTATAGAAGATGATGTGTCTAAGACTTATTTAAAATATCCTAGTTCACTAAGGAAGTATGAATAGTTGGTAACACCATTTAGTATAAAGAGTTCTGGTGCTACAAACCAAAAGGCCATAAATTGGATATTCAATGATATGATTAACCATAATATAGAGGTCTACATTAATGATATAAAGGTTAAGTCAAAGTCTAAAGCAATCACTTAGGTGGATTATATTCTTCTGTCTTTGAATTCATGAGATTACAAAGTCTCAAGATGAATATACTAAAATGTGCATTTGATGTATAATCAAAACGATTCTTGGTATTTCTAGTATATCAACATGGAATAGAGATGGATAAAATCAAAGAAAAGTCCATCATAAAAGCATAAACTCCTTAAAATAAAAAGGAATTATAACACCTTATTGACAAAATCAATTTTCTTAGGAAGTTTGTATTAATTATTGTCGAGAATATTAGGCCATTTACTAAGCTCTTAAAAGAAAATATCATAGATAAGTTTCAATAGACCAAAAAGAAATAAGCTACTTTTGAATATATACAAACTTATTTGGCTAAATCTCTATTATTGGTCCCATCAAAACCTAGATTTAGTAGAGGCATTTGATATTGATGAAATTTTTGTTAAGGAGAATTCTTTATTCTTATAATACAAAATTTAACTTTTCTCTTTCTCTTCTTTCCCAAGACATATACACAAGTTAACCAGACCTCTTCATGGTAAATTTCCTCATTTAATTAGCTTATAAATGGGCTTCCTCAATACCATAATCCTAAACTCAATTAGGGTTCTTGCTTAGCTAAAATTCAAGGATTGAATGCTAATTTTTCACTACAAAACCAATGATTCCATGAATTTATTTATTTATATATAAAAATAGATAAAATAAAAATATATATAAATCAAAGAAACTAAAGATAAATTAAAAAAAGGGTAAGAGTGATAAAAATCACATAAAAATTAAGCACATCATTTGTTTCACCATTTCTTTTCTTTCTTAAAAATCTTTAACCATTGTGTCAACTCTTTCTATAACAGCCTTATCTGTACCATTATCATTGATATATAAGGATATGAGGGATTTTCTTTTCAAGATCATGTCCATTTTCGCTTCAGAATAATCAATGACTAGATAATGAATCCTAAAAGTTTCTTTTTCAGAAATAGAAAAACCATAGGTTTAGTAGATTCATTTAGTGGAAAAGAAAAGGATCTATCTTGGACATTTGCAGGAGTTGATTGAGGATTAATTTTAGAAAGGGTAGTAGAAGAAGTTGGTGGCATAAAAGTAGGATTTAATAAAGCATTCTTAAAAGAAGAAGCAACAATACTTTGTACTGCAACAACTATTGAAAGGGAAGCAATTGGCCTAAAAATAGTGAGCTTTTTCAAAATCATATCCATAGTTGGAACAATTAATGAAAGAGTAGTTTCAAGGATTGGTACCTGAAAAAGACAAGAATAATGGGGTAAGACAAAATTTTAAAAACAAGTCAAAACACGATATATTTTGATCAAAATATTTAACATAAGCTCAGTCCTTAACCTAGCAATTAGAGCCTCATCAGGTTAATCCTCTTTTACTATGATAGGATGTTAGGGTTTGGTAAGACCAAGTGTTGCTGAGTGAAGAAGCGCTAGTAGGATGAGATGATAAACATAAAATAAAATGCATATTTTAGAGTACAAAACATTATTAAATAAATATAAACTATCAAGCTAAAGGTGATATTGTTCTTACCAGAGTCTCTTTAGGTAGCCCTTTTAGTTAGCCTTGTACATGAGATTTTAGAAAGTTTTCTCTTGTTTATTTAAGTCGATGGTTTTTCATCAAAAAAAGATTTTTTTTTTGCCATCTCTTCTAAGAAAGCATTAAAGAGGATATTGATAGCCTTTTTGTATAATAATAGATATCTTAATTGATGGTCCATAATTAATGAAAATCTACCATCTTACAGCTTTCTTAATGAGATTTTATTGCTAAAGATTCATTATCTATCTTTTCTAGACTTCAAAGATTATTTGATCTAGATCAACCTTTTTATGATCAACCTTGTTTATGGCATATATATTAAGAAGGGTATACATTATACAAACCCCTAGTTATCTTTCCACAAAGTGAGGGCTGTAGGGTTCGCAATAACAATAGTTGTTCCTGTATATTGGATCATTCACCAATCCATATTAAAGATCCTTGTAAGTTAGAATGCTTCTCCAAACTACAACATTATCCTTTTTCTTAACACTTGTCATTTGATGTTAAGGTATCAATAACCATTTAAGTCTAGTCCTCATACAAATTACGGTAATCATGGACTTATCACTTCCCTTTTATCATGAATAATAAGGTTTTTACATATATCTTAAAAAGATAAATCATGATATCTAGTTCTAAGTAAGCTTTCACGTATACATCTTAGTTGGGGATTTAAAGTGGTTTTGGAATTTCTAAATTTATGAAAATAGATGGTAACTCATGCTTGAAATCATCACTAAAATCTATAAACATTTCACTTGATCATAAATGGGTAATCCTAGTCCTTGTCTATCATTTCTCTAGTGCCCTATAGACGTGGCTATACACGAAGGTCCTAAAATAATGGTCTTACCCTCAGCCAAGTTCATATTTATCTTCAGATAAACCTTGGTTGGCCTTTTAAACCTGTAACAAATTAAATACCTACACACCTAATAAAAAAGGAAGGCTACATGCTCTCTTTGTGTGAGATGATTTATTTTTTTCTTTTTCCTTTATAATAGTTTCCTATACTCTATAGTTCCCACTAACAGGTCTTTAAATTAGTTAGTTTGAACTTGTAAAGAAGCACAAAGTTCATTATTAGCAAGATACAAACCTTTTATTAAGGACAAATTATAAAGTGTAATAGTTTGTATCTCGTACCTAAATAAAAAGATGTTATTGGCTTTTGATCAAAAAATTACTAGATATACCAAAAATAGGATTGGGCTGCTATAAGTTTCTTCATTTAGTTTGGTAAAAACTTGTGATAGTTAGATGTGTTTAAAATATTTTAGCATTTTTATTCTTCACCAAAGTGTTTCTCCATTCTATCCAACCAACTAATATGTTTAGCGATGGTAAGGCTTGGCACTTTCACATGTTGACGTTGACAAGATCATCTTAAAGTATAAGCCACTCTTCTTTAATGTTAAAGGGAAAAATACTATTTTCTTTATGAGTGACTTTGTTCTGGTATGGTCTCATGTACTCCCCTGACATTCCTTACACTACTTGTTATTCTCGAATTAATATTAGGAATACAATCTATGCAATTTTAAAAACAAAGTAAAAAAGATTGATTTTAGTTGGGTGGATTGCTGAAAGAGGTCATTGACGAAAGATGAGGTATTATTCTTGAAATTTTGAGTTTTTACAGAAAAAAGATGGAGGAATTCAGAAAGGCTTTAATTTTTTTAAAACAAAATTAAAGGGTTTTTGATAATAAATTGGTGAATTAATTACAAAATAATGTTGCAGTTCTAACCTAAGCATAACAATTAACATAGCCAGATCAAACTTGTTTGAAATGATTATTTGGTTGACATGTCAAACAAAAACTAGGAGCATGATCAACACTTTTGAGTAAACAAAGGTTATTATCAACATTATAAATGGTTAGTTTGTTTGATCGATTCAAGCATTATATGATGAGGAATATTTCTTTATTTAATCTAGAAATAAATGAATATGAGGAGGCAATTTTATATATATAAAAATAAGCATCCACATATCGATTATGTAAGAACAATGATTGTTCATCACCAAATAAGAAAATTAAGGCTAAAATTGATTATCAACAGTGAAATCAACCAATTACAAGAAGAGTCCAAATCAACCAAGAAAGTTAGAAAACAATCGATCATAGTAACAAGAGTTTGTATAATTGACCAGAAAATTCAGTTATATTCAAAGCAAGAGTCATCAATGGAATAAACTGATATATGTAGAATAAATTAGGATTCATGTAGTTACTAGAAAATGAGATGTGTAATAAGTTAGAACTTAATTTGTATTAGAATTCATCATGTAATCTTTTTATCTAACATGAACAATCTGTATATGATTAGATCTAGATTCTTAAGTGAAACTCTAATATTGTACAAATAAAAATAGGTCATCTAATTACTGGGAAAGATGATTAGCCCCATATATATAATTTCTTTAAAGCTTTCTTGCAATATATCTTTCATTATCATTTTTTTCTTTACTGTTTTATTTACAAGCTTTCCTTTACATACTAATTTATTTACTTTTCTTTTTTCCTTTTACTTATTTTCCTAATATTTCTTAGAATAATATATATTTTTTAAGGATTGAAATATTCAACACTTACATTCTATTTGAATTTGTGAGGTTTTTATATATCTTTACTCAAGATTTAGTTTCTAATTGTAGTTTTTCATAAAAAAAATAGAAATGAAGAACAAATAACATAATTGATCTAAAAAATATTTGATTGGTCAATAAACACCCAACTATATTCACCTTATCTGAAGAAGGAAAGTGACTAAGTGTCATTTTCTTATAAAGCATTTAGTTTGTTAACCATATCATCATACCACTTAATCAAGTAATTAGCCTCTTTTAAATTTCTTAGTTCATTAAAACTAGAAAATAAGCAATAGGTGTCTTGACACTCGAGGATGAATGGCCACCACTATTGAAGGCTTTGACTTGGACATATGGCAAAGTACCAAGCTATTGATTCAAATAGGTTATTGAAATGTAAAAGTAGCAGTCTCGATAGTAGGTGCAACAAGTGGCTAGCCATTGAAAGGAGGAGGATCTAAACTTGAAGTAGAATGTATCATATAGTCGCTAAAGTCCACCATCAATTAAGCCCCGAGTGAGAGGTAGAGGCTAGAGTAGGGTCTAAAACCTTGTTTAGATAAACCCAAAAAGGTGATAAAGAGAAATAATGCTCCTCTATAATCATCGAAGATGAAAAAGAAATTAGAAAATAATATAAATTATATCTTGAGATCCCACCTGAACAACTTAAGCTTCTGGGTTGAAATAGTTCTTTGACATAGTATCAGAGTATTGATTACCAAATGATCACAAGTTTGAATGTCATTACTCTTATTCTAACAAATAAAAATTAAGCATAAGAAAATGATGGACTTGTGTAAGTTTAAAGCCCAAATGACTTTTACTTAACTATATAATAATATAAATTATATATTGAAATCTCACCTAAATAGCTTAATCTTTTTTATTGAGATGGTTCTTTGACAAGAGACTTGCCTGAAGTTTAAGTTCTTGGTAATCACTAAGTAATGGATTAGGAAGTGATGTGGTAGATGCTGACACAAGTTGAGATAGTTATTTGACAAGAAACTTACATAAAGTTCAAATGTTTGATAATCATTAAGTAAATGATTAGAAAGTGTTGTGGTAGATGTTGGCAAAGGTTGACTTATGATCACAAGTTGTTTGTGGTAAGTAGGTTGTGAAACGAGTAAAAGGGTTGTAATCATTGGACATGAAAAAATAGAAAAAATCACTTTACTTCTGATCAACATGTGTAAATGAGAAAATAATTTCATAAAAATAGAAATGCCCAGCCACATAAATCTTTCATGCAGAAATATTGAAACATTTATAATCAAAACAAGAGGTATTATAGCTAGTAAGAACACATTTAGTGAATGAAAATTAATTTTATGTCTATTATATATTCATAAAAAAAAATAAAGACAATGAAAGATTTTAAGGAAGGAATAATCTGATTTTAAATTAAATAGATACTCAAAGGGAGACTTTTTATCCAAGATTGACATGAACATACTCTTAAAATGATAAATAAGAGAATCAAAGGTGATGAATTCTAATTTCTTTAAAATAGGTATTTGATTTTTGATAATCATTGTCGCACCCTCGCGAGAGCACGGCGTCCCTTCCAGGGAGCAGGGATTGATTTCAGGGTTTTTTTTTTGTGAATAAAAGAGTCGCCACTTAGTATTATGGTCACTAGAAAACCTAACTGGTCTTTCAGAGATTTTAAGGCATGAGACTGGTTGCGTAAAGGGAAGGTTTTAGCACCCCTAGTATGCCCTACCTAAGGTAACCTGCTTGGTGTTTGGTTTGTCTTATAATTGCTATGGTGTTGGTGTTCTCTAATTAGCTTTCCTAGGATAGGTTTGTTATGATGAATGGACTTGGGTTCAAAGTCTAAAAGAAAGAACCCTTAGCTAATATGGATCATACCTTTAGATATGTCTATAGAGTGCCAAGGAGGACTGATGCAGATCTCTTGAAATCTGTGTTTGATTTGAAATAAATTTACAACCTATGAATTAAGAGACAGCTAAGATAGAAACCTAAGGAGATTCAATGTGCTTAAAAGCTCATTTTTTCATAGTATTTCAAGTATTCGCGACTTGTAAATTGCAAGGAAGAGAAACAAAAAAACTAAGTTAGAAATCTAAGGAAATTCAAGGTGCTTTAAAAGCTTATTTTTGCCTTAGTATTTCATATTTTCATGACTCATAAACCGTAAAAGAAAAATTAAAATGTCCCCAATTATAATTGAGGCTTCTTTCAAGGATGTGCAATTAAATTGTTCTAAATAACATATTGGGCATAAATCTACCCTTATGGTAAAAATGAACAAGTTGTATTACCCTCAACAATATTTTGGACATTTACCTTTCATAGGTTTCTTTGTCCTTATATTATTAAAGGATAATGACTTATTATTTTTTAAAATATTTTGGATATTAACCACTTGGGGTTTCTTTATCCAAATATTAACAGTGAATAATAGATGAATTCCCAAAAATAAGATTTTTATATTTTTGGAATATTGGCCAACACCCTTTGAAATTTACAAACATGTTATAAAATCCAAAATGCAAGAAAATAATTTTTGTGTTTAAGAAATCTATGCTAAA